>Ga0326513_10001704_pt1 | contig 16719 bp, 13 predicted proteins | sample 2_2465_0518_D_FD_203654 | JGI IMG/M metagenome (GOLD analysis project Ga0326513, IMG submission 203654) | Bovine rumen microbial communities from UC Davis, California, United States - 2_2465_0518 | ecosystem: Host-associated > Mammals > Digestive system > Stomach > Rumen | place: USA... | reverse complement strand
CCTGAACTGTCTCATATCCGCTACAGTAGAAGGTATCTCCATCGTGGGTAACACCCGCTTCAAGAGCTTCGACTACAGTAAATGGTTTAAATGTAGAACCTGGTTCGTACATATCTACAATTCCATGGGTAGCCCACAGGTATGAATAAGCACTTATGGCCTTAGCATTCTCTTCAGAATCCTTGCTCGCATTCCAAGCCTCAACTTCTTCTGCGCTGTATTCATTTCCTGTGTAGACAAAAGGATTGTTGAGATCAAAGGAAGGATAAGAAGCCAAGGCAAGAATTTCACCATTCTTAGGATTCATAGCCACTACAGATGTACACTTACTAGGCCTTTCATCGTTGAGCTTCTTAATCTTATCTTCAATTATGCTCTGTATTTTATAATCTATTGTTGTGACTATATCAAGTCCGTCCTTAGGCATCTTAACTACATTCTCAGACTCAGACACTCCTGATACATAGGTGTAGCTTGTTCCGTCTACACCAGTGAGCTCATCTTCGTAGTAGGCCTCAAGTCCTGTTTGTCCGACATTGTTCTTATTGGCAAAGCCAAGTACTCCGCAAGCCAGGGAACTATATGGGTATTTTCTGCTATAGTTCTTCTCTAAAGATATAGCGATTGAGCCCTTATTCTCCTCAATAAACTTTGTGTACTTTTCATTGACATCTGAATCCAGATTTTCAATCAGCTTGCAATACCTTCTATTTGAGTTTGCCTCCACCTTAGCGTTAACGTCGTTTTCACTGAGTCCAAATACTTTATTTAAAACCTCAAGTGTTCTTGATCTTTTGGTGACAAAAAGATAATAGACATTATCCTTTTTTTCATCATTAACTCTCTGACCTGCCACATGGTTGTCGTTAGCACTGACATCTGAGACCGCTGTCTCTTTGCCATCCACATAGGTCAGTTTAAGCAACTCAGAGCCATGATTTGTATACATAACAGGATCAATGATCAAATTGTAGTAAACCTGATTGTAAGCCAGTATAGCTCCGTTGGTGTCAAGAATTTTACCCCTCTGAGCTGATATATTGCTGGTCGTCTTAGCATCAGAGCTTGAAACTTTTTCTGAATACTCAAATCCATGTACAAGGTTAATATAAACCACATAAGCGATCAGGCCCAGAAAACTGAACCCAAAAATAAGTAGAGCAATGCGCAGCCCTCTGTTAGCCTCTCTTCGCATTGCTCTAGCGTTAACCATTCTATCCTTGTATCTTTTTTTATGCTTTTTCATTCTAACGCCCTTTATAACTACTTAGCTTCAGGAATATCTCCATATTGCTTAACATACTCACTGACTCCAGCGTCATATGTGATAATCTGCGCCTTTGCAGGGTTTGACATTCCTAAATCATTAACAGCAGTATTATAGAGTTCATCATAGTTTACAGATTCATTAATCTGATCTTCATACTCATCATTGGCCTTAGTCTTTTCCACAAGTTCGTCCTGAAGAGTACTCAATTCAACCTGTTTTCTTTTCATGCTGTTAAGATCGCTTAAATACTGAAAACCAATAACAAGAACGGCCACTGCTGCTGATGCAATTACACAGATTGCAATCTTGCTAAGTCTGTTCTCTCTTTCTATCTTTTCATTTCTTCTCTTCTGTCTATTTCTCTCATCTTCATATGTGCGAGTTTTTCTAGCAGGTGCAAGCTCTCTTGCTGCATTTCCATCAATATATGCCTGTCTGTTCTTTCCTGCCTTATAATCTCTAAGAGAAGTTGTTTTATTATTCCTCATATTACGTCTAGCGTTGCTCATTTAAGACTCATCCTCCCATATACGCTCAAACACTCGGAGTTTTGAACTCTTTGACCTTGGATTTTCTTCTATCTCCTCATCAGTTGGAATTATAGGCTTTCTTGTTATAACCTTTCCAAGTGATTTATTACCACATACACAGACCGGAAAACCTGGCGGACATGTACATGGATTTTCGTTGATTCTGAACCTGTTCTTAACTATCCTGTCCTCGAGAGAGTGGAAAGTTATGATACAGAGTCTTCCTCTGTCATTAAGTCTCTTAATCATGTCATCAATTGAGTTTTCAAGAACTTCAAGTTCGTGATTCAACTCAATTCTTATAGCCTGGTAAGTCCTCTTAGAAGGATGTGTATCCATTCTAAACTTAGCAGGTATAGCCGAACGTATAATTTCGTTAAGTTCATATGTTGTCTCAATCGGCTTAAGTGCTCTTGCCTGAACAATATGCTTAGCGATATTCTTGGCAAACTTATCCTCTCCGTAATCACGGATAATTCTGTACAAGTCAAACTCGCTATAGTCATTGACTATGTTCCTAGCACTTATGTTGGACCTTTGATCCATACGCATATCAAGAGGGGCATCATTTCTATAAGAAAAACCTCTCTCCTCATTGTCAAGCTGGTATGACGAAACACCTATATCAAGAAGAATTCCATCAACCTTATCAATGCCTAAATCATCAAGCACTTTAACAAAGTTACAGTAGTTATCTCTAACTATTGTGACCCTGTCAGCGTATGGCTTAAGTCTCTCGCTTGCAGCTTTAATAGCGTCAGCATCCTGATCTATTCCAATCAGTCTTCCACCCTCAGTCAATCTCTCGACTATATGGCTTGAATGTCCTGCTCCGCCTAGAGTTCCATCCACATAGATTCCATCTGGCTTTATATTCAGATTTTCTATTGTCTCATCCAAAAGGACTGAGCGATGTTTAAACTCCATATTAAAGCTCCATTCTGAATTTTAGAATGAAATATCAAAACCAGAATCAGACATATCTTCCATAAGGTCGTCTATGTCTACTTCATCATCGGATATTGTTTCATTCCACTTATCTGCATCCCAGATTTCAACCCTGTTCAACACTCCAACTAAAACAACATCTCTTGTGAGAGATGCCTTTTCCTTGAGTGCAGGAGAAATCAATATTCTGCCCTGCTTATCGAACTCGCATTCATCTGAACCAGATGCAAAGTATCTGGCAAGTGTCCTTGCTTTCTTGTTGTTCATAGGAAGTTTCATGAGTTTTTCATTGAATTCTTCCCAGTACTCCTTATCGAACACAAAAAGACAACCGTCCAATCCATTGCAGACATAGCAAGAGTCTTTAAACTTCTCTCTAAACTTTACCGGCATGATTAGGCGGCCTTTGGAATCAATTGCATGTTGGTACTGTCCAGTAAACATAACTTCCTCCGGTCTTTTGTCCTCTTTAAGAATTATCTTCCACTTTACCCCCATTTTGTTTCACAAATTGGGATTTCGTTTCACATTCAAATAATAATCCTTAAGTAACAAAAAATCAATGCCAAAAAAAGGCATAAAATTAGGCATGCAAGACAGTATAAACTGTTTTGCATGCCTATAGTTTCCATTATCTTGTGTTCAATTTTAAAATAATAAACAATATCTTGTGTTTTTATATTTTGTCAAAGCATTTCTTTACCATGAGTATTTTATATATTATTTTACTAATATAATAAACATTTACTCATTTAAGGCTTATACATTGAAACGGAAGAGTACTACATCTCCATCCTGTACAACATATTCCTTGCCTTCCATTCTCACAAGTCCCTTCTCCTTGGCACCTGCTATAGAGCCGCAATTCATAAGATCATCATATGACACAACTTCTGCCTTGATAAAACCTCTCTCAAAATCACTGTGGATCTTACCTGCAGCCTGTGGAGCCTTAGTTCCCTTTGTGATTGTCCAAGCTCTTGACTCTGTAGGGCCTGCAGTTAAATATGAGATAAGTCCAAGCAATGAATAGCTTGCAGAGATAAGCTTATCAAGACCTGATGACTGAATTCCAAGATCCTCAAGGAAGAGTGCCTTCTCATCATCATCGAGTTCTGAAATTTCTGCCTCAATCTCAGCGCAGATAACAAATACGCCACAATTTTCTTTCTCGGCATATTCTCTAACCTTTGCTACATATTCATTGTCGGCACCGTCATTAGCTAAATCCTGGTCCGAAACATTGGCCGCAAAGATGACAGGCTTTGCTGTAAGAAGGTTCAACTCCTTGAAAATAGCCTCTTCATCGTCATCCTTTAATTCAAAATTCTTGGCAAGTTTTCCCTCTTCAAGGAAGCTGTGAAGTCTCTCTAACATAGCCACTTCCTTGGCGATATCCTTATTGTTGAAAGCTGCCTTCTTCTGCTTTGCAAGTCTTCTGTCAAGGACTTCCATATCAGCAAAGATGAGCTCTAAGTTGATTGTCTCTATATCACGGATTGGATCAATTGAACCATCTACGTGAACGATATTGCCATCCTCGAAGCATCTTACAACATGCACGATTGCATCTGTCTCTCTAATATTTGCAAGGAACTGGTTTCCAAGGCCTTCACCCTTTGATGCACCCTTTACAAGGCCTGCAATATCTACGAATTCGATAACTGCTGGTGTTGTCTTTGCTGAATCATACATCTTTGTCAGCTCATCGAGTCTCTTGTCTGGCACTGGCACAACTCCCACATTTGGATCGATTGTGGCAAATGGATAGTTTGCCGCAAGAGCACCTGCCTTAGTCAATGAATTAAAAAGTGTACTTTTTCCAACGTTTGGAAGACCGACTATGCCTAATTTCATAATATATTCATCTCCTTTGATTTTCCTTTATTTTACTGGCTTTCCGCGATTCGTGTATTTGACCGAGTACCACATCGAGTACCACGGAGATGAATTTCGCATCAAGTTTTATACCACTTTTAACGCATCAGCCACTAAGTCAATTTCTCTATGTTTTTCATCCTCTGTAATATGAACATACAGATTCATGGTAATACCGATATTGGAATGACCTAAAATCTTCTGCAGAGTCTTGGGTTTCATTCCACCCTCAATGCATCTTGTCGCAAATGTATGTCTGAGTACATGCATTGAAAATCTCGGAATGCCTACACGGTCGCAATACTTAAATAAGCCTGTATCATAAGTGCTGTTTTTGACCGGTGTTCCCTTTCTACATAGAAAGACTATATCTTTCCATTCAATCGGCACGAGCTTTAAGCTCTTATTCTTTGATCTCTGGTTTTCAAGAATACGAATTGCTTCGTCTGTAAGAGGAATTGTACGGTAGCCCGATTTGCTCTTAGGTGGACCAACTCTCCATTCACCTACCTTATAGCGATATTCCATCGTCCTTTCGATTTTCATAGTACGATTTTCGAAGTCGATGTCACTCCACTTAAGTCCTATAAGCTCACCTGTACGAAGTCCGGTCTGTAATACGAATCGGTACTGATTCTCATAGCTGTATCCAACTACAGCTTCTAAGAACTTCTTCTGGACGTCTATCGTAAGAGCTTCTTTCTTATCTGAAGGCTTTCCCATATCGCTCTTTAATGACTTCTTGCAAGGATTCGTGATAAGCACATCATTCTCCCTGGCAAACTCAAACATGTTATAAAGAGCAATCCGCGTCTGGTATATGGTGGTTGTCTTATAGCCTTCATCAGCCATATCAGAGAAAATCTTCTGACAATGAATAGGCTTTACATCCGTCAAGAGTTTATTACCTATAACGCCCTTGATATTACGCTCATACCGTTCCGAATAGTTTCTGACCGTATTGGGTCTCACTGTCTGCTTTTTTATCCCTATCCAATAATCGAACCAGGCATCAACGAGCATATCCGTTGCCTGGTCGAGGTCACTGTGTTGGTCTATATATGTAGCATCAGCAAGCCACTGTTTTACCTCTTGAAGTTTCTTGGATCTTTTCGTTCTGCGCTTCCCAAATTTATCAACAAATCTGGCGAAGTAAGTACCGTTAGGTTGCTGAACGATTCCCGCTCCAATCTCCTTTCCTTTGAGATCTTTTCCCATTTAAGGCTCCTTTCTAAGCTATAAGAGCCCCAAATTAGCACGCTATATTATACACCAATCAGGGCTCAAATGCAATGTTATTTCATTTTTTTGATAGCCGACAAACCGCGTGGTTATCCCATTTGTTGGAAGTCCGCTATATCTCTACGTTGTCAGAAATGAACTTCTCAAATTCCTTTCTTTTAACCAATTTCTTCTTACCGACATATAAAACAAAAGGGCATCTAGGCGAACGCAACAAACATTCCAGCTTATTAATACCTATATTGGAATACTCCGCTGCTTCCTTTATTGTGAGTGCCACCTTCTCATGAATAGGGACGGTCTGCACAGAGGCCTGCTCTTTGGTATAAATGCCGGATTCTTTATAATCTCTATCAGATATGATGTTCATCTTACTTACCTCCCCTACAGTTCATTTCAAGGCACTCAAGGATCTCATCACGTATTTGAGCGCGAATACGCTCCATACGCTTTTTTATGGCCTCATAGGTTCTTCCTTCATCGTCGGCAATCTCTTTAAAAAGCCGCCCATCTATCAAATACTGCTTAAGTATTTTGGAGTCCTCTTCGCTCAGATCCTCGATAATTTCCTCTAAGAGTTCAAAATCCATTCGCATGTTACTGATAGTACGAATATCTTCTTCATATACAGATGCATCTTTTATTCCCTTAAGAAGGTACTTACTTATCTCGCCAGTCTTTAAAGCATCCTCAATCATGATATTGGTAGATGCCTCGTTAAAGGTCGGATCACTGGTGCCGGAAGTCTGTACCCGTACACCAAGCTCATCTCTCGAATGACTAAGCAGGTATTCCTGCTCCGTTTTAATCTTGTACTGTATCTTCTTCTCAGCTCTGCGTATGATCTTTGGGAAGACCGCATAATTACCAAGCATAATCGCAAGTCTTCCCTCAGCATCCATTGAACGATAGCTGCGAAGGATATCTGTTTCTTCGCCGTTAATCTTCATCTATCGTCGCTCCTTTACTGCAATTTTTTCATGTAGTACCACTCAAGGTATCTCTTACGCTCCTGGAAGTCGGGAGTTGAAACCAATAACCCGATATCGACACGCTGAAGGAGGTCAATTGCCTCAATCTGCTTTGTTGTGAGATAAGGGCGAATGCTGGTTCCCTGCTTAAGTCCATGCTCTTCACGGATCTGCTTAGCCGTCTTACCAAGGGCAATGCGATTTAACATATCCGCCTCATTGCTAAAGTAGTAAGGCTTAGGACGCTCATGGAGAAGCATGATGTTGTCCGTAAGTAACGGAAACTCTGTTCTCGCCTCAAGCAGATACTTGATGAACTCTTCCATTTCGTTAAATCTCTTGATGTAGGCTTCTTTAAAAGCAGCTGCCTTCTTACCTCTATACCCCATCACCAGGAACACGAAGCCGTCACGGGTCATATTGAAGCAAGGCTGTTTATGCCCCTGAGCGTTGATGTAAGTCGACTCATCAAAATTGATGAGTCGGAACTCATCCGAGCAATCGAGATTTCTGATGTCTCTGACAACGTTGGCATGAAGCTTTCCAAAAATCTGTGCCACCACAAGGCTGTCTGCTCTTACCACACCGTTTCCGTCTGCATAGATACCAAGTTCATTTTTTCCTACAAGGTTTTTCTTCATGATTTTTCCTTTCTACTGGAGACCGGTAGTCAGGATGCAAAAAGGAGCCGATGTTTCCACCGACTCCCCGAACCCTGAAAACAGCGCAACAAAGAATGGTGGATGCTACGGAGAAAAGTTCGGATTGCTCCAAACTTTGTATCTCCTTATGCATCCCGCCACCTTATGGCCATCTCAGGTTTTGAGATTATTTTTAATTACGATTTAAATCTATCAGACAGGGCGATATATTCCGATGCGTGAGAGTTGCGTAAAAGTTGCGTGTGAATTGCGCAAAAAAATAAAGGCATCACCAAAAGGTGACACCCTTACTTAAATAACCTATTCAAATATCTCCGGCATATTATAGATTAGTTCTCCAGCTTCTTTGCGAACAGTGTTGTTTTCACATTCCAGAAGAGTTCTCTTTAAACAAAGATTCCCTTCTTGCATTACAACATATTCTTCTCTATGATCCTTTATGTAAGTTGATGCTTCTCTTGTAAAACCACACTGTTGCAGAAGTATCGACATCGGATTGGTTGTTCCGTACTCAACATATTCATACCAATCATTCGGAATCCTATCCACATTATGTATCTTCTTATATTCCGTCGAAAAGCGAAGAAAGTAATTTGATATCTTAAAAAGAACAATGTTCTCTATTACGCTTAAAACTTCGGAAATAACAAGATTCTTGTGTTCCTTCTTGTTTTCATACGGCACAAGTTGCCCGTTCACCATTACACCTGAGGATCGGTTGTTTTCCTTGAACTCTATTGCCTTATTCATAATATAACTAAGGCCAACTCCCTCTATCCACTGCGAAAGGATGACAGCATACCATCGTAACATGCCATGAGTTCCAGAACCTGCCGTTTTCTTTCCTAGAGAATCAGATTCATACTTTTCCCATTTAAAAATCCGACATAGCTTTTCAAGGAACGCTACCAGTTCCTTATAATCTGCGTTTCCATAGCTATTTAACTTAGGGTATTCCAATCCCTGCCTGATGGCTGAAGTAAGGTTGTCCGCCTGGTCAACCGAAATATTTAAGTCGTCATCTGGCTTATTCTTTTTCTTATCAAAAGCCTCCCTAATCTTTTCTTCATCGCCTGGTTGTAAAAACGGTGCAAATTCTTTTCTAACAAGGCTATCCTTATTCCTTGCAATATCCCTTACCAGGATCATTGCAAACTTACGCATAAGGGAATAATTATCTGCTGATTGACTGTTAGGACACCTGAGCAGTTCAATATTTCCGTCTACAAGACATTGGACTATATACTTTTTCTGATTTCTATTTAATTCCGATACTAGAGAGAGCTTTTGCTCTGGTACATCGTTTGATAGGAGTTCCTTAAATTTCTCCGCTTTAAGATTCTCCGATAGCCTTACCAAAAACACATTGCCATATAAAGAGTACTCCAAGCGCCCTACTCTACCTATCAGATTCTTAAACTCAACCTCCGTCATTATGGATCTGCCATTTTTGTAATTCATTACAAAAAGATTGTCCGCAGGAAGGTTAACACCCTCTACCAAAGTACTTGTACAGAACAGAGTCTTAATGTGTCCCTGACGGTACAATTCCTCTATACTCATCCTTAATGTTGAAGGCAAATAACCAATATGATATGCAACACCCTTTGTGATGATATCTGCAAGATAATAATCTCCGTGAACCTCGTTTTTTATATCTTTAGATATGGTACGTAATTCTTTTACGTCCACATCATCACACTTCTTTGCATATTCCAGTGCCAGCGTAATAGCTTGATTCGTTGAACTACAATACACAAGGTTCTGGCCGTCTCTTCCAACGCTTTTGATCAAGTCTATCACATTGTTTTGCGGGATATTTCCCACATATGAGAACTGCTTAGTATGATCGTTATAAAAGCTTATTTCATCTTCTTTGTAATCAATATAAAACTTCACCTGGCTAACCGGTGCATACGAGGATGCAAAAGTAGACGTTTCTATAAACTCAGCGTCAGGAACAAGTTTCAAATAAACTGATGGGTTTGGAATATTCGGAGATGCAAATATTACATGCGGCTTCACCTCACGTCGGCATGCCATATCTACTACTTTGTAGTAGAATGTACTTCTATCATCTTTCGATGATATCTTATGAGCTTCATCTACAAACAGATAATCAATGTTTATATCAGAATGATCTATCATCATGTAGAGAAATCTTTCCGGTGTAAGTACAAATATAAAATTATGCTTCTCCTTGAGAGCCAATGCTCCTGCCGAAGTTACAATCTTGTAGTCATGCTCCGCCAATAATTCTTTCAAATCAATTGTAATCTTACTAGATACCTCGTTTATTAAGGCTTTTGTCGGAACAAGAATAACATAATTAAACACATCGCCTGACTGTATATGTTCTTTAATAAACATACGCATAATAAAAGACTTGCCCATTGATGTAGGTCCAGAATAACTGAGACACGGATCTGATAAATGAGCATAAACCCTCTTTTGATCCTTAAAGAACTGCTTGTCCGGTTCAGCCGGTATACTCATATTAGCTTTATCAACTTCAGCATAGATCCTTTCCAAAAGAGGAAGTTCAGTTTCTTTACTATCTATAATGGACAATCCTCTATAGTTTCCATTATTAGACATAATATTATTCATGAACACATCTATTTTAGAATTATTTGGATACAGTTCTCTCAGTATCGCCACGATTTCCTGAGACCATATTTTATGTTGGCTTATTTTTGAATTATTCACCGAATTGGAAAGGATGTCTGCGAATTGTAACGCATCATCGATATCAATAGGCATAGATATCCCGTCTGGAATATTAAAGATTTTCAGGGCATAGTTATATAACAAACCCTCATATATTTCATTAAGATATGGGTTTTTTTCAATATCTGAAAATATAGATTCACCCAGGGTAGCTTTAGGCTCTCTTCCCATTAATCATCACCTCCTGTCGACAGGAGATTTTCCATAATGGTTATTTTATCCTTAACTGCATTGTTAAATGGCAAAAAGTATACATAGAAAGAACTTCCGCTCAATCCCAACGCATTGATTTTCTGAACAATATATGGAATACAGTTCTTTACGTCTTTTTCAAGTTTAGTAGCTGCATCTTCCTCAAAATGATCCACATCAGAATTAACCCCGATTGAATAACCGAGGAACAGCCCATATGCCATATTAGGGCGCTGAACAAGATTTTTATTTGGAACCAAAACACTTTTCAGATAATCCGCCGTATCCGAATCAAATGCTTTATTGAATAAAGCTCCGTTAATCAGTCCTTTCTCAGCCTTTTTATTATTCATAATGGCCTGGACCTTATCCATAGCTTTGTCAATAGCCTCATTAATACCAAGAGATATATCCGCTGCGCCAAAAACAAGTTCAAAGATTTTCTTCCCATTGTCTTCCAATGTAAGAAAATGGATACTGTCGCTATTGCTTGTGTAAGCGCCATTATTCTGAGCAAGTTCAACTTTACTCATGATTTTTGGAGCACCTAACACTTCTTCCAAAAAAGCATAAACAAGCATTTGTGCCAAGTCATTACCTGATGCACTTAGACCCGGCTTTCCATTTTTGTTCATGGTTCTGATTGCACGAATACCAATGCTTTTTGCTTTTTTCTTTTCAATTAAATCCTTCATTGATTCGCGCGAATACACATAAGCGCCTATATTATCCAAAAGGAAATCATTGAGCGCATCATATGAATACTCACCTTCATCACACTCTAGCCTAAACAAACGAAGCTGATTATTATTCTTCAATCCCAATGAAAGCTCGGCATCAATTTCATGAAATGACTGTAAGAACGTGTCAGGTTCAATCGTCTTTTCTACTTTTGCCGAAGTAATAACCGTAATTTTGCTTATAGATATTGTATCTACATATTTTGCAAATCCATCCACGTAATCAGGTGTAACCTGATCTATAAACGATTTTCCATCCCTATTGCTAGGAACAATGCATGAATACTGAAGGAATCCGGCAACAGTTCCGGCAAAATCAAAAGAAGTCTTTGTTTTCAACTCTTTCTTAGTAAGTATTCCAACAGAGGTTTCATCCTTAATATCATTATCTTTAAGGATAATTTGTTTGGTAGCTAAAATTATTAATGCGTATTTATTCTCATCAATTAATGGCAAAACATGCGAACTAAAGCCAGATTTCACATCTTCTATCATCATTTCTCTGGCTGGTGTAATAGTATAATCTGGAGACAATCCCTCTACACAATTGAATAACCTACTAATCTTGGTTGCACCAGATGTTTCCCCATACGCTTCATTAAATACTTTTAATATTTCTTCTCCCAATTCATGTTGCTTTACACCGAGTTTACAACAATAAAGAAGTATTCTCGCTAAAGCCCCAAAGCAAAATTTCTCCAAAACAAAATATCCTCCTCAAAAAACCTTACTATTCTCCTCCGCTGACTTTATTATTTGTAATCCCACTTAATTTACTAGCGTATGACAATTCTCGCTCTACAATGGAATCAAGTTTCCCTCTTATATCTTCAAATTCCACACTTAAATCAAGGTAATCAACCCCTATATGGTTCTTCCCCATCATATAATCGCCCTTTGGTTCAAGTTCTTCGTCAGTCTTTGCATATAACAACAGTCCCGAAATATTACCTGTATTATCGTTATCATAGTTCTTCACATATGTAAAAATCTGATAAAGATTTCCGGACATAATCGTCTGTTTATCAAACTGCTTTTGGAAAGAACTTTTGGAATAATACTTAGCGTCTATTATTAACGTCTTTGGTTTGTTATGCAGCACAATATCCGTCTGCATCGTAGGAAGCAAGGTCATATCAGTTGACTCCGGAACATCCCATGGAATCTGTGGCGAATGCGGTTTTAATTCTGGATAGTGCTTTTTATAATACTCCAGAATAAAGTTCTGGAATAAATGCCACATCTTTTGATCATCAACAAACGTCGCAATTTTGTATATGCCCTTATCTGTAGTAATAATCATTCCCTCAATCATTAACTGACATATACCAAGCAACAACCTGTAACTCTGATTATTACGCTGAAATCGAATCGACGACCATTGTATATTTTTTAAATCAGCAACTTCATCGATAGTTGAAAAAAACAGCAGAGATTTTTTCATTTCCTTTTTATACTGTTCCTCAACTTCACTACTGCTCAAAAGTAATAACATTGAAGATTTAATAATCTGATTGAACAGATTGTTTTCGGATAACTCGTCAAAATCACATGTTACAAGCTTTCGTTTTTCAAGCTTATTTCTAATCGTGCCTTGAAGATTAATCTTCCCATGTATAACTGACAAATCCTCTGTTTTTTCGACATACTCTTTATAAAGCCCTTGTTTAAGCTGGAGGTTTACACCTCTACTTAGAATAGCGGCAAACATATTTTGAATATTGTCAAATTCCTCTTTGGCAACATTTTGAAAGCCTTCATGATTAAGAGAACTGAAAGCATATGAAAGCATATGATATATGTTTTTTATCAATATCCTTCTATCTCTCGTCATTGAAATACCCCATGCAAAATATTTTCCCACTTTTGAAGCTTTGTGCTGTCATCAAACCAATATTCGCTTAGCATAGGAATGATGTCAAAATCAACAATATCTTTCAGCACATCGTCTGTACACTCTTCTATATTGCAAAAATAGCTATGTCCAATACAGAACCCTTTTCCTAATGATGGATCTTTTAAAATATCTCCATTCAGCTCCTTTATCTTCTCAACTAAGGCATCAAATGTCGCGCTATTAAATCCCTTTTGATAATTCAAAAATCCTTCTGAATCAAATCCAGGTTCCATATCAAAGAAACTAAATCTTCTTCGAAGCGCATAGTCAATCATCGCAAGGCTACGATCCGCAGTATTCATCATACCTATAATGTGTAGCCGCTTTGGCACAGTAAACTCTAGACCGTTATAAGCTAAAGTAGCTTTTTTATCACGGTAGTCAGACTCGATAAGCATAAGCAATTCCCCAAAAATCTTACTCATATTACCGCGATTGATTTCATCAATTATGAAGAAGAAGTCTTTATCCGGGTGATTTTCAGCCTTTTTGCAGAATCTATAAAAAATACCAAATTTGAGCTTAAAGCCTTCATCAACCGGCTTATATCCCATCATAAAATCTTCATAAGAATAATTCTGATGGAATTGAACAAATTCTATGCGATCCTCATCTAATTCTCCCATGATTGAGTAGGCCAGTCTTTTCGCAGCAAATGTCTTTCCAACACCAGGCGCGCCTTGAAGGATTACATTTTTCTTCTTTTTTAATACAGCAGCCAATCTATCGTACTTAGCTTCTGTCATATAAACCTGATTAAGAAAATCAGTTTTTGTATATGGAGTATTACCTTTTGTTACCGGAGCAGGATTTTCTTCTCTTATCATATCGAGAATGAATTCATATTCTCCCTTGGTAAGCTTAAAAAGACTACCTTGCTGCATGCCAAAGTACTCCATTTTTTCAAGCTCAGCGCACTCCTTTAAGGTCGAGAAATCTATTGGAGAAGTCAGACCTTCCAATTTCTCAAAATATATTTTTTCTCCATCTTGCTCAGCGCTTATTCTAAGAATGGCAACAATCTGTTTTACCGGAGTAGATTCATAGCCAATCACCATGTCTCCTGCCTTAGCATCAAGGAAGTTTTGAAAAATGCGTCGCTTATTACCATTATCATTGTAAAGCGTATAATCCTGCACCTCTCCCACAGGCATGCTGGACATACTCCAAATCTTTGGATTTGCATTCAAGAACCAATAGTTCATACCGGAAGTATCACCTTTAAGCAAATCTTCCTTAGTCACTCCAAAATATGGCTTTAATATATTGTCCTCAAACAATGCATAATCTGTTTCAGGAACAGGAATACATGTTGAATTGAAATTAGGCGTCCACCACTTCTTTTCTCCAGAGTATGCATTCTTATCTCGTGATTCTGCAATTACCGTATAACTTCGTTCACACCAGCCATCTTGCTTTTCCGGGTTTTCTTCTACTTCATCAGTATCAATTCTGCCGAGAAGTCTTACACTATTGCCTCGACACATGTAGAAGAAATCACCTTTTTTCATGTTAGCCGTGAAATCTTCACCCTGGCTTACACTTGATTTAGCCATAGCAGCAGTATCTTTATGAACTACGATAACTCTTCTTTTATCAAAGGCAGTCGCTTCTACATCACTAATACAATCGTTGCCGTGGCTAATCTTCCAAAAACGAGGTGCAAGGTTTGCATAAAGCTTTACTTTCGATAAATCTACTCTCTGAAGTGCTTCAAACAATTCATCGCGCAGTTTCCAGATATATGCGCCCTCTTCATCTTTTTTTGCGGCCTTTCCTACATATAGAACGGGCCAATATCTGCTATTCTCCTCATCACGGGGCATAATTGGGCAACCAGTCTTTTGCACAACTCTCTTTGCCAGCGCCGAAGAACCTGCATTGTAAAAATTCTTACTTTCGCCGTACTTTATTGACAGCTGAGTACATGTAGCTTTTCCGCCATAATCAAGCATTCGCTTCATTATTTCCAAACTACTATCAGTAAATACATCATTATCATTCAACAAAGCTTCCCAGTCATCAACAGAAAGTGCTGGCGTATAATCTTGAGGCCACCATTCATCTGTAGATGTAGATTGATTGTCACTGCTTATGTATCTGCTAATATAAAAGCCAACATCAATAGTAAGAGTTCTAAATTCCGGATCAGGATAACACGTCCCAGTAAGCTGCGATGTTAACATATTCTTTAGCTCATCATCCTGCTTAATCTCATCACAAATCTCGTTGTAGAATGATAAGAAATTACGAATATTGTCAGCATAAGCACCCTTTTTAAACTGATAGTCACTCTCTAATTCGTTTGATACAGCCTTAATCTCGGTCAATTTAAAAATATAATATTTATCCGGATATCTAAGCCATAAGTATGTAGTAATAGTATTCTCATACTGATAGTGCTGCGCTGCACCGTTTCCGTATCGTTCTAAAAGACTATTTGATTTCTGCTTAAATTCATCAATTCTCTGATAAACATCCTTGCTTTCATCATACAAACTAATAAACATAGCTCGTACTTCTTCAGGGACTATCTCTGCAAATTTAATAATCATTTTTGCCGGAAAATAATTGTTAGACGCTAAAAGATTCCCTGTCTGAGAAAGGGCCTTGGTTAACATCTCCTGAAAATTGCCAGCATTTATCTCCCAGTTAACTTGAAAGCATTGAACCGCTTCCCACTTATACTTTTCATCTTTCCAGCGAGTTTCAAAGCTCTTTTTGTAATCCACTATTGCTGATTTTAAGCGAAATTTGTCAAACATTGTCTTTGTGACCCCCAATCTAAGCGTTTCTTAAACTCTTATATATTTCATCTGAAAAAATACCAAGCACTTCCCTCTTCATTTCTTCATTTGAAAGCATCAATGAAAAGAAATCCTGATTTTGTGACAAGCCCTCAATTAACGCATCATCAATATCATCAAAGTATGAAAATTCGAAGTCCTTTTGAGTGTTGTTCTTTGCACTCGTCTTTAGCTTTTCAGATTTCATTAGAATATCTCTAATTTGGAGCATAGCTTTAACTACAACATCATTGTCATAGTTTTTGCCTGTCCTACTATTAATCTCATCAATTATTTCGGACAGCCTTTTCTCCTTATCTTCAGTCAAGCCAAAGTGTTCTGCTATTGGCAACTTCATTACAGGATCGGCTACAAGTTTCGGTTTTGTATGCTCTTCTCCCTTTTTCTGAACAAAATTTGTGGCCTTGATTTTTCCATCCAAATTAAAGCCACCACCCGGATGCTTGATATTAATATATGCCAGTAAGTATGCTACATAGTTGTATTTTTTATGAAGCTCTGTATCTTCAAAGCTTGATACTTGTAATAAGAACTCATAAAACCTTACAAAGCTGCGCATCACGGCTACACAATTTCTTTGTTCCTCATAATCATAGTTATCAAGCAGCTTCTTGCTCTTCTGTAAGAAGAATGTTAAACGCTGTTTATCTTTTCCTGATACTTTTTGCGAATATAAAATATCATTTGCCGCATCAATATCTGCTGGATCAAGAATCGAATAAGCATCTATTTTTGCTTCAAGATCATATACCGCATGCGGAGTGTCCTTATGGGATCTGAGTATCCTGTAATGGACACTCCGCATTTTTTATGCTCAAAATTGGGAAACGGCTTTATCGCTGAACAAGCACC
>Ga0326513_10001703_pt1 | contig 16719 bp, 18 predicted proteins | sample 2_2465_0518_D_FD_203654 | JGI IMG/M metagenome (GOLD analysis project Ga0326513, IMG submission 203654) | Bovine rumen microbial communities from UC Davis, California, United States - 2_2465_0518 | ecosystem: Host-associated > Mammals > Digestive system > Stomach > Rumen | place: USA... | reverse complement strand
TATCCCACACTGAAGATGTGGCACTTTTCTGGCTCGGAAGATTATAAAGGCGGCAAATTTGCCGCCTAGTTTAACTTTACAGTTTAATGCGTTTTAAAGCTATTTATTACGCTTCTTCGCCAGATGGTTCCATTTCTGCTTCCATTGCTGAAAGCATTGATGTATTTGATATTTCGTCCTCATCCATAGCTTCTTCAGCTTCATCAATATCATTTACATTCAAGTTAAGACGCTTTTTCTTGATGTCTTCCTCTATTTCATTCATCTTTAGCTGAAGTTTTTCAATGTATTCTTTTTCATTTTTACCAAACAGCTCCAAGAAGTCTTTTTTAAAGAATGAAATATCATTGCCATCATCATCAACAAAGATTCCTGGGACAGAATATCTGGTACCATTTTTCTTTATTGCTCCAAAATCATAAAGCAAATCAAACAAACCTGAGTTCTTTGTAAGACCATAGGTTGAATCCAATACTACCCAAGCATTTCTTCCTTCAGTACCAAATCTACTCTTAGAAATGGTTGCTCTAATTACTTTTAGAGAATTACCAAGAGCTGTTTTTCTCCTGAGCTTCTCTTCTTTCATCTGAGCATCTGTAATATCTGAGCCCTCTGACATAGCAGTGAGTCTAATATTAATTGAAGGATTATAAATAACTGACTGACCACCAGCAATTACCCATGGGTCATATGGATTATTTAAGTTTGTATAAACCTTATTGGCAAATAATACAGTTGTATTAGTTGCTGACAAAGTATTATCCAAACTACTAAACAGCTGATTAAGCAATTTATTTGTTTTACCCATGTCCTCACCACCAAGCAATGAGGCTCTTACTGATTTCATATTTGAAATTGAGTCAATAATAATAAGAATTTTTTCATCTGAATGATTATATTCCAAAGCATACAAAAGCTTTTTCATAATAAGAATAAGACCCATATGGTATTCATATGTATCTGTAATCATTTTTGATGGGACTTCTTTATCACTTATTTCCTCAATTTTACCATTCTCTTTATTCACTCTATATGAGTCCAATGTCTGAACTGTCATATAACGGACTTTTTCCATTGGAGCATTAATAAACTGGAACAATGATTTACCAGTTCCACCACCTTCCGAATCGAGAACAATTACTCTTGAAATCTTTGGATCTTTTGAAGCTATCGCTGGGAGCATTGATTTACCAGTTCCTGACAAACCATAAAACATTGAGATCTGTCCTACTGGATAGGCTCCATCAAACCTCTTAGAGCAAATATAATTCAAGGCATAATTACCTGAATCTATAAACTCTTTTGCCTCTTCTTCTTTTGAGAGGTCTTTCATCATTGTGAATTCACTGTTGATTATATCATCAAGGATAGAACCACCACTTTCTTCTTTCTTTTTAGCTGCCATAAATTCTCCTATTAAAATGCTTTATTGAGCCCATAAAGGGCTCAAATTATTAGATCATGTTTAAAAGTGAATCTATGTCGTCCTCTTCTTTCTTTTCTTCTACCACTGGTGCTGAAGGAGCTACAGATACATCTCCGCTATTGCTTCCAAATGGATCAAGCGGATCTTTCTCAGTAGCAAATGAAGTCTGAGGTGCTGTAGTAGCTGTCTCTGTTGAAGCTGAGAACATCTCGTCCAAAGCTTTTTTCATCTCATCTGCTGAGACAAATTCTACAAGCTGAGAATAATCCATCTTTGGAAGTTCCGTAAGAAGTTTCTTAAGCTTCTCTGTGTCTGAGAAAACAGGTGACTGTTTCATAGAAAGTGAAGAACCAGAATAATCTGTATTTCTACCAGAACCTTTCTTCAAGAGATTGAAGTCTCTACCTTCCTTCAAGGACAAGAAGTTACCTGCTTCGCCCATTTTGATCTGATCGAAGAAGTAACCATGAATTTTTGTACCAAATTCCCAGAATTCTGGTTTTGCCTCATCATCCTGGCCATCAGGTGTCTTTTTTCCACGAACAATAATTCTTGAAACATAACGATCTTTTGCTCTCAAAGAGCCTGCGATAGACCAGTCTTCTGTTCCCTTTGTTGATGTATTGTAAATCTGTTTTGATTTAGCACAAATAGGACAGTTCTCTGCCTCATGAATATTGCCATTTTTGTCTTTTAAGGTCTGATTAAGACAGTAATATGCTCTATTGTTAATATAGTGCATCTTCTGTTTCTGATAGAAAAGTTTTTCTCCAAACTGTTTAAGTGGGGTTAAAATTCTGATAGGATAGTTACCTTCTCCAGATGGTCTCCAATAAGGACTCTGGAAAGTTCCATGCTGCTGTTCTCTCTCCATTTCACCAAGCATAGAGGTGAAATCGTCATTTGTAAATTCATTACTCATAAATATATCTCCTACCTAAACTATTTTGCGTTTTGCCAAATCGGGCCGTCTTGCTTGTTTAGGGTTTTTCCAAAATTTTAAAACTAAAAAACTAATTTGTCAAGAATGATTTTCTTGTATACTTAACTTTTGATCTTACAACTACACCATTTTCATCTGTTAAATCTAATTCTTTTATTTTTTCTGTATTCTTAAAATAATCACTTCTTAGTTTATTTCTGGCAAATCTATACCATTTCTGTTTTACTTCTTCTGAATAATTAGACTCGTGCGGTTCTTCTCCTTCTGAAATAACCTTATCCAAACTACAGCTTAAAAGTCAAAAAATTATTTCCAAAAGAGCTAAATTTAATTTCTTCAGCAAGTGAGTCAATTCTATCAAAATAATAATACAGTTTTATAAACCTTATCTTTCAAAAGTCTCAAAGCAAGCAAATTGTGTGTAATATTTTGTAAAACGGGAACCAGCTTATTTTCCAATTAAAGATAAAAGAAGAAAGAGGCAAAAATAAATATGAAGTATTTTAAATGTAGAAAATACAAATACCAGCTTAGCGGAGAGCATAAGTTCAAATTACACTTTGATTTTCCTAATATTAATAATTTTAAATGGTGTTCTATTAATAATAATGAATTAACAATTAAAGATGGCTATTGTTGGGATGGTCCTTCTGGTACAACTATTGATACAAAGAATTCTTTAGTTCCATCTTTGATTCATGATTGTCTTTATCAGCTTATTAGACTAAAACTTCTTGATTTTCCTTTTAAAGAATATGCTGACAAAGAGTTCTATAAATTGTTAAGAGAAAGAAAAATGTTCTGGCTTAGAGCAGTTGTTTGGTATTTGTCTGTTCGATATTTTGGAAAGAAGTCTTGTACAGTAATTCAAAGTAAAGAAATAGAACTAGAGTGTGATTAAAAATAAGGCTGTCAATTAGACAGCCTTTTTAGTTATAATCCATATGCTTTTCTAACAGTTTCAAAATCAGGTTTAAAATCACTTTTTTTATGGAAATCAAAATTTGGGACAATTTTCTTAAAATAATCCTTTGACCAGTCTTTCTTAGGAGGTTTGTTGGCTTCATCAAATTTTTTCTGCTGTTCTATATGATATTTAACCAATTCACTATCATTTGTGTTTGAACTAGCAGTAGTTTCATCAATAGCAATGAAAAAATCAAGACCATATTTCTTAGCAAGTTCTTTAACATCTTCCATAAAGAGTTTTATTTTTTGTTCTTTTACTTCTTTATCAAATGAAGAATTTCCTTTACTACCTTCCTTGTTTTGCTGTGGCTGCTTAAACTGTTTTCTGTCATTTAGTCTAGCAGTGCCATTTATTGCTATATTTTCTTTTAGTAATTTGTCAAATTTCATTTTTTCAATATGCTCCTTAAAACATCATTATCATAAAATAATTCTGGATCATACTTAAATTTTGTTCTGACCATTCTTTTTATTTTTTCGTTTATATCTTCTTTTGCCAAAACAATTTTTACATATTTTGATTTCAAAGGAATTATTGCTTTTGACAAATCTAGCCTTTCTTCCCCCTCTCTTCTTCTTACTTTATCATAAATAACCTCATAATCATAGATTATTCTTTTCATGTCATCGGTTATAGGCCCTCTACTTTTACCAATCATTTCATTAATTCTTGCCTTAACCTGTTCAGGCTTTAGCATTGGCTTATGATAAACTAATTGTTTTAATTTATTCAATCTATCATCATCCATGCCATAATCATATAGTCTTTCAAATGTTTTATCAAGGAAACCTTTATTTTCAATTGGAAGTTCTGCTATTGGATAAGGCTTTTTTACATTTCTTATTGTAAGAATGTTATTCATATCTAATAAAAATCTTGTTTTTCCAGAATTGCCACTTAAACTTTCTGGCTTGTTAGCCAATCCTTTTCTAACCAAACAAAGCTCTTTTGGGGATTCTCCGTTAGATTTGGTAAGATTTAGTTTAGATACATTATATTGACTACCTCTCAAATGCCTGCTTCTTAAAATTGCTTCTAGGCTATCTTCTCCTACAAAATGAGAAAGATCATCAGTAGCTTCTTCAGATATTAATAAAGCCTCATTAAAATTCATACAAACTCCAAAAATTTTTAGCTAGCTAATATATTATTAGTATTAGCTAGAACAGACAATTTTGTCCTTTCGGTGATACAAAATTGTCTGTTCGGTATATTATTAAATTGTCAATTAATAATTCATAAAGCTGTCATTGACAAACAGAATTTCTTCCTTAAGTGTTCTGTCAGAACCACCATTACTAGAGCCATCTTTAATCGCTCGTTTAAAATCTCTCTCAAGTTCTTTTTCACCAGAACCTATAAAAGCTTCAAGAAAACTAAGTCTAACCTGTGTAGAGCCATAAGCCTCTGACTTAAACAATCTCAAATAATACTTATGGCAATCCTCATTTACATCAAGTCCCCTACCAAACTCAAGCTTGAATTTATCAGGAACTAAAATTGTAAAGTGGGAACCATTTTTCTCTGCTCTTAATTTGTTCTGATTAGCAAGTTCAACAAATTTCTTCTCCAAAAAATTTGACCCACTTGTTAAGAAACTTTTGTAATCAAAACCTTTGCTAGTAATTTTCATTATCCTATTTTCTCCTTAATTTTATTTATAGTACTGTCAGTCAATGTTTTTGCTGCCCTACTAAACACAGTAGAATCAACCACTTTTTGTATTTTAGGATCTTTCTCTAACAATGACTTCAATACATAAATGTCTTCACCATCAACTGGATGATTTTTTTCATAAATTCTTTTTGTTTCTTTAAACGCTTTCCAAGTAAAAGCATATTTGTTATTATATTCATTAAGAAACAATTTAAAGAATACAACATTTGGAGAATTATCAGATGTATCAACTACGCCATCATTATTTATATCTCCAACTAAATCATTCATTTTTTTAAAAAGTTCCTTTTTTACTTCTTTTCTTTCTTTTTTAATCGTTTTCTTTAATTCTGAATTTATTTCTTTTTCGAACTCTTCAATTTCTTCTTTTCTTTTGGCTTCCCAGAAATCATCCCTGTGTTTTAGAATTACTTCAGCAAATTTTACAGGTTCACTCTTTTCTTCTTTATCATCTTCTTTTGCTACTATTTTGAGCAAAATATCATCATTAGCCAAAGAGTATATTCTTTCAACTTCGTTAGAGTCCAAAACTTTTCCTTCTTGAGCTTCTCTTATAATAGAATATACATCCATTTTCATATATTTTAACTTTTCAAAAAGTTAAAAACTGGAGAAGAATATATGGACTGGAATGTAATAATGCCATTTATTGGTTTTGGTGGTATAGTAGTTATTTGCCAAATTTTTTTCAAAATTGGAAGATTTTTCGAAAGAATGGAAATATTAAAAGAAAGAGTTTTTTCTAATGAAAAGAAATCAATAAACGCTACAAATGAACAAGGAGCAACACTTGGAGAATTAAAGGAATTATTATTACAAACCAAAACCACATCAGAGCTTAACCAGAAAAACATGGAAACAAAAATTGATGGCATTTCTTCTACTTTAAAAGAACATGAAGCAAGGCTAGATAGAATCGAAGGCGATTTGCCAAAAAATAAACAAAAAAAGAAGTTATAGGAGCTAACTAATGAAATTTTATCATGGAGGGACTACAACACTTAATTTTGGCGGTTATGGCCATTCGGTAGGAACTGGTCTATGGCTTACTCAAAATAAAGATACCGCTATTTCTTATATAGATCATAGAAAAGAAAATGCTTGCCTAATACAAATAGATGTAGATTTATCAAAATGTAATTTGATAACATTTGACTATAAAGGAAAACCATGGTCACAGCCGCCAAAAGAGAAAGGCTATGAAGACTGTAAGACAACTGATGAACTTGTTAGACAAGCAAAGAAAAACGGCTATGATGCTGTAATGTTCAAAAATGTATCAGACATGAAAGGAACATTTAATAAAAAATTCAGCATAGTAAAAGCAGCACAACCTTCAACTAATATAGTAATCACAAAAGAAGACCAGATGAAAGTATTAACTGGTTGGTATTGGAAAGACCTTCCTATCATAACAGAATCTCATTTTAATTATTAATTTTTTGCTTGACTAAATTACGAAAAAGTTATATATTTTCTTATAAAAGGTGTAATTTATGAACAGCAAAGAAGATATATACAAAATTTTGGGCGCTTCAAATCATGCCATTGCTGACAGAGTGGATGATGATTTTTATGCCACTCCAACAATAGCAGTAGAAAAACTTTTTGAAAAATTAGATGAAGTAAATATAAAATTACCACGAGTGATAATTGAGCCTGGAGTTGGTTCTGGTAACATTGCCTTTCCACTTTGTAAAAAAGGTCATTTTGTTTTTGGTGTTGATATTGTCAACAGAGGTTTCCCAAATACAAATATTGCCGATTGGTTGACAGTAAAAGAAAGACCAACAAAAGATGAGCTTGCCATAGTAGCAAATTTTCCATACAAAGACATTTTAAAACACACAGAACACAGCCTTAGCTTATTAAAGGATGGTGAATATTTAATAGAACTTGCCAAAATTCAATTCCTTGAAGGAATAAAAAGAAAAGAATTATTCGAACACGATCCTCCAAAATATGTATTTGTCTTTTCAAAAAGAATTAGATGTCTTGCCAATGGTGAAAATAGCACAGAATCAAGTGCTATTTGTTTTTGCTGGTATGTTTTTCAGAAAGGCTTTAAAGGTATGCCACAAATAGGATGGATATAATATGTTATATAAAAATGTAAAATTACAAAATGCTTTTATTTTTAATATTAATCAAAGTTCAATAAGAGAAATGTTTGTTGTCATAAATGACAAAGGGATGAGGGTAAAAATTACGAATATTTCTGTTGAACCACATCAATTTCCATGGGATGGACCGTGGTCTTATGAAAGAAATCCATTTACAATGCCTCCACCATCTTACAGTTATACCAATCCGCTTAGTGGACTTAACATGCAGCATATTTATAGAATTGCTTATGTTTTTTTTGATGATTTTGGCGATCATAAAGATGAAATAGTTGTAACTGATGGGGATGTTGTTTTATTTACTGGAAGCAAACTGGTTCGGCTTGACAGAAGCCAATGTAACATATGTGATGCCAACAATCTTGTAGATGTAGTTTTTGATATAGAATAAAAAAGGCTTGGTTTCCCAAGCCCAGAAGAAAAGATGTGGGTTTTACCCAAAGGAGTTAATGTATTCTTTTGAATACATAATTAACTATTTTTTACACTGAAATAGCCTCATTTCAGTGTAGTTTTTAGAGGATGATATGATTTTAGCTTTTGGAGATTGCCATTTAACAAAAGAACCATTGAGAGTTTTGACTGTATTAAATTTTTTGGATTATATAAAAAATTACTGTCGCAATAATAACATAAAAAATATTGTAAATCTAGGTGATTTTTTTGACAGACCAGAACTTAAATCAGATGCGTTTGTTCCTGTGTTTAAAAAACTAATGGAGCTTTCAGAAGAATTTAATTTGTATAATATAATAGGCAATCATGAGCTCAAAGATAAAGCAGGAACAAACACACTTGTAGAAACTTTCTCATCTTTTGGAATATTTGTTCAAAATTCTGATACTATTGAGATTGATGGGTATGATTATGATTTTATGTCATACACCGATTTGCCAGACAATATACCAAACAAATCAAGAGTTCTTTTCTGTCATGCTGAGGTAGAAGGTTTCTACTATAATCCAAATAGAAAAATAGAAGGAACATATTTTAAGCCCGAGCATTTTGATCAGTACAACCTTGTTGTTTCTGGTCATTTGCATCATGAACAAAATAGAGATAATTTTGAATTCGTCGGTTCTCCATTCCCAACAAATAGAGGAGAAGGTGGTAAAGATAATTTCTTTGCTATAATTGATAAAGATACAGTTCGACTTGAAAAATACAACCAAGGCCCAGATTATATAACAATAAATGCCGAGGAATTTAACGATAGAATAGATTATAATAATAAGATAGTTACAATTCAGCTTACAAAAAAAGTTGAAAATTTTGTTAAACTAAGAGATATTCTTTTAGAGAGAGGTGCTCTTGAAATTCTTCCTGAATTCGTCCGTGGAGAAGAAACAGTAGATGTATCAGAACACAAAATAGATGCCAGCGAAGGCGTTGTTAAATCTGCTGCCAAATTCTTGAATGAAGTTCAGTCATCAGATATAGACAATAAAAAACTCCTTTCTTGTTTTAAAGAGGTGCTTAAAAGATGTCAGCGGTAAATGTAGAATTTAATGAAGATTACACTCAATGTTATATCTCTATAAAAGATCTTAATATGATGCATACACTTAATAACAATCCTGATTTATTTTCAGAGTTTAATAAAAGAGTAAATGAAAAAATTTGTTTTACTGTATATAAGTCAGGGGCAAAAGATTATCTTTCTGCTATGATCTATGGCATTTTTTTGGATTTAGTTAAAGGATGGCATAAAAAAACTATTTACGGTATAGAATAATATGATAATAAATAAAATCTTTTTAAAAAACTTTTACAGGTATGGAAACAACGAGCAATGTTTGGATTTAACAGGTTCTGGCATTACTGCTATTGTTGGCAATAATGGTTATGGTAAATCAACCTGTATAGTGGACTCTCTTGCTTTTGCTTTTTTTGGTCAATGTAGAGATGTAATAGATGATGTTGTAAATAGATATGTTGGAAAGGATTGCAAGGTTTCTGTAGAATTCACAGAAGGTGGAGAATCTTATAAAGTAATTAGATATAGAAAACATACAACTCAGAAAAACAATGTATATCTATTCAAAGGTGAAGAAGATATTTCAGGCCATACTGCTTCTGATACCAATCAAAAAATCATTGATGTAATTAAAATGAATTACATCGCTTTTACAAACTCATCCGTTTTTTCGTCAGAACTATATTCTGCCTTTCTTGCCAAAAGAGAAAGTGACAGACTTGTTATTTTTGAAAATATTCTCTCGTTAAAGGAAATAACTCTTTTTTATACAGAGATTAAGAAAATAATCAAAGAACTTGAGGAACAAAACACAGAGAAAAAGTTATCTCAGTCTGGAATAAAATCTGAGATTTCTACTCTTGAAAATACAATATCTTCTTACTCAGCAAATGCCAAAACAAAATTACTTGGCATGAAAGCAGACAAAGAAAACGCTAAAAAAACAATAGAAGAAGCCAAAGAAAAAATTAAGGAGCTGTCTATAATTGATATAGACAAGGAGAAGTCAAAGCTTCTTAATAATACATTAAAAGACGAGTATGAAAGTAAACTTTCTTCTCTTAAAAGAGAAATAAATTCATTAGTTATTTCAGAAGACCCAAATATTATTGATATCATAAATAAGTATAGCGATATTAATTTTGAAAATAACAGAATCAAAGAATTAAAATATAAAGAAGACTTAGAAACAATTAACATAAGAACTAATGGCTATAAGCTTGCTATGGAACAAATTAATTCTCTTACAAAAGAATTGTCTTTTTTGGAAAAAGAAATAAGTTCAAATCAAGACAAAATACTTGAAAGTAAAAAAAGAATAGACAAGCTTTCTCAGGCCATCTGTCCTTTCTGTGGACAACATCTTGAAGATGCCAAAGTTCAGGAAGAAATAAGCAAAGAAACTGCTGCTATTGCTTCTGCCAAAGAAAAAATAGAAGAACTTATTGAGCAACAGACAGAAAAAAACAGAACCTTAGAAGAACAGCGAGAAAGCTATAATTGGTTACTTGCTGATGCTCAGAGATTACAAAATAATCTTAATAAAGATTTCATTCCTAACTCTGATTATGTTGAGGAAACATACAAAAACGCCCTTAATAAGCATAAAGAAATAACCGAATTAAAGATTCAAAATGAATCAAAAATAAATGAATATAAAAAAGAGATAGAAGAATATAAAGCCAAGTTGGATGCTTTACAAACCACCAATTATACAGAAGAAGAACTTAATTCTATTTCTGAAAAGATTGACTATCAAAACAAAATTATAGCCGATAACGAAACTTTAATAGCAAAAATAGATGCTTCTGCTAAATCTGTATTTGACAAAAGCTATGTGGACGGTTTGAAAGCACAGCAAGAAAAGAAACAAATTGAATTAGAGTCACTCGAAAAAGAAATTGAAACTGTTGATGATGATATTAAACACTATCAGTACCTTGGAGATTGTTTTTCTAATAAATCTGGTGGCTTTAAAAAATACTTTATTGGCGAGATGATTGATATGTTTAATGAGAGAATCAACCAGTATCTACCATTCTTCTTTTCTGAAAAAGTAAAAATCACATTCGATAAAAACCTTTCAGATGTAATTACTATGGATGATTTTAAGGTTACATTTAACAGCTTCAGTCAGGGTCAGAGACAAAGAGCAGAGTTGGCAATAAGTTTTGCTTTGTTTGATGTGGCAAGAGTATTTTTCAGTAATGATAATAAATTGCTTATCCTTGATGAGATGGACAAGGGACTTGATAAGTTTGGTATAAAAGCCATGGTTAATTTGCTAAATGGTTTTGATAAACAGCTTAGAATATTTATTGTAAGTCATAATCCGTTAATGGGAGAAGAAATAGATTCAAAAGTAGAAATCACAAGAGATGAAAATGAATTCTCGGTAATTAAGCAATAAACAAACAACCCGCCATAAAAGGCGGGTTTATTTTTTAAATCATCTGTCTTGTTTTTACTGTGTATTTGCCATTTTTATAAATAATCTCTTTCATTCTGTTTATAGGATTATTTTTGGCATATCCATTACCATATGTAGAATCAGCCGCCGCTGTTGTTACAGTAGCTTGTGGCTGCTGCTGATTGTCTTGTGTAGCAGACTGCTGTTGCTGTTGATTATTTTGTGTAACAGGTTGATTAATCCTTTCATCACGAAATTTATTTTTAAACATTTCTTTTGTAGTCATAAATGCTTCTTTAGTAGTAAGCTTACTAAACTCTTTCAAATTCTTTTTTATATCATCTATTAAATTGTTTCTTTCTGGATTCAAAATAAACATTTTGTTATTCAACAAGAAAGTGAAAAGTTTTTTTCCTACAAAATTTTGTCTCATAGCGACATCTTCCACACCATTTCCATTAAAACCAAAATTATCGCCAGGCCCAAAAGCGTCATTAAGTTCTTTAATGTAACAACAGTTATCATCGAGCAATTTTATAATATGCTGTCTAGAAACATCCATTTTATCAGTAGCTTCTGCTGCATTATTTATCATTTGATTTCTTTCTTGTTCTTTTTTTCGTGTATCATTAAGCTTTTGAGTAAGTTCATCCAAAGCAGCTTTTCTATCGCTTTCTTTTGGTGTTCCTTTCATTGCTTTAAAGGAATCTGAAATTTTCGCATTTTGGTCGAGTGCTTTTGAAAGCTCATAATGCTTTCTGGAATCATCATTTTGTTTAGCTCTGATTTTTTCTGCCGCATCGAGAAGACCTTCGATAATAATTTTTTCACCATATTTTGAAAATTTAGACTCAAAAATGGCTGTAATTTTATTATCTCCTATGCCATCACCTTTAATAACATCAGACATTTTTTCAGTGGCACCTTTGTCTATTTTGTCAAATATACCATATAACCTTCTTCTTGCTAGATTATATTTTTTTATTTTTCTTACCCATTCTTTCAAAATGCCTTTTTGTCTAATTATATCATAACACTCTGGGTTTTCTAATGCTTGCATTACCTCTCTGAAATCTTTTCCATTTTCAAAAGCGTTGTTTAAGAAGCTTCTTACAGAGTCCATTTTTTGTATTTGAACTTTTGAATAATCAGCACATTTTTCTCTAGATTTTACACCTCTTAGAGAATAGAAATAAAGAGTCTTGTTTTCACCAAAGAACAGATTCATTCCGTTGTTTTCGCTATTAGCAAACTCAGAGAATTTCATATCAAATGATTTTCTTATTTTCTCAGAAGTAACGCCACCGTCTCTTGCTTTACCGTCTTCAAATTTCGACTGAGAAGCTAGAATAGAAGCGATAATCATTTTTCCAATAACACGCATATCATAAAGATCATCACTTGAAGAGTCTTCGGTTTCTAAAAAGTTGGCAATAATGTCAGCATCATGTTCGGCGTTTGCCTGTCTATTCAGTCTGTCATGTCTTCTTATATTAGCATCCTCTTCTGGTTCTCTGTTTATTAAGCTCCTTGCTCCTCTGAGCTCATCAGAAAGTTTATCTTCAATCATCCAAAGATCTCTACAAGTATTAAACATTAGAGATTCTATTTTAGACTCAAGTGCGAGCCTTTGCTGTAATGTAATTCTACCACCAAGTGCTCTAGCTGAATGAACATTAGCAAGTTTCTTAGCAGCCTCTATAAGACCACCACCGATTTCATTTGAGTATTTTCCTACGAGTCCACTGGCTCTTTCATAGCCTTTTGTTTTTTTGAGAGTGTTATCATCATTAAATTCTCCAAGCTCTTTGTCATAGAAACCAGGATCCTTGATTTTTTCTTTAAACATCTGCCAATAGCTTTTATTGGCTCTCAAAGCCTTTTCTCTTGCTTTTTCATATTCTGGCTCGGCACCTTTTTTGAAGATTAAACCTTTACTTAGGCTTTTTTCATAATCTTTTTTGTTTTCTTTTTCAGTCTTTTTTCTTTCATCTCTAATTCTTTTGTTTTCAAGAGATGTAGAAATTCTCCTGTCAGCAGCCTTTGCCAATGATTTAATGTTATCCTTGCCACTCTTAAGAAGATTAGATAATGTTCCTTCTGTTAATGTGTTGTTATAATAGCCTGCTCTCTTGAAAGCGCTGGCAATTATCTCTTCCCTGATATCGCTTAGACCATGGTCATCAAGAACTCTCATTTTAGCATTTTCTCTTGATGCTTTTTCTGACCTCAACTGGCTTCTCTTAGCGTATTCAGCACAAATAGAAACAATATGTTTGTCATATTGAGCCTTTAAATCATCAAAGAATTTATTAATAGAGGTTTCATCAAATACCTTAGGGTATTCAACACTATAACCATATTTAGTTGGTTTAGAACGATCTCTTCTGTCCGACATAGCATCAGCACCAAAGTCTTTTTCTATCTGCTTGTCTATATCACTCTCTTCTCTGCTTGTAAGTTTATTGGCTCTCCAAGCATTTCTTTCGAATGTATTGTTTGGTAGTGTTTTGCCATTTTCATCATATTTGTCAGAATCTTTATTGCTTTCTTCTGGCTTGCCGTCAGGGTCTTTTGGCTTGTCAAATTGCTTTTTGGCTGTTTTAATAATTTCTTCCGATTCACTTTCTATTAATTTTTTAAAATTATTTAATGTTAAATCATCACCAAGCTCTTCTAAATCAAATTTAAACTTGAATTTATTATTACTGTTAAAATATTCTTTAGAGAATTCTTGTAAATTATTAAATAATTCTATTGGTTTATAATTAATGTCTCCTTCTTCACCTTCAAGTTTATCAAAGAAAAGCTCTTTACCAGTGACACTTCCGAAACTAAGATCTTCCCAGCTCTTATTTTTCAAACCACCAGCTGTTGTTGTGATAAATTCACTATCGTCGCCAACCGCTGTAAAACCTACCAAAATAGCAAAATATTCTTTTAATTGCTCCATGCTTCCAATTGTATCAATAAAAACATTGCTACTTTGATATTTTTTTATTGCTTCTGATGTTAATACTCTATTGTCATTAAAATTGCCACCAAGATCTTTTAAAAGAGCGCCAAATTTGTTAGGAGTTATTTTGTTTTTTTCTACACTATCTTTTATATATTTTGCCAAAATTAAAAGTAGTATGGCTTTTTCCTGCTTTGCATTAAGTCCTTTGTTTTTTAAAGACAAGTTCATAGCGCCAGGGTTTTCCAAATATTTGTTTATAAAATCCTGAACCCTTTTCTTTTCTTCCTCACTTACAGACTCTGAATTATTATCATTTTCTTCGTTATCATCTTCTTCGTTATCATTTTCTCTTAAGAGATACCACTCCTTGAAGCTTTTGAGGCTTTCTTTAACATTTTCTGTATCGTTATTTTTACCTAGTGCCTTATCAAAGCCATTTTGAAAATCTTTTTTATCTTCATCTCTTACTAAGACTTTCTTAATTTTTTCAGCTATTTCCTTTAATTTATCTAAAGTTTTAGCTTTTTTTAATTCGTTTTTAATCTCTTTCTTAAAAGTTTCTATTTCATCAGCATTAGAAGCAGAAGTAGAAGTAACACTCTGTCCTTCCTCTCTTAAAGCCATAAAGTTTTTAAAATCCATAAAAATCTCCAAGTTTTCAATAATTAACTTTTTTGTTTGACTTTTAAAAAAAATAATATTATTATTTGTTACTAAAAAGGAGTAAAAATGATAGATTTATATTTTAAACCTACAAACGAAAACACAAAAAAGCCAATCCAGGCACATGAGAATGATGCTGGGTGGGATTTATATTCCACAGAGGAAGTGATTCTTTATCCTAATAAACCATTAAAGCTCAGCACTGGTATAGCAGTTCAGGCAAAATTCATAGATCCAGAGGATGCCAAAAAATGGAAAATAGAAGCAAAAATAGAAGGAACATCTGGCAATGCTGCAAAGCTTGGAATCTTCCCTATTGGTGGTGTAGTAGATCAGGATTATACTGGTGAAGTTGGAGTTGTTCTTGTAAATGGAGCGGTTGATCCAATCAATATTAAACCACACAGCAAAATTGCCCAGCTTGTAATCCATGCCATTCCAAAAATAAGAAAAGTCAATTATTTATCTATAAAAGATAATTTTGAAGCAACAGACAGAGGAGATGCTGGTTTTGGTTCTACTGGAACAGCAGTAAGCAAATAGAAATATGAATATAATCAATCTTGATAAAAGCGCAGTAATTAAATGGAGATTAACTGACAATTGTAATTATCATTGTTCTTATTGTATAAGAAGAGACTTTATAATTGGAGATCATTCAAAAGATGAAAGCAAATGTTTTGAAGCCTTACCAAAGGTAATAAACTTAGCAAAAAAAGTTTCAGAAAATACAAGCAAACTTGTCAAGATTGATTTAATTGGTGGAGAAATAACTCTTTTCAAGAATCTTGGAGCAATTATAGATAAGATTCTTGAAAATGATTTTATTCGTTCTGTAAATATTACTACCAATTTTTTTAGGCCAGTTGATTACTGGTTAAATTTAACAAAGAATCTTAATAAAATCACATTAACTGCCTCTTTTCATCCAACTGAATGTAAAGAGGGTTTAGAAGCTTTTATAAAAAAAGCAATAACACTAAAAGACAAGTTCAAGAACTTCAAATGTGAAACAGTATATACATTAGGTTGTACGCATACCGATAAATTCATTGAGTTGTGTACAAAAAACAACATCATGTATATGGTTGAAGAGAATCTATTTGATTCTAATCTTAAAGGTATCAATACTTCAATAAAAAAAAAGAAGCCAAGATATAAAGTAATAGATGATATTGGAGAGACTCGTTTCTTTCAATCAAGAAATGATTTTATTAAGAAATATGGCATTGACAACTCTTATGTTTCTTCAAAAGGCTTATACTGCACAAGAAACTTTGATTATGTTTATATTGAGCAAGATATAGCAATGAACTGTCATAAAGTGCCACAGAAAATAGATAAGTTTGAGCTTGAATTCAAGCCTCATTTATGCTATAGAAAAGGCCACGAAGTTTGTACGCTATGTGGTGTAATTTCTTTGTTAGATTCTGAAAAAAGATGGTATGACGAAAGGGATTTACTATTGAAAAAATGAACTTTAAAGAATTCACAAAAAAATACCATTTTTCCTTCATAGAAAGGATAAAATTTGCCAAATATCATAATACCATTGGTATTGGTTGGCATTATATGAGTCTTCAAAATGAAGATAGCTGGATTCATGAATTTATTAGATATAGGCGAGAAAACCCCTTCCTTTAGGTGGGGGATGAATCGCCTTTCTTCTTGAAGTATTCGGTAAGTATGACCACTAAGAGATTTGCCATGCTCCTGTTTTGCTCCTCAGCCTCCTGTTTCAGCCGAGCGTACAAGGTCTTTGGCAATGTGAATATGAGTTTTGTGCTGTCTTTTCCAATCATAGGATGATAATAAATCAATATCTTAGATATTTCAAGTGGATATAACCTTGATATATAAAAAGATATTGGATATAATAGTGATATAAAGGTGATAAAACTATGAAGCACTTGGCATTAAAAGTAAGGATATATCCGACTCAGAAACAGGCAGTCTTAATCAGCAAGACATTAGGCTGCTGCCGTCAGGTATACAATATAATGCTCGCCTCACGCTTAGACTTCTATGACAGGAACATAAAAGACAAAGAACTTTCTAAAACTGAAAAATC
>Ga0326513_10001702_pt1 | contig 16727 bp, 31 predicted proteins | sample 2_2465_0518_D_FD_203654 | JGI IMG/M metagenome (GOLD analysis project Ga0326513, IMG submission 203654) | Bovine rumen microbial communities from UC Davis, California, United States - 2_2465_0518 | ecosystem: Host-associated > Mammals > Digestive system > Stomach > Rumen | place: USA... | reverse complement strand
TTTCGGCGTCGTGTAGCCTATGGTATAAAGCTTGATTTTCTTATCATCAATGCCGCATGCAATCGCCAGCTCATGTTTTGTCATGCCCAATTCATTGAGGCGTTCTTTGATCCTGCGTCCGATGCCCGCTGCCACGAGTTCCGGCTCCGCGTCGGCGCCAGAATTATTGAACGTCCGCATGCCTGCTTCAAATTCAAGCGCAGCCGCAACCCTTTCCATGGCGCGTGCGATCCTGCCTATGTTGTTGTAGTATTGCTCTTCAACTCTCGATAGCATTTTGCCAGCCTCCTTTGTCCATTGGCAGTTAAAAGATCTTCAACCTCATCAATCCGGAAGATGTAGTATGTCTTTCCAGGTTCCGCTCCCCATTCAGGCTTCCCCTCGCCGATCGTGATCGTTCCTGACGTCCTTATGGCTGGCGAGAGTAAATCGTAGCCGCCTCTCAAAACGACATTTTCAAACGGCACGCCTCTGGCTCCGTATGCTTTCACGACCTCTACGACGAATTCGTCCTTCATCGGCATATACGTGATGAGGTTCCTGACACGTGATGTGTAGTACGGTTTGATTTCCCGGTACTCTTCTTTCTTCTCGCCGGATCGGATCATTTCCAGCCATTTGCGTTTGATCGGAAGAATCAGCATGGCGTCTCCTTTTGCGTCTCTATCGGCCTGATGAGTGTCGACCCATCTCCGAGATGTACGGTTTCCATCTCAGGTGCATCGCCCTGCAACCAGTCGTCCGATATAACTACTGCCTTGCCCGCCTGCTGCCGGCTGATGTTGTCGCAAAATCCGCATTCCTCGCAGGTTTCCGCGTACTGCTCAATCTCGCACGGCTCTTCCAGCACCTGCGTGCACGGCTCTTCCAACTCCGAGATGGTCTCGATTACCTTGTTCAATGCCGGTTTAAATATAACCGGGCACATCGGGTGGTTCCATATCTCCACCAGCTGCATGATTGCTCCGTTTAATGTCATACGCTCACCTCACCAATATCGTGCGGGACCAGCCGCTGTAGACCGTTCTGTAGTGGTTGCCTTCGTACACGCTTCTCACTCTCACGTAGATCCCTCTGGGGCATTTCAGGCCCGGAATGTACATTCGGGTAAGGCTGCGGGCTTTCTTTCTCGATGCGTTTATATCAGCCTGCGTAATGCTCAGGCGGCTCCATTCCCCCACCTGTTTCCTGCGGCTGTGCAGCGTCTTCCCGGCCTGCTTTACGATCACGGTGTCCGTGTAATACCAGTTGTTCCCAACTCTGCCGCCATCTGATGCGAGAAATGCCAGAACCGGCCCCTGGTAGTTGACGTTCCGGAATGTCTTTGTCGTTACCGCCCGCTTAAACTGCGGGTCCCTGGAATACTGCACGACAACGTTCCGGGCTGCCGTTGTCATGTCGGCATAAACCGCGATCGCATGCGTCTGTTTCTCGATGCGTACCTCCGCAGGCTTATACGCGACCGTCCACCACTCTATCGTGTGGGCCGTCGTGTCGGACGATAAAATGTCGCCGTCCGAATCGTAATCGACAAGCTCTATGCTCATCGGCTCCATGGCCCTTGCGCTGATTGGTGCCATGCACATGATCACGATCAGCATCATCGCTATATGTCTCTTAACAGCTTTCATTGTTTTTCTCCTTACTGTATGATTCCCATCCCGCATTTGTCACAGCTGGCGCGGACGTGTCCGTTGTATGTACTCCTTACTGCAGATATCGTTCCGCCGCATCGGCATTTTCCCGTGCGTGTCACTCCCCGCTCGTCTATTGGTATCTTAGGGACCAGCTTTACCCAGTCAAACAGGTTGTCGGTGTCTTCCTGGCTCGGAGTTTTAATCTCGACCATGTCCTCGCTTTTCCCTCCATTCTTCGCATGTCCCGGAAAGCTTTACCCTCTTTCCGTCTTTCTCGCAGTATCCGCCCTTATACGTCGGCTTGCACTTCTCGCAGTTCTTGCAGATCTCTTTCACGCTTCCTCCTTCTCAGGTCTTTCCCGCATTCCGGGCAGAAGTTCAGCTTATACCCGACTCCGTTCCGTCTGTATCCTACTGTCCGGCCGGCGGTCTTTCTTCCACGCTTCTTCCACCATCCCCACTCGACGATCGCCACCGAGTAATCGTTCATCCGTTTTCCGAGCTTTTCTTTTTGCTCAGGCGTCAGGCTCTCGTCAAAATACTTTGCGCCGAATTTATAGGTTTTCAGTGCCTTGCAGAATTCACACTCACTCATCGCCGCCTCCCCTGTACGCATCCAGGAACGGTGTCCAGGCCGTGACCGTGAACTCTTTCAGGGTGTCGGGGATGAGCTCCCATCCGTCGTCGTGGAGGACCCCCGCCACCACTGCAGGTTTCCATCCGCTGCGCGTCCTGATCGTCAGCCACAGGGGCGTGTTCTTCGGCGGTTCCTTTTTGCTGATCGGGTTCCAGGGATCCTCTCCGGCTGATCTGCAGATCTCTTCGAAGTCTTTCTTCGCTCTTTTTCTGATCTCTTCCTCGAGCGCCGGGATCTCATGCGTATATACCGGCCTCCCCATGAGGCTGTTCACATATTCGTAAAAGAATTTCAAATCTTCGCCCTGGAGCATGCAGGTGTCCGTGTAGGTCATAACGACCGCGCATTCCCATTTAGTCATTGACTTCCGCCTTTCTCTGTTCCGGATATTTCCTTCTGAGCGTCTTCTCGTGTTTCATCTGCCTCTTCTTGAGGCGTTCGTCTTCTTTGATCAGCTCTTTGATCCTCTTCCCGTCGCGCTGGTCCCTCGCTTCGCTGATCTTCTTTGTGATTCCCCTGCGTCTGTCCGCGAGCTCTGCAATCTCTTTGTCAACGAGCTGGATCCTGTATCTGGCCTTGCAGGCCGGGCAGACGAAGTATCTTTCCTTTGCTTCCTCGTCCAGCTGCTTCTCGAAGACCTCGATCCTGTCGCTGTCAAATTCATGGTTGCATTCATCGCATGTGATCTTTGCCATATCTTTCCTCCAGCCTCTTCTTCTCGCTTTCCAGCTCGCCGATGCGCCTTGTGCATTCTCTGAGACGGTCCCACAGGTTCTCCATCGTTTCCCTGTGTTTGCTGTCTGTCAGGACTGCGCCGGTGACGTATCCCACCGCGGCTCCCAAAACCAGGCAGACGACCGATGCCACCGCTATCGTCATTTCTTCCTGCTCCTTTCTTTTATCGCTTCATACAGTTTCGCCGTCGCGATCGCCGAGTCCAGCGCCGCGCATCCGTGCAGGCCGAGAATTGATATCCTCGCGTTCGTCGCCCTGTCTACCATGACCAGGTTGTCGATGTCCGTATTCTGGCGGTCCCCGTCTTTGAACATGATGATCATTCCTTCCGGGATCGGGCCATGATGCTGCTCCCACACGTATCTGTGCTTGAGCTTCCACACCTTCGGGTCTCCGACCTTGATCTCGATATATCCGTCAACAGTAATCCTCTCTGCTCCTACCGGCCGCCATTTTGCTGTCCGGCTTCCGGGTCTGAACTGTGTCTTTGCCATCCTGGCCAGCGCTTCCGGCGAACAGTACTCTTTTGGCGACAGGCCCTTGTTCCATGTCTTGTGACCTTTGGCGAACGGTATGCCCCGTCCTGTCCTGATCTTGTGGTTCTTGCGGAACGCCTCGACATTGTTGCGCCCGATCGTGCGGAACCTCTTTGAGAATTCTTCCTGCGTCTCTTTGTCGGTGTGGCCAGGAATGAATTCATACAGAAACTCCTTTTCCTCTGCGGTGTACCTTATGTACTTCACTGGCTCACTCCGATCATGCTGAGCGCCGCTTTCCTGCCGCTCTCGTTGTATTGCGCCTCATAGTCCGAAGCGTACTTGCAGGCGTCGAGTCGGAGTTTGTTGTTCAGGATGATCTGCGAAGAGATGTCGACCATGGCCTTGCTCCGCCTCATCTCCTTCTCGAATTTCTCGGGATCCTTCATCTCCTCGTCATCCTGCAGGGTCTCCAGCTGCTGGAAGAGCGCGTTGTTCAGATCTTGCAGTGTGTTCTTCATAGCACCTCCGTATAATTGGTTCCGTGCCAACCCGTTATCTTGATTGTATTTGTCTTGATGCCCGCTGCCGCCAGTCTTTGTTTCAGCGCTCTCAGGTAGCGCATTTCAAATTCGAACCGCGAAACCGTCTGGCTCAGTCCTCTCGAAAGGTTGTATGTCTTGTTTGGCGCATCCGTCAGAAGCATTCTCAAGTGTCTTGCCGTCGTCATGCCGGTCTGCCGGAATTCATCGTTTCCGGTAATGAGATATTCCTTCACCCATCTGTAGAGCTTGAAGTTGATCGCCTGTTCCACTGCCGCCAGTGGCGTTCCGAATATCTCCTTCGTGTTGAACATTTCGTCCTGTTTCTTTGTCGGGATTCCATACAAGTCATTCATCATGGCCGTGTAAGATCTTTCGAGGCATTTGTTCTCTTCCTGGCCTTCCGGCGTTTCTCTTTCCAGCCACGCGTTCCAGGCCGCCTCGTCGTCGCTGTAACTGCATTCCCTGCAGTCGTGCGACCCTCCTTTGTAATTTTCACATCCTTCGCAGAAATCGAGCGGTGTCTCCGCTCCGCTTTGCGTGAGGAACTTCGCCAGCTCCTCTTTGCTCAACGACCGGATCCTGTCTATGTTCTTCAAAACTTCCTCACCTCCATCACTTCCGTCGTGGCGTCTTTTCCGAGCATTGCCCTCTTATGACGGCAGAGCTCTTCTGCCTCGTCCCAGGCGTCTTCCGCATCGTCTGTGTCCACGATGTCGGTGAGCACGGCCTTCTTTTCCCCCATGGTCACTTCGTAATCGACCAGATACAGCATCCTTCTCCTTTCCGGGCGGCCGCCGCCACCGCCCTTGTTTATTTGCGCAGATTTCCAAAATTCAGCAATTACACATGAGTCCGTTTTTTGTATGCCTTATGCGGCGAATTTGTTTCAGAGATAGTTCCTGCCTGTCAACCCCATGAACTCTTCCCGGGTGTGGGTCTTCTCGAAGGCTCTCTGAGCGTCCTGCTGCAGGACCAGACATGTCTCATGGCACCTGTGGACCGCCTCTTTGCCTGTCCGGTGATGCTCTATGCAGAGATAAGCCTTGAATCCGTTTGCCTCCGAGACCGCCCGCTGCCCGTGTCCGAAATAAATGTGGTGCTCTTCCACCCATTTCTTCCGGAAGTCTCCATGGAGTTTTTCACAAAGGTAGCACCCTCCATCCTTCGCCTGGATGATGCTGTCCATATGCTTCTTTCTTGGTTTCTTCCTCCCCTCCTTGGGGAACATCATGTCAGCCATGGGAGATGTTCTCTGTCGTGGTCTTCGTTGAGATCTTCACATGCAGTCCCATGTCCTTGAGCCTGAGACCGATGGCCTTCTCGCCGCTCTGTTTGATCGAGAGCGAGACCATCTTTCCGTCCAGGATCTGCTCTCCTGCATAGCGCATCAGTTTTTTTATCTCAGGCCTTTTCCCGAACAGGACCTCAAGATCCTGCTCGTAGACTTCCATCGTCGAAGTCTTCCACGCTTCGTGCGTGGCCCCCGGGCATTCACAGATCGATGTCGCCAGCTGGTTCAGCTCGTCCTCTGTCATGTCCGGATCGCCGTCCACCATCCTCTGCTGTCCGCAGAATCTGCATGTTCCTAACATTCTCCCATCTCCTCCATTTCGCTCTTCTTGTAGAGATATTTGTTTCTCAGGATCGTCAGACGGTTGATCGTCTGCTCCATGTTCTCGAAATGACCTGCGTCCGCCATGATCCTCAGAGAGTTCAGCGCGTCCTTGAACCTGTCCCTGATGTCTTCCAGAGGGCTGCCTTCTGTCGGCGGCGGCAAAATATCGTCAATCACCACCTGCTCCGGCTCGGATCCTGCGATTGCGGAATCCTGTTTTTCATTGGTTTCTACAATGTCCGGCGGGTTTTCTTGCGCCGGCGCAAGAGTTTCTTCCGGGCCCGCTGCCACCTGCTGCTCTTCCTCCGCCGGCTTTTCTTCTTCCGGTTCAGGCTCTGCACCGGGAGCATCGTCCTGTTCCGCGGGCATTTCCTCGGGCTTTGCTGGCACTTCTTCAGGTTCTGTGGGCATTTTCTGCTCCGCTTTGGGCACTTCCTGCTCTGTTTTGGGCATTTCCTGCTCCGCTTTGGGCTCTTCCCGCTCCGCTCTGTGTTCTTCGCGTACGGCCTCTCTGACCCGTTTCTCCGCTTCCTGTGCCTGTTTGTCCTTTTCCATGACCGGTTCTGCGGCGTGCTCTTCCACAGCTTCCTGGAGTTTCCGGACCTCCTTCTTCATGCTTTCCTTCCGCAGCGCCGGGAGGAATGCTTCGAAGAACCGCTGCCACTCCATGTTCTCCGGCGGGTTCGGGAATACTCTTACTGAGAGGCTGTCTCTCGTGAACGCCACCATCGTCCTGCATTCCTTGGCCCGGAACATCTTCGCCCCTGACGGGATGATCTCCTCGATCATCTTTCCCTGGCCCTGTCCTTCGAAGCGTTCAATGTCGAAGCTGTTCTCTCTGACGAACGCGAGGATCCACGCCGGGCACTCGTCCGTTTCCTCTGCAGGCGACTCGTTTGGCGCCTCTTTCTCAAACCTCTTGAGCTCCCGGATGTCCTGCCGCTTCATTTCCGGCGTCACCATCCCGATGCTTTCATCCGAGAGCGTCAGCATCTCGGCAAGCTTTGACTGCCCGAATCTGGCATATTCCAGACGGAGCTGCTTGGAGTAGCCGTCGATCGAGTACTTCTTGTTGATGTCCACGAACCTCGACACACTGGATTCAGAGAGCCCGTATGTTGCTTCCGCCCATTTCGCAAGGGACTTGTACCCGTCCCTCTCATATCCTTTCGACTCCTCGATCTTCCTGAGCAGGTACCCGATGCGGACAAATCCTGCCGCTGCTCCTCTCAGCTCCTCTTCGAGTTCATTTTTGACGCTCAGCCAGTCATCGAGCGTCATCTGGATATAATCCATTTACACCTCCTATCCGGCAGCCATCTGCCTTTCTCTCTGCGTCCTCTTTCCTATGGCCCTTGTGAATCCAATGAGTACCGGCTCTACTTTGTCCCAATCCGGTTTCCGGTCGTATGCTCCGTAGCTCTGCCGGACCTTCCCGTCGTATTCGACTTCCAGCGTATAGTACGGCTCTTCCTTGGCTTCCTCTTTCCGGAGGAACAGGATGAAGCTCTCGCCTTCGTTCATGCGGCTCAGATACCTGTCGCTTGCCCCCACGCAGTGGTGCTGACGCTTTCCCTCGAACTGGATGTCGGAAGCGCAGGTCGGTACCATGATCGTGAGGCCCGCTTTCGTGTACTTGAAGTGCTCGGTGTTCTCTTCGTACTTCTCGGAGATCTTCGTGAACCTCTTGTCGGCGCTCTGCGCATTGTATTTATCAATGTTCGCGTTCTTTTCCCTCGCGTACCTGTCGTGCATTTCCTGCAGCCTGGATGTGCGGCAGATGATCTCGTCCTTCAGGTCGGCTCCCAGCGTCCACGCCATGTCCAGATAGTCACTGTACAGCCTTATCGTGTCAGAGAAGGTCTTGTTGAGCTCCGCGGACTGCCTGGTTATGTAGTTCACCATCCTCTGGATCGTCATTCCCGTCCGCTTCAGGTTCATGTGTTCCACGTCAATGTTCTGTCTTGTGATCGTCCGCAATGTTTCAACCGGGAGCTTCTCGCCGTGTTCTTTCGCGTATCTCAGCGCCCTGATCGCGTATGTGTTCCCGTTCACCATCTTGAGGGCGTGGAGCTGCTGGCCGTCGAGCCCCAAAAGATCTTTGAGGCTGTGCGCATCCGGGTCGACGATGTCTTTGCAGACGTCGTATCTGATCACCTGCTCCGCCAGGTTCATGAGCCCCGATCTGACGATGTACTCGACATACCTCTTCCGTGCCGCCGTGATCAGTGAGCTCTGTATGTATTCACTGCTTCCCGACATGAACAGTTTCAGCACCGAGGGCCTCACATAGGAGCCTTCGAGAATCTCCTTCATGTTCTTCGTGTATGGGATTCCCCTGTATACCATGAGCGGCTGCCTTTCGGCCGTGGTCTCTTCCTTTGTGTCCGCCCACATGGTCTTCCCGAGTGTCCTGTCTTCCCTGATCGTGTATGACTCTATCGACCGGAAATTGAGCCTGTTCGCAAGAACTCTTATGTCTTCTCTTACCGTGATGAAGCACTTCCAGTCTTCTCCGAATATGCCGCCTTCCCTCCAGAACTGCTTCTCTACCTTGTATCCCCGGAATACGGCATATTCGTCCGTGCGCTGCATGAGCGTCACTCTGTCTTCCGTACGGAGCCTTTCCTGCTTTTTCCATGCCTTCGTTTCCAGGAGCGTGTGGCAGTTAATGCAGAAGGCCGCGTTGTCCACCTTGTGGCTGTAGGCTGTCGGGTCTCCCGGATTGTGGTACAGCTTCTCGTCCGTCGTCCATGTGTACTCGCAGTGAGAGCAGTAACACTCTCTCCGCTTTCCCTTTGTCCTGTAGAAGATGAAGTTGCTTTTCCTTGTGGCCTGGTGTTGGATCCATTCGTCGAAATCTTCCGGTTCCTTCGGGATCTTGGACATCTGCCTTTCCCAATGGTCGGCTCTCCGTCTCGCTCTCTGTATTGTCGCCTCTTCCCTGACCCCTCTCTGCCACAGCTCGATCGCGTATCCGATGTCGTCCGCCTTCGTCTTCAGTTCCTTCTTCACCAGCCGGAGATCTTTATCTTCGAACACGTCCTCCGCAATCCTCCAGTCGACTCTGTCTGTGAGCTCCTTGTCATAAAACCATGTGATCCTGTCGAATCCGGCTTCCGACCATCTCTCGCCTTTGATGAGGCTCAGCCACTTCTCGTTCTCCAGGTCGATCCACGTTATGAGGAAGGGTTCCAGGTTCCCGGCTTTCAGCCTTTCCCTTGTGAAAACGCCGATCGTGAGGATCCCGCGTTCTTTTCTGGCCGTCAGATACAGCCTCGTGCCATATTCTTTTTTCTTGTCCCAGTATTTTTCCTTCTTCCAGCCCTGGGTGTAGCTGTTCACGTAATGCTCCGCAAGGAACTTCCGCTCGCAGCATCTGTCCTTCTTCGCCCTTCTGATCATTTCCTCGGAAGGCTCCCGCGGCTGCATGTCCATGAGGTCCTTCTTCTTCATGCGTAGTACTCCCTGATCAGCTTGTTGGCCACTGCCTTGTCAGGCATTCCGAGTGTCACTCTTGACGCCTTGACGCCCGCTGCCTGCAGGATCTCTTTGTCTACCGGCTGCTGATGGGCGAAGGCCCACTTGAGGATCGCGCCGATGCATCCTTTCAGGCTCTTCTCTTTCGTCCTCACCGCCTTGGCCATCTTTTCGTTCCCCATGCACTCCGCCTTGATGTAGGAGATCCAGTCCGTGTAGATGATGTCCTTCGCGCCAAGGTCCGCTTCCTCGACCTCGATCTTTCCGATCGCCGCGGTCGACGCGTCCGTGAGCTCTTCCGTCTCTCCGTCGATGTACATCTGCGCATATTCTTCCGGGATCCCGTTCTCCCTGGAGAGCGTGAGGATGCTCTCCATGTCTCCTTCGTTGAACAGATTCTCGGCCAAAAGATTGATCTCGCCGGCCGAGTCAAACTCACCGAATTTTTCGTACAGCATTTTTCTTCTCCTTTGTTTCTTAGAAAACGTATTTCTCGTGCGCCTGTTCCAGGTCCTTGTCTGAGATGTCCAGATAGATCTGTGTCGTCTCTATGCTCTCGTGCCCGAGCAGCTTCGACACTGTCGTGATCGGCATTCCTGCCCTGAGCGCCATGGTCGCGCCCGTCCGCCGGAACCTGTGCGGGTGGACCTTCTTGACTCCCGCCCTTTGGCCTATCTTCCTGATGATCGATCCCAGCGTGCTCTGGTCTATGTGGCCTTCGTCGTCTACCATCGAGGGATCCTTCCACCATTCCCATGCGTCTGTTTCTGTTTCTTTCGCGTGGTGGGCGTAAGTAGCTGCGTTCCCCACATGGTATTTTGCTCTCGGAAACAGATATGGGTTTTTGTCCTTTCTCTGATTCAGGTACACCTCGACGGCGAGCTTCGCCCTGGCATTGATGAACACATATCTGTATTTGTCTCCTTTGCCGTGGATCAGCACGCGGCCTTCTTCGATATCTTCTGTCTTGATGTTGACCAGCTCGTCCGCCCGGCACCATGTCGATATAAGCATCTCCACCATTGCCTTCTGTCTCTCGTCTCTACATCCCATCCGTATGAGTTCGAGGTCGAGGAGCTCGAATGCGTGCTTCTTTTTCTTTGTCTCCTTTAGCGGTGGTACCTTGTTCATCGGGTTCTTGAGGAGTATCTCCTCTTTCTGCAGCCATGCGAAAAAGGCGCTTATATTCCTTCTGTAGTTATTTACCCCTACTTTCGACACGCCGTCCCTTGAAAGCTTCAGTGCGATCCAATACCGGATGTCGTCGGCCGTGATCTGCGAGAACGGTTTCTGCATTTCTCCGAAGAAGAGTTCCAGCGACGACTGATAATACTCGATCGTCCGCTTTGACAGGCCCTGCGCCGTCTTTGCCATGAGATACCTTTTTACGATCCGCTCGTTCACATCTCCTTCGTAGACGATGATCTCGTTTTCCGCTTTCAATATGTCATAGCCGTGCGTCAGGATCGTGATCTTCGCTTTCACCGCTTCGACAAATTCCGGCTGGATGAAAGGCGTGAGCGCTATGATCAGTTCGTCTTTGAATTTTTCCTTCTGGTCGCTCATAGCAGCGCCCCCATCTTTTTCGGTGTCTCCAGGATGTGGGCCGGGTCTGTCTTTCCCGGGACGTAAGGATCCGCAAGTGTGTCTCCCTGTATACAGATCGCGCTGATCCCGAGCAGGGAGAGCTGGACGTAGCACATGTACACGCCTTTCCAGTCGATGTCCTGCGCTACCACTTCCATCGTGTTCTGGTAATTGACGCCGGCGTCCTGCAGGGCCTTGGCCGCAGCGATGATCATGGCGCCGCCTCCGCAGGTCGGCTCGTTCAGCGTCAATTTGGTCATTCCGTCCTTATATGACTGAATTGAGTCCTGCAGTGACAATCTTGCTGTCAGTTCGGCCAGATGGAACGGAGTGAATACCTGCCCTGTCGCCTTCGAGCCCATGCCGGCTTCCATGTAGATCTTGCCGAGCACATCGTCAGGACCGTCTTCCAGAGTGTCGACCAGCATGCCCATCATCTCGCAGAGCTTTGTCTGTTCTTCCTTTGTGTACTTTCGCATCGTGTCGAGATATGTCTGCTCGCGGTCCTTCCACACCTTGTTGTGAAATACATGGACTGCGTTCTGGATCGATATCGCCATGCATCTGATCCAGTCGGAGAAGACCTCGTATTCGGAGTAGCGTCCCGAGATGCTCTTTATCGTTTTGATGATCTCTTTTTTCCTGTCCGTGTTCTCACCTCCTTTACCCGTCGTTCTTCTTTGCCGATTCGATCAGGCTCTCGATCCTTCCGATCATTTCCTCGTCTTCCAGTTTTTCGTAATCGAACGACCCGCCGGCCTGCTCGAATACTCTCAGCTTGTTGTAGAGGCGCTGCCAGTTATCCTTGTGTTCGACCTTTGTGCCGCGCCTCGTGATCCATCCGCCTTCCTGCCACCTGTCCAGCGTGCTCTTCGCGGTGCCGTCCTTCTGTGGGAAGCGTTTGAGCTTCCCGGCCACGTAAGCGCAGTCGATGTAGACGGTGATGTCTGCCGGGCGTGAGAATTTGTCGAGGGCAAGCACGACGGTCTCAGCCATGGCCACGTAGCGCGTGGTGTGCATGTTGTAGACGTCCTTTACCTCTCCTTTCCTTCCGCGGCCTTCCGCCTGGATGATCACGCCCGTCCATCTTTCAATTTCTCCGGGCGTCCTTTTGTCGCCCGCGATGTAGATGTTTACCTTCACTTGTTCTTCCTCTCGGTTTTGGTCTGATCTTCCTGTCTCTCTTTTTTGGCACGAGCCTGCGCAGGATGTAGTTGCGGTACCGATATCCGGCAGCGTTCACGCCTTCCGCCAGCGTGGACTTGTCCAGATAGAATCCTTTCGGGACTCTCGGCCTGTCCGACATCTTCCATCCGGAGATCTCCGTCCTTTCCGGTTCCGGGACTTTGAGGTTCCTGGAGTGCGAGTACTTCGCATCCACTACCTTGTGGTCCGTGTTCTCGGTAGAGTCCGGGGACTTCGTGATGTACGCCCCGATATCCTTCCCCGCGAGGTCCGCGAGTTCCTGATCGTAGACGCCTCCGTACTGTCTCCACAGATCCTTGATGATCTCGGAGCCGCCCTCGATCCTGTTGATGATCATGTGGATGTGCCACGCTCCTCTCGGAGTGACTTCAATATTGGCGATCCACATCAGCTTGTAATATCGCTTCCCGTATTCCCTTTTCAGCTGTCGTAAGAATTTTGCCTTGATGTCCTGCGCCTCTTTCATCGAGGCCGGTCTCTTCTCGGGCTTGAACGTGAGGGTCCTTACAAAGTCCCCTTCTTCGAAGTTGGCCCACACCAGCCGGCGGGCTCTCTCTTCCTTCCGCCTCTGGTTGGCCCTTGCCATCTCTTCCGGCGTCCGCTTCCTCTTCGGGCAGCGATCGCCTTCCTCGTGATGGCGTGAGTCCATGTGCTCTCTGATCTCGATTAAATTGAATAGGTCGTATCGCTCTCGGATGTATCCCATGGTCGTAACTTTAATGTCCTTATGGACATTGAAAAAGGCTTAAATGCCCCTGTTGACGGCTGCGGTACCGAGCGCTATACTCTTCTTAGGGTGAGTTGTATAAAGCTCGGAACTGGTCGGAATTAATTCCGGCCTTTTCTATTTCCCTGTCAAATCCCCGCTTCAATTCCGTGATCTCCGCGGGCGTCAGCCCATGCTCTTCTGTCAGAAGATGTCCTGCCCTCCTTTCTGATCCGGTATGCATGCATGTCGCATATCCGTCTCCCATGCTTTCCGCGACCTTTCTTTTTATGTAGAACTTCCTCAGGACCGCGATCCTTTCCTCTCTCGTCATAGGTTCCTCCCAGCTTCCGGATGCTCCAGAAGAATACAATCACTGCCCCCAGCACCATCACCGCTGCGCGCCTGTCGTCGAGCATTGCGTCAGCGAACATCCCGCATGCGAGCCACGACGCGAATGCCGTGATCTCAGGAAACTTCTTCCTTCTCACTTTTCCTCCCTCTCTTTCTTTCCGGGATCTGTACTCCGCTCCGCCTCAGTCTTTTTAGACGTTCGTGTACATATTTCTGCGTGTATCCGAGCGCTTCGCCAATCTCTTTGTCGCTCCATCCGTCGCTGGCCATCTTGGCCATCCTGTCCCACTTCTCACGGGCTTCGTTTACCCTTTTTTCTTTTATCCTTTGCCCGCCTGCGCTGCGCGACATGTTCTTTTCTTCCCTTGACTTCTCGAACTTCTTTGATTTCTTCTCGGGCAACTTTGTCGGCTTCTCTTCCGGCCTCTTCACCGGCGGCGCGTAAGGCAATGGCCTCTTTATTTTCATTGAGCTGTTCAAGCTGGCTCCTTATCCTTTTTTTGTATTGCTTTTCCGTTTCGAACTTCGAGCACCTTCCCCGCTGTTCGAAGCACTCCTCAATGTGCATGCACTTCTCGCATATCATTTCCGTCTCCCATGGCGTCGAGCTCCGCCTCGATGATCTTCCGGTCATAGCGGATGACGCGCTCGGAGAACTTCCTTGTGGCGTGGATCCTGTCGCAGAAGGCCCTGGCGCGGGCCCGGCCGAATCCTGTCAGCGTCATGACCTGTCTTATGTCAAGCATCCTCGGTTCGACTTTCATCTCCATAACCTCCGTACCGCTTCACCGTGAAACCCTCGTTCACGATGTCGCCGATCTTCTTCGCCTCTTCCTGCATCTGCCTCGCCAGCTCCTCGATCCGTGTGAGGGCAGAGTCCATGTTATAGAAGCGCTGTGCGTTCCACTCCTGCGCCTGCTGGCGTTTTGACTTGCCATATATTGCCGCTTCGTCGAGCGCTTTCTTGACCTCTTCGACGCATTTGCGGCCGATCTCGTATTCCTCTTTCGTGACCTCGATGATCGGGCACCAGCGCGGGAGTAAGCCCGGATAAGATATCGCTTTGTATGACGGGACCGGTGCGATTTTGCATCTGCATACTTCCTCCCCTTCATATCCAGCCGGTACCGCGAAATGGCAATAGCCGCAGCATCTCGGTTTTTCTATTTCTATGTAGATTCCCATGGCGCCTCCTATCGCACCGCGTGCTCTTTGTCAAAAGTCATCGTGCATTCCGTCCCGCAGATCGGCGACGTGTTGCATTCTTTTTTTCTGTCACATGTGCCGGCAATTACATCTCCGACCGTCGCCTCCTTCATTGGGCACCAGCTGGGCGGTTTGTCCCATATATCGAGCACGCCCTTATCTGTGATCCCACAGCAAGCCGGATACTGTCCCGCCATTCCTCTGTCGTAGCACGGGCATGACCAACAGTTTTTCGGTTTCTCTAATCCTTCGATGTATACTCCCATCACTCACCTCGACTATTGATGTAAATCTCGAAAGACGCCCCGCTGCCAGTGGTCTTCCTAATTTCCCTGGCAGCCTTTTTTATTGCCTTCTCGATCAGTCGGCTCTCCGTCTTGCCTTCGACATTCGCAAACAGGATGATGTGGTTTTTCTTTGTCTTGATCCCTTTGCTCTTTGTGTGCCTTATGTTGAGCACCGTCTTTCTCCTCTCTCTGCTCTGTGTCTCGATCTCTCGCCGAGTCTCATGCGCTCTGTCACTACGATTTTGTTGTTGCATTCGTCGCAGCATCTCTTTCCCGGTTTATCGATGACCGGCCTCGGGTCATTTCCGTAGCCTTCAAACAGTCGTCCGCAAATACAACAGGCATTCATCACAGCGACTCCGGCCAGTCAATGGCCATGTTGTCGATGTCGAACCTCCCGATCAGATCGGCGGCGACTTCTTCTCCCAGCCCGATATTGGTGATGAAAATCTCCGAGCCTTTTTCCGTAACCGCTGTAATGAAGTCCAGCGCCACACTGGCGGCTGTGCCTATCTCCGCTGCCCTGACTGCCGTCGTATAGCCTTCTACGTTTCCGTTGGCGTCCTTATCCAGCCAGCTTACTATCCAAATGTGCTCGTCCATCTTTTCCTCGCTTTCATTCAAAATATCGCCAACTTCCAATCCGAGAACTTTTGCAATTTTTGCAAGAGTCTTTGTGGTAGTCGTTTTGATCGTTCCGCTCTCAAGTCCGGAAATGATGGTGCGCGAAACTCCCGATTTCCTGGAAAGTTCTTCCTGGGAGATTCCCGCTTCTTTCCTGCGTTCTTTGATCAAGAACTCCATCTTCTCCTCCATCCCTTTATTCCTTGTCCTCTGCGATCAGGTCGTTCACAGTGGTATTCAGCACTGCTGCCACTGCTTTGATCTTGTCCAGCCTCGGGCTAGATGTTTTCCACCCGGATATGACTCCGTTCCCGAGGCCTGCACGTTTCTCGCATTCCATGATCGTTATTCCCTGTGCTTCGCAGAGTTTTTTGATCCTGTCATAAATCACAAAAACATCCTCCTTTCTTTGTGTAATGTTTTTAGGGGATAACCTATTGATAATTATTAGGTAATAATCTAAAATAGTATTACCAGTACATATTTGTGAGAGAATTACCTATTTTCTCTTTAAAATTTAGGTTATCCCCTAAATCTATTTTGAGTATATAGGTTATTCTCTAATTTGTCAATGCCTAATTTAGGCTTTTGCCTAAAAACATGGAGGATAACGTGAATACCGTAGAAAGAGTGAAAGCGATATGTAAAGAAAGGAAGATACCTATTTCAAGGCTCGAAAAAGCATGTGGGTTTGCTAATGGATACATCAGTCAGTTAAAGAAAGGGAGTATCCCTGATGACCGTCTTCAAAAAATCGCTAAATTTCTCAATGTTGGAATAGATGAGTTGATGGGTGAGCAGGAATCTTCTGCCCCTACCAGGATCCCTGTTATTGGCCGGGTCGCCGCAGGCATACCCATTGACGCGATCGAAGATATTTTAGATTGGGAAGACATTACGCCCTCTCTCGCCTCGACTGGCAAGTATTTTGGTTTGCGAATTAAAGGCGACTCTATGCAGCCTCGAATCATCGAAGGCGACGTTGTGATCGTCCGTTGCCAGCCTGACGCTGAATCTGGTGACGTTGTGATCGTCCAGGTGAACGGTGATGCCGCCACCTGTAAGCGTCTCTCGAAACATCCGTCTGGAATAAGCCTGATCAGTTTTAATCCGGCCTACGAGCCCATGGTATATACAAACGAAGAAATCGAGTCTTTGCCGGTCACTATAATTGGTAAGGTTGTTGAGAATCGGCAAAAATATTAAGGAGGTTTGCGATGAATGGCATAGCGTATGGAATTGCGGTTTGTATTTTTTCTGCGTTTTTATTTGTGGTTGGTTTTGTGGCTTCAGCTATTGGCTTCAATGGGAGCGTCTTTTACATCCTAGCACTCCTTCTCATCGCTGCGGCCATATATTTGATTAGTGCCGGCCGCAAGAATATCGCTGCTGCCTCTGTTGGGATTGACACTTCTTCTGACCAGGCTTCCGGCTCCTTGCCCGCTTTCAAGAGTTATGTCTTCTATACATCTGGTGTCGGCGGCTACTGCAGCGAGCGCATTTTTGATTTGTATCTTAATAAAAACGATTCGGAATATGATCTTCCCAAAAGAGAAATGATTTCCATCGGGCTGGTCGACGATAAGATTTACCGCTTGGAGCCTTATTATAGCCCTGCCTCCATTCTTCCCG
>Ga0326513_10001700_pt1 | contig 16732 bp, 8 predicted proteins | sample 2_2465_0518_D_FD_203654 | JGI IMG/M metagenome (GOLD analysis project Ga0326513, IMG submission 203654) | Bovine rumen microbial communities from UC Davis, California, United States - 2_2465_0518 | ecosystem: Host-associated > Mammals > Digestive system > Stomach > Rumen | place: USA: California... | reverse complement strand
CGCATGACATCCGCACGCCGATGAATGCCATTATCGGTTTTACAAACCTTGCGTTGAATAATTTGGATGACCCTGTGCTGGTCAAGAATTATTTGAACAAGACTGTCGTTTCGAGTACGCATTTGCTCTCGCTCATCAATGATATTCTCGATATGAGCCGCATTGAGTCGGGCAAGATTCGCCTTGAAGAGGTAAACTGCAACTTGTCCGAAATCATGCATGACCTGAATACGATTGTCTTAGGTCAGGCAAGTGAAAAACAGCAAAACCTTTACATGGATACGTTCAATATCGAGAACGAACTTGTTATTTGTGACAAGCTGCGCTTGCATCAGATGCTGATCAACCTGCTTTCAAATGCGGTCAAGTTTACGCCGGCGGGCGGGAACATTCATGTGTTTGTCCGCCAGACGGCTAGCGACGAAAATACGGGAACGTACGAGTTTCATGTCAAGGACGATGGCATCGGCATGAGTCCGGAATTCTTGAAAGTCCTGTACCAACCGTTTGAACGCGAACGCACCTCAACGATTTCCAAGACGCAAGGGACTGGGCTTGGAATGTCTATCACCAAGAAAATTGTTGATATGATGGGAGGCTCTATAGATGTTGTCAGTGCGCCTAATCAGGGAACGGAATTCATCATTCATCTGAAACTAAAAATCCAGGATACATCTGCGAACTTGACGAATCTTGATGCTTTGCAAAATGCCCGCGCCCTTGTTGTCGCTAGCGATTATAATGCATGCTCCAGTGCGACAAACCTTTTGCGTCGATTGGGAATGCGTGCAGAATGGACAATGTATGGCCGTGAAGCGGTGCTGCGTGCAAAAGAAGCTGTTGACCGTCACGAATGCTATTCAGTCATTGTTCTTGACGACTTGTTGCTCGATATGGAAAGTATTGACGCCGTGGAACAATTGCGCATGATTCCAGGGAATGATAATCCGATTATCGTTATGGCGTCCTATGACTGTGCAAACATTGAAAAAAGTGCGCGCGAAGCGGGTGTGACTGCGTTTATAAGCAAACCGCTATTCCTCACGGAAATGCATGATGTCTTGGCACGTGCCATAGGCGTTTTAAAGGACGAAGTGAAAATTGAGGTTGATGATACTTCTTGCTTTGCCGGGAAGAAAATTCTTCTCGTCGAAGACAATGAACTTAATCGTGAAATCGCACAAAGTGTTCTTGATGAAATGGGCTTTGGGGTGGACTGTGCCGAAGATGGCCGTGTCGCCTTGAACGTGCTAGAAAAGGCTAAGCCGGGCGCCTATGACTTGATTTTGATGGATATGCAGATGCCTGTGATGGATGGCCTCGAATCGACTAGGCGCATTCGATCGATGCGCGATGATTACTTCAAGAAAGTCCCGATTGTGGCAATGACCGCAAATGCGTTTGAAGAAGACCGCAAGGCCGCACTCGATGCTGGTATGAACGAACATGTCGCAAAACCCATCGACGTCGAAAAACTCAAGAAAGTCCTTCGCAAATTCTTAGGATAAATTCTCGCGCATTGTCATGCCCGCCTACCTGTCCTCGCTTGACGGGGACGAGCGGGCATCTCCTGTACATTACTTAATAAATTCTACACTCCCGTACACGGAAATGAGTTCCGGGTTCTCGGGGGCGCGTCTGTTCCAGCACTGTTGGACTCTAATCTTGCACGGGCGCTTTTCGCCCTTGACGAGCATCTCGCTGTTGAACGTGAACGAGTCGTTGTTCAGCTGCGGATCGTGCAAAAGCTTTGCAAATTCATCCCAGTTCTCGCGCCCAAAGATATTCCAGAATTCGCTGTTGTTTTCGGGCTCGACCATAGTCTTCGGGAAACTCAATGCCTTTGCATTTTTGGCTTCGAGCTTTAAGAGCGAAGGCTCGTATGTATATTCGAACGTAACACCACGGTGTATTGAGGCGAAGAACTGGCTTTTCCGGTGTTCTATCATGTACTGTTCGTAAATGATATTGTCGGAGTCGTCTTCGTCGCTCTCGAAAATGGAACGGGCAATTTTAGCAAAGTCGGCATCGCTCAGCTTGCTTGGCTGGTTGTCGTTCAGTTCTTTCGGGAGCGTGTCGGCGACATCGCCGAGGCATTCCAGGAGGAGCGGGTTGAAGACGCCGCATTCGTTATTGCGGATCATCTCAAGAGCCTTTTCGTGGCTGAACGCCTTCTTGTAGCAACGTTCGCTAGTAAGTGCGTCGTAAACGTCGGCAACAGAGACAACCTGTGCACTGATAGGAATTTCATTACCCTTGAGGCCGTCGGGGTAGCCGCGGCCGTCCCAACGCTCGTGGTGCCAGCGGCAAATGTCATAGGCGAATTTCATCAGCGGCTCGTTCTTGAAGAACTGGATGGCGTCGAGCATCTTGGCGCCGTTCATGGAGTGTTGCTTCATGATGTCGAATTCTTCTTTCGTGAGCTTGCCGGGCTTGTTCAAAATCTCGTCGGGGATTGTAATCTTTCCGATATCGTGCATCGAAGATGCTGTAGCGATGGTGCCGATTTCTTCTTCGGTGATGCTGTATTCGCTAGTGCGCTTGAGCAGTGCGCGTAAAAGGATATCGGTAATCTTTTTGATGTGCAGAACGTGCTGACCGCTTTCGCCGTTACGGAATTCCACGATGTGGCTCAAGATGGAAATCAGCATATCGCTGTTTCGGGTCCTCTCGTAAATCTTGTCGGTCACGAGTTCCGAAAGCTGCATCTGCTTCACGTAAAGATTAATCGTATTGCGGACGCGGGTCTGCACGACCATCTGGTCGAACGGGCGGTAGATGAAGTCTGTTACACCGAGCGAGAAAGCTTTTTCAACTTGTGGGGTAGATGTTTCTGCCGAAATCATCACGACCGGGGTTCCCTTGATCCACCCTTTTTCGTTCATGACTTCAAGAACTTGGAGACCGTCTCGTCCAGGCATAATCATGTCTAGCAAGACGAGCGTGATATCTTTTGCTGTTGTTTCAAGAATCCCGATGGCCTCGTCACCGTCTTTTGCTTCGATGATATCATATTCGTCAGAGAGCAGATCCGAAAGTACGACTCTGTTCATGGCGTCATCATCGACAATCAAAATTTTTGCACGTTCGTTGCTCATGGCCGAAACACCAATTTTTATTTTCTCTTTCTTAAGTGGTTGTACCTCTTTAATTTAAGAAAAATGTAACGAAAAAGAGCGTTTTGGTCCGCGAAAAATCAAAATACCCCGTCCATTTGCGCAAAATCACCATGTTTTTCTAAATTTTCCTCGAAATGCCGAAACCAGCAAATTATTTCCCCGCTATTGACGGTCTCCGTCTTCTCGCAAGCCTGAATATTGTCATGCTCCATTTGGGCAGTTCCAACGCCCTCATGTACATGTCCGATTGCAAGTGGGTGATGCCCATTATCTCTGCGCCTGCCTTTGCCGCGGGGATTTTCTATGTGCTGGCCGGTTTCCTTTTCGCAAGCAAGTACAGCGACCCGGACCGCAGTATCCCGGTCATCCCGTTCATGTTCAGCCGCATTGCAAAGCTTTACCGCTTGCACTTCTTTATGACGCTCCTCATGTTCGTGCTGATTGTGTTCAAGATGAGCGGCTATACGCACTTGCCTGCATTCTCTGAAATTGGCGATTGTGCTTCGGCTGGGCTAGCAAAGATGTTCCACCCGTGGCGTAGCCTCATCATGCACCTCACGCTCACGTGGTCGATTGTCCCCGATCTCGGCATGAAGCTGAATGAACCGTCCTGGTCACTCACGAGCTTCTTCCTTTGCTATGCGATTACGCCGTGGTTCAGCCGTTGGCTTATCAAGCAGAACCGTCGTACGCTCTGGATTCTGTTCGGCGGCGTGTTCGTCCCGGGACTCCTTTGGGCTATCGTGTATGGCAAAACGGGCAATTTATGGTTTGATGGATTCGATGCCAAATACCGCTTTTTCCACATGTTTGCTCCGGTGCGCGTCTTTGAATACATCTTTGGCATGGTGCTTTACCGCCTTTACAACGAGGGCGTCTTTGACGTTTTCAAGAAGGACTTTGTGAGCGGTGTGGCTCAGGCGCTTTTGCTCCTCGCACTTTACGGGAGCCTCTTCCTCATGCGTCCGGATGCCAATCCTGGCTATAATTATTTTATCCATCATAGCCTTCCGATTTTCATTTACGGCATGTTCGTGGTAAGTCTGCTTTCGGGCAAGGGATTCTTGGCGAAGTTCTTCTGCATCCCGCTTGTGCGCCATATCGGTCGCGCCTCGTTCTACCCGTACTTGATCCATCTGCCCATCATCACGTTTGCATGGGGCATCTGCAACCTGAACCGTCCGAAGAATACCATCCTTTTGCTCATCTTCATTTACACGGTCAGCACGCTTTACATGGAATTTAAAGTCTGGCGCCGCAAGAGAGCGAAGGCGGCACAGGCCGCTCTTCGCTAGTTTTGAGTTCTAAGTTACTAGTTACTAGGCTTTTTTCGCTAAAATCTCTAGTAACTATAAACTAGTAACTAGTAACTCATGCTAAAATCCGAGACTTTATTCGGTTTTTCCCAAACGGGTTCTGAAAATAAGTGTATTTTATACCATAGGGCGACTGGAGACGCCCGTTGGAAGGGATATCTTGTCGGAGGAACTGCAAATCATGGATTGTCTTGAATCGTCAGACTTGACTCATGCGATTCTGTCTAGTGCAGGCGTCGGCTTGTGGGTCATCGAAGTAGATGAAGGCCACCCTCCACGAATGTATGCCGACAAGGCCCTCCTCCAAATTTTAGGATTCCCCGAAGAAACGCTCCCCGAAGACCTCTACAATTTGTGGTGCAACAATGTAGACATCTCGTATTACGAGGCTTATGCCGAGTTTGTGGACCAGATGACCCGCGGCGAAATGTCGGAACTGGAGTATGCCTGGAACCACCAGTCTCGTGGAATCATTTTCTTGCAAAATCACGGTAAGCGCAATGAAGCGTACACGCGCGGCATGCGCCTCGAAGGGTGCTGCACCGATGTGACGGAACAGGTCGAATTCAAGATGCACGTGCGTGAACTCGACCAGTATTCCGATATCGCGAACACGCTTGGTGACGGCTTTGATAATATTTATTACGTCGACATCAATGACAACTCTTTCATTGAGTTTAACGCTCAGGGGGTTGTGAAGACTCTCGATGCCAAGAACTGTAAAGACTTTTTCGAAGGCTTTGAACAGGCGCTCGAAAAGGTCGTTTTCCGAGAAGACTGGGATGCGGTCAAGGATTTTGTCAACAAGGAAAAATTGCTTCACGGCCTGGAAAAAGACCGCGCTGTTTCGGTCTCGTTCCGTTTTTCTTTTGACGGGCGCCTGGTGTATTACCGTTTAAAGGCGGCCAAGACTCCCGATTCCGAGAACCACATCGTCGTGACGCTTGAAAACGTCGATGAAGAAGAATCCGCCAAGGCCGAACGCAAGGCTATTGCAAACCGCGACATGGCTGTGATTTCTGGCCTGTCCGATGACTTTGGATGCGTCGTGTACGTGGATTATGAGACGCTTTCCGAGGTGCACTACCGCTTTGACCCGATGTTTGACGAGATGGTTCCTGGCTGGTCTAAGATTGACAACTTTGGCGAACGTCTAAAAGTACTTGTCGATACGGTGGTCCACCCGAGTGACCGTGAATCGTTCTGCTTGGCGACTGAACCTACGAAGGTTCTCGACATGGTGGATCGGGAACACGTGTACTTTGTCAACTTCAGGTTGCAGGTCGGTGGCGAAGATATTTACTACCAAATTAAGTTCGTCAAGGACGAAAACTTCAAGAATCACGTGATTGCCGGTTTCCATAGCGTCGATGCCGAGACCAAACGCGAAATGGCAAACCTCGAAAAGGCGGAACTTGCAAACAAGGCAAAGAGCGCGTTCCTTTTCAACATGTCGCACGACATCCGCACGCCGCTCAATGCGATGATTGGCTTTACCGATATGGCGGTCAAGAATATTGACGACAAGGCCAAGGCGCTTGATTGCCTCAGCAAGTCGAAGCTTTCGAGTGAACATCTTTTGTCCTTGATCAACGATGTGCTGGACATGTCGCGCATTGAAAGCGGTAAGGTGGAACTGGACTTGAATCCTGTTAATTTGGATGAAAATGGCGAAGATTATGTGCCGATGCTCCGTTCCCTTGCCGAAAAGAAAAACGTGCATTTTGAATTTGTCCGTCATGATCTCCAGAACCGCTACGTTTATGTAGACTTCTTGCGCTTGAATCAGGTAGTCATCAACGTCGTCTCGAATGCGGTGAAGTACACGCCTTCGGGAGGCTCGGTGACGGTGGATATCACCCAGATTCCGTCAGAACGCGAAGGTTATGGCCTGTATCAGATTGTCATCAAGGATACGGGTATTGGCATGAGCGCCGAATATCTGCAGCACCTCTTTGATGAATTCTCCCGCGAGCGGACATCTACGGTCAGTAAGCAGCAGGGGACTGGTCTTGGGCTTGCCATTACCAAGCGCATTGTCGATATGATGGAAGGCTCCATCGACGTTGAAAGCAAGGTGGGTGAGGGATCCAAGTTTACCATCCGCATCCCGATGCGCATTCAGGAAAATCCTGAAGCGGTGGAACAGGTGCGTTTTGCACATTCTGAGCAGGAATCGATTTCGTTCGAGGGCTTCAAGGTTCTCGTCGTCGAAGATAACGAGCTGAACCTCGAAATTTCTAAGGATATTCTCGAGAGTGCAGGCGTTGTCGTGGAATCTGCCGAAGATGGTTCCATTGCGGTGGAACGTTTAAAAGAAAAAGGCCCGGACTATTACGATTGCATTTTGATGGATATCCAGATGCCTGTAATGGATGGCTTTGAAGCGACTCGTGAAATCCGCAAGATGTTCCCGGACAAGCGGATTCCGATTATTGCCCTTTCGGCAAATGCCTTTGATGAAGACCGCCGCAAGTCCTTTGAAGCGGGCATGGATGGTCACTTGGCAAAGCCCATCGTCATTGCCCAGCTCGAAGATGCGTTGAAAAAATATCTTAAGAAATAAGAGAATGTGTTTAGTTAAGGGTTCTAAGTTACTAGTTTCTAGAAAATTTTACTTTAAGTATCACTAGTAACTATTAACTACTAACTAGTAACTAAGCCAACTGCTTGATTCCAGCCACTGCTGCAACGTAGTCTGCTTCGACTTTTTCCAGGAGCGCCTGCGAGTTGGCAGTGAATGCTTCCGGGCGCAAGTCTTCAGTGAGTTCACTGCTCGATGCAGAGAGCTTGTTCAGCCCGAGATTGGCGGCGACGCCCTTAAGCGTGTGCGCAGCGCGGAATGCCGTCTTCGCGTCATTTGCTGCAAAGGCGGCCTTGAGTTCATTGAAGCTCGGATCATTCAAAAAAAGTCCCAAGTACTTTGCTACACGAGATTCCATGCGGAGTCTTTCAAGAACTTCGTCCAATGATTCACCGAGAGAGCTGTAAAATTCAGAAAGTGTCATAATATCATCCTTGATTAGTGTATAACGTCGATGTGCCCGTAAACAGAGGCGAGCACGGGAGCTTCGTTTTGGCCTTTGGCCCAAATTTGGAGCACCTTGACATTGCAGGGAGTGCTCTTGCCGTCGATGTTGAATGTTTGCTTGATAAGGAACGGCTTATCCTTGGGCGCCGAATGGCGCTTCAAAATCTTCTTGATTTTTTCAAGGTTTTCGGCGGCACCATGTGTGTCATCGCCTGGCTTGTAATCGTCGACGATTGTTCGCGGGAGCCCAAGCTTTGTAGCGGCTTTCGTGGTAAGCTTCATCACGGCCGGGTTAAATGTGTATTCAAAAAGAATTCCGTCCAAAGTCGTTTCGAAGAAGTGGCTCTTTTTGCGCTCGTCGATGAACTGCCTGAAGGCCTGGTTGTAAATGGGGTGCTTCTGGTCGTTCATCATGGCGTCTGCGATGTAGAAAAAGTCCTTGTCGGCCTGCTTGCTCCAATCAAAAGTCTGTAGCGAGATGACAAGCTTGTCTGCAATGGCGTCGAGGCATTCAATCAAAAGCGGGTTGAATACGCCGCATTCGTTGTTGTGGATCATCTCGAGCGCTTTCTCGTGAGTGAAGGCATGCTTGTAGCATCGTTCGCTCGTGAGCGCATCGTAAACGTCAGCAATCGAAACGATTTGTGCAGCTATGGGGATTTCGTCCCCTTTGAGGCCGTCGGGGTATCCGCGGCCATCCCAGCGTTCGTGGTGCCAACGGCAAATCTCGTAGGCGTATTTCATCAGCGGCTCGTCTTTTCCGACGGGCACGGCATTGAGCATCTGGGCGCAGTTGACGGTGTGCCCCTTCATGATGTTGAATTCTTCGGGCGTAAGCTTGCCGGGCTTGTTCAAAATCTCGTCGGGGATAGTAATCTTTCCGATATCGTGCATGGATGATGCCGTACAGATGACGCCGATATCATTCTTGTTTATGGTGTACTTTTTGGTACGGTGCAAAAGCTCGCGCAAAAGCATTTCGGTGATGGTGTTGATATGCAGCACGTGCATGCCGCTTTCGCCGTTTCTGAATTCCACGATGTGGCTCAGCATGGTCACCATCATGCTATTGTTGCGGGTCTTTTCGTAAATCTGGTTTAAGACGAGGTCCGAAAGGCTCTTTTGCTTTTTATAGAGGCGGATGGTATTGTTCACGCGGTTCTTGAGCACCATTTCGTCGAACGGGCGTCCGATAAAGTCCGTAACGCCGAGCATGTAGGCGCCTTCGATGAGCGCGTGTGCCGTTTCCCCAGAAATCATGATGACCGGAATTTCATTAATCCATCCGTTCTTGTTCATGATGGCAAGGACTTCCATGCCGTCTTTTTCGGGCATCACCATGTCGAGGAGCACAAGCGAAATTTCGGATGTCCGCTCCCTAAGCAAAAGCAACGCTTCGTTGCCGTTTTCCGCTTCGATGATATTGTACTTATCACTGAGTACGTCGGATAACAGGGCTCTGTTCATAGCCACATCGTCAACAATCAGTATAAGCGGACGTTTTTCATCCATAAAAGCATTCCTTTAAAACCCGAATACAATACGTAATAAATGTATATAATTTTGAATTTCAAACGTAAGAAAAATGTAACTTTCGTCAATTTGTGTTCATAATCACAACACTTTTTTTGTGCTAAAATGTTCAATATTGCCATTTTTATAAAAATCGTATATATTCTGTAATATAAATGTAAGCTTATTTGGCAGGATGTTTGCTTATGCTTGCGAAAAAATGGATGTTTTTGTTTTTTCTGCTGCTAGGAGGGGTTGCCTACGCGGGTCCACTAAATGTTAAAGTGGGCTTTTTCGCCTATTCCGGCTACCACGAAATGTCCCCAAAGGGTGAAAAGAGCGGGTACGACTATGAAATGTACCGGGGGCTTTCCCGCTACGCGAATTTGAACTTCCAATTCGTCGGTTTCGATAAGTCGTGGGACGACATGCTGAAGATGCTTGAAAACGGTGAAATTGATATGGTTTCTCCGGCGACTCGGACTAAGGAACTAGAAGAACGTTTTGCCTTTTCTAGGCCCGTTGGACTGTATCCGGATTACATCATCCTCCGGAAGTCAGACTCGTCTCTGCTTGCTGAAATCGACCAGGCTATTTGCGAGATGGACCTGACGGAACCGGCATGGAAAAATCAGCTGTATCGCAAGCATTTTGGCGAGGACGCCTTGGATGTGTCTGCTCTTTCGGCTCGCGAGCTTGCCTTTTTGCAGGATTTCCGCAGCAAGGATAAAATGCTCAAGGTGACGGTCCGCGATGCCGTGTTCCCGTATGCCTATATCGATCAGGGCGTCCCGCGTGGAATCCTGCTTGACATCTTTGCCGAAGTTGCGCTCCGTAATGGGCTCAAATATGAATTTGTCAAGACTTACGATACAAAGAAGCCTTTAATTGTGCTCGATGGATCTTACGGTATGAAAGGCGGTGATGAATCCTGGGTGTTTACGCCGCAGTATTTGCACGAACAGGTCCTTGCGGGTTATGATAGTCTGCTGAACGGGATGCGCGTTGCCGTTCCTCGTGAATATCCGCGTGAACTTGCGTCCATTTTGACAAAGGGTATTCTCTCTATCCCACCCAATGTCGTCCGTGCGAAAATTACGAAGTATGCCGGTTTCCGCATGCCCGATTATGCCGGTGAACTCATGCATGAACAATCCCGTATCGCAGTTGTCTTTGGTTCTATTCTAGGGCTTCTCGGGATTGTGCTTGTAGGCTCCCTGGTGTGGATTGCGTTTAGGCGCAAGCTGAAAAACCGTGAGGATGAACTGGACTCTAGATTGCGTGAGGCGAACGCCTTTGCCGCCGAGGCAAAAGAGGCCAAATCGAAGTTTTTGCTCAACATGAGCCATGATATCCGTACTCCGATGAATGCGATTATCGGCTATACGGAAAGGGCGGAACGGCACCTCGACAGTACTGCCGACGTTCAGGATGCGCTCAAGAAAATCCGCATATCGGGTGGTTACTTGCTCCAGCTGATAGAAGAAGTTCTGGACATGGCAAAAATTGAATCGGGCCAGGTGGTGCAGAAAAAGAGGATGGTGAATCTCACCTCGTGCATGGCAGAACTTTGCGAATCTTGCGAACCCATGATGAAACAGAAGAATATTTCGTTCATATGGGAATTTTCTGAAGTGAAGAACAAGTTTGTCATGGCGAATGTGAACTCCCTCCGTCAAATTTTATACAACATTATTTCCAATTCGCAGAAGTTCACCCCTTACGGTGGCCGCGTTATGTTTACCATTGAAGAACGCCCCTGCCAAGTGGATGGCTATGCCGTTTTTGATTTTGAAATCAGCGATAATGGACTTGGCATGTCCCATGCGTTCCTGGAACATATTTACGACGAATTTGCCCGCGAGCAGTCCTCGACTCAGAGCGGCGTGATGGGAACTGGGCTTGGCATGGCTATCGTAAAGCGCCTTGCCGACATGATGGGGGCCGAAATTGATATCCAGAGCGAAATTGGCCTTGGGACAACGGTCCATGTGCGTACGCAATTCAAGATTGCAACCGAGAACGATGTAGACCCGGTCGCTATGAACACCGCCTACGATGAAGATTGTTTAAAGGAAAAGCGTATATTGCTTGTCGAAGATAACGAGTTCAACAGGGAAATTGCGCAGGACTTGTTGCATGACCACCAGATGATTGTGGAAGTTGCAGAAAATGGGCTTGAGGCCGTGACGAAAGTTCGCGATCATGCTCCGGATTATTACGACTGCATTTTGATGGATGTGCAGATGCCCGTGATGGATGGCTACGAGGCGACTCGAGCCATTCGGAAGATGTATCCCGGTTGTCATATCCCGATTATCGCCGTGTCGGCGAACGCTTTCGAGGAGGACCGTCAGAAATCTTTGGCCGCCGGAATGGACGAACATTTGCCAAAACCGTTTGTCGTTGCGAAGGTCCTGGAGACCATGAATTCCTTAATGCAAAGAAAAGTTAACGTAGCGTAACAAATAGGAACATTTTAAGAACACTTTTCGTGTGATTTTACGCATTATGTCAATCCTTTTACAAAAGAAGGGTTGATTTTTGATATGCTATCAAACTATCTTTTAGGTTGGATGGGTGAAATCTTTTTTTTAAAAGGAATTCATATGAAGAATTTGGCAAAAGTTATGTTTGGCGTTGCTGCTGTTGCTGCAGTAACGGCTTCTGCTGGGCAGTTCCCGTTCCCGCAGAACATGAAGTATCCGCATGGCAAGATTATTGAATATGCCGATACGGATATGATCAAGGAACATTACAAGCTGTGGAAGCAGGCTTGGTACCAGGCTAGCAATGGTTGGGTGCTCGCTCCGGAAGGAACTTGCTCTACCGTTTCTGAAGCTATTGCATACGGTATGTTGATTTCCGTGTACATGGACGATCAGGATGTTTTCAAGAAACTTTATAACACCTGGACAAGCAACAGCGCTGGTGCCAATGGTGGTATGAACTGGCGTATCGGTTGCAGCGGTGGTACGGGTACCGCATCTGACGCTGACTTTGACGCCGCTCTCGCTCTCGTGATGGCTTCCAAGCAGTGGAATGACGCTTCTTACCTCTCTGCAGGCAAGTCCCTCATTTCTTGGATTGCTTCTAACGACATCGCAAGCAACAAGATTAAGCCGGGTAACCAGTGGAACGACGGTTTCAACCCGAGCTATACAACGACAGCCAACTTCCAGCTTTTCCAGGACGTTGCCGGTGGTTCTTGGTCTAGCGTCATCTCTCAGGCTTATACCGACTTGAACGCTTGCCAGGATTCCAAGACAGGTCTTGTTCCGGACTGGTGCAGCTGGGGCGATCACAAGCCGACTTTGACATCTGCAGCCGTTGCCAATGACATTGGTTTCTACGATGACGCAGCCCGTACTCCGTGGCGCATGGCTTGGGCTTATTACTGGTACGGTGATACCAAGGCTCAGGCTTTCAACAAGAAAGTTGTTAGCTGGCTCATCCCGGAAACCCGCACTGCTAGTGGCGTGAACTCTGGTTATAAGTACGAAGGTGGTGCTTATCATATCGATAACAGCGATATCCGCCGCTTCGTTTCTTCTACCTTCTCCGGCGGTCTCGGCCTTGCAACTTCCTCTATCGATAGCAAGGAAGCTGAAACCTACCTCGGTACCGTTTACAAGGTTCTCAAGGAAAAGAAGAGCTGCTCTACCGCTCAGGGTTGCGGCGAAGGCTCTGTCGAAGGTGAAAAGTACTATCCGGCTACTTTGAACATGCTTTACCTCCTCCTCGTGACGGGTAACATGCCGAACCTCTACAATACCACTGGTTTCACTCCGTTCACTCCGGATCCGTCTAAGGCTCCGTCCATCAGCGAAGGCGAAGGTACACACTTGGAATTCGGTGATACGACTGTTGCTGTTTCTGGTCTCTGGAACTGGGGTGCATACCACGACAAGCTCGGTATCGGCACCAAGATGGTCCCGGATTCTGGCGCATCTCCGCTCTACAGACTTGATGATGGTTCTATCGTTGCCCGTGCTTCTATGGAAATCGGACCGGAACCGGAATGGACCGAAGCTGCTGCTAAGGCAGGCCTCCTCAAGTATCCGTCTGCTGGTATCGCTGTTTCCTTCAAGAAGGACGATTGCAAGAAAGACAAGAGCTGCGGTGTCAACTTCAAGACTCTCGGCATCCAGTACATCCGCGTGACGGCTAAGACTTCTGGCCCGATCCGCATGGCTATCCTCAACACCATCACCGACGAAAACGAAGAAAAGAAGGTTGAAAACGCAGGTGCAGGTTCTGAACCGGGTATCTATGTTGACAACTCCGAAGAATTCAAGGCTGTGACCTATGACATGACTCCGTATGAATACGGCTTCAAGGGCTTGGGTGATGGCAAGGAAATCAATATCCTTGACTGGGTTAGCAAGAACAACGCTCCGGAAGGCGGCGAAATCCTTGCCTGCATCAAGGGCCTCAAGTGGGAAGTCAAGGATGCTAAGGGCGGCCTCGGTGAAATCACCATCAGCGCTGTCGAATTCCTCGATGCTTCCAAGCAGGCTGTCGATCCGGTCAAGCTCACCGGTATGGAAATCAAGGGACCGACCATTGGCCTCTACAAGGTTACCTTTGCTCCGAGCTTCAGCGTTCGTGCCGATGGCATGAAGCTCCAGATCAGCGGTGCTAAGGCTGGTAACGTGTTCATGGTCTACAACATGCAGGGCAAGGCAATTGCTGGTGGCATGCTCATGAACAGCAACCTCACGGTTAACGTTCCGAGTGCTGGTTCCTACATCGTTCGCGTTGGTTCCGAAATGAACCGCGTCAACGTGAAGTAATCCGCGTTACAAAACGAAATTGCAAAAAAGCCGAGGCGTAAAGCCCCGGCTTTTTTTTGTCGCTTGTCTCGTAAATCTTTGGGCTTGTTGGCCCCGTGCTAGGTTAGCCTCTCTGCTTATCAGGTCCCGCGAAGGCGGGGCTTTCGTGTTGCGTTTAAGCGGTTACCTGCTGATTTTTCTCGTTATAGGCGTGAGACCCTTGGCCTCGGCACGGATGATATAAACGCCCTTGGGGTAGGTTTCCGGGATGGCAAAACTGTTTGTTATCCCGAGCCGTTTCCCATGTAGGTCGAAAATGGTGAACTTGGTATAAGCCTTGATGCTTTGTTGCGGTTTCGGGAGGGATATGGTTCCCGTGTTTCGCATGGTGAGGCTTTTCGTCATGAACTCGATAATGAAAGAACCGTCGCTTTCGGGCGTGATTGTTTTACCATTTTGCTCGATGGTTGTTTTGCTGCTGACACGTGTCGTGTCGAGCTTGATTCGGAGCGGGACGCTTTTAGGCATGTGCTCGTGGGGGAGTTTCCATGTCACGGAATAGCCGTTGTCGATTTTGTTGAAGATTGCCTTGTCAAGCACAAAATGGGCTCGCTGGTAGGCGGCGACAGTCCCGAGCGGGGCTACCCATAGGCCGTTCTTGACGGCGCGCTCGAAAAGAGTCTTGATGTCGTCCGGATTGATGGCGTAGTTGTCAATCATCCTTTCAGAAACGTCGTGCTGCAAAACAATGAGCCACGAACCACCGGTTATTGGATGCTCCAGCGGAATTGAATTGTCGAACTTGCCGATGTATGCCGCTGTGTCTAGCGCGTTTAACATTTCGTTCACGGTGGCGCCTGAACGGGACCATATCTTGGCGGGCATGCTCATCCAATCCGGTTCTTCGTCCCAGAATGTTCGGGCGCCATCATAGGTGCAGTCTCGGTTGAGCATGTGACGCTTATCGATAATGGTTTTGACATGGTCTCCGTTTTCGCAGAACGGGGTAGCAAACGATACGACCTTCACATCGGCGCCGTACTTTGCCATTGTCGCTTCGATAGTGTCTGCGAATTTCACAACATCTTCTTCAAGTTCTTCGTCTGTTTCGTCGGTTAAATGCCAGTGCGAAATGGTATGGTTGCCCATCTCGTGTCCGGCATTGGCGAGAGCCGCAAAACCGGCCGCGTTATCTTTTAAGCGGTCCTGGAATGCCGTCAAGAAGAATGTGACGTGCACATCGGGCATAGCGTCCAGCAAAGGCTTCAGGTTCAGCACCTGAGTTTCGAGGGCGTCATCAAAGGTAAAGCTCACGGCACCGACGTGGCCGTTCCAGGGTACAGTTATTAAGGGGGCTGCTGTGCTGATTCCTGCAAGCCCAAGAGCAATACCGCACGATAATGCGATAAATGTGGACCTATTTGAATGATTGCAGTTCATAGACTTCTTCCCCTTCAGCTAATAAAAATAATCACATATTTTTAAAAAATCATAGGCCAAATCGTCCTAATCGGAATAATGCACAAGTCTTTGGGCAACAAAAAGAAAAAAGGTCCCGGAAAATCCGAGACCTTCGATGGGCTGATTTATAGCAATTCTTGTGATTACATGGCTTCGAGCTTCTTGCCCTTGGTTTCGTTCACCAACTTGGCGACCAACACAAAGCTTATTGCCGCAAAGGTCGTGTAAATCAAGTAGGTCGGGCCGATGCCGATGCCGTCCTTGCCGACGAGAACCGGAAAAGACCAGCTGACCAAGAAGTTTGCACCCCACTGGGCAAGGCCGCATATTGCGATTGCCACGGCACGAATGCGGTTGTTGAACATTTCGCCAAGCATCACCCACATCACCGGGCCCCAGGTGGCGGCAAAGAATGCCACGTAGAAGTTTGCGGCGAGGAGGGCTAAGATACCGCTATTGCCGACAAGGTTACCGCTTGCGTCGGAACCGAAGAGGAAGCAGCACGCAAGAACGCCAAGCGTAACAGTCATGCCTGCAGAACCGATGAGCAAAAGCGGCTTACGACCAATCTTATCGATAAGGAGAATAGCGGCAATAGTCATGGTCAAGTTGATAGCACTGGAAATCACGCTCGTAAGGAATGCATCGCTTTCACCGAAACCGACACTTTGCCAAAGCATGGAACCATAGTAGAAGATCACGTTGATACCCACGAGCTGCTGGAGGATGGCGATACTGAGGCCCGCCCATACAATCGGAGCGACTCGCTTTTTGCCATCGACCGTTTCGAGGAGGTCAGAAAGCTTAGCCGGCTTGTGAGTCTTGAAGGAATCTTCAATTTCCTGAGCCTTTTCCTTGATGCCGACAGATGCAATCATCGAAAGCACTTTCTGAGCTTCTTCCATACGGCCCTTGCTCACGAGGAAACGCGGGGATTCCGGGAGCTGCCAGGCAGCGACGCCGTAAAGGAATGCCGGGATGGCTTCGACCCAGAACATCACCTTCCAGGAATGAATGCCCATGATCGTGTTACTAGCAGAACCCGAAATGCGGACGATGATGTAGTTGGAAAGGAGGGCGACAAAGATGCCAATAACGATGGCGAACTGCTGCATGGAACCTAGACGCCCACGCAAATGCGCCGGGGCGGTTTCGGCAATGTAAATCGGGGCGATGATAGATGCTACACCGATACCCACACCGCCAATCACGCGCCAGGCGATGAAGTCGTAGATGGTGAACGGGAGGCCAGAACCGATGGCGCTGATAAAGAAAAGGACGGCGGCTGCAAGCATGCAACGCACACGTCCAAACTTATCGGCCAGACGGCCGGCGAAATATGCACCGATGGCAGCGCCAATCAATGCGAGAGAAACCGCAAGACCAAGCTGCATGTCGTTACAATTGAAGTAACCTTTAAGTGCAACGTTGGCGCCGTTAATCACGGACGAGTCAAAACCGAATAGGAACCCTCCGATGGCGGCGGAAAGGGTTATCATGATGACATGTCCAACTTTG
>Ga0326513_10001698_pt1 | contig 16749 bp, 16 predicted proteins | sample 2_2465_0518_D_FD_203654 | JGI IMG/M metagenome (GOLD analysis project Ga0326513, IMG submission 203654) | Bovine rumen microbial communities from UC Davis, California, United States - 2_2465_0518 | ecosystem: Host-associated > Mammals > Digestive system > Stomach > Rumen | place: USA... | reverse complement strand
TTGAATTTGTTTGCCATGAATGACCTCCAGTCTTGTCCGTACCGCCCACGGCTGGAACTGTCCGCAGGCGGAGGACACTTTTTTATTTCATCCAATACAGAGCGTATTGGTTACGGATTAAACAGACTTCTCTTTCTTGTGCATTCTTCGCAGAAGACCTGTGTGCCATATAAATCTGTATATTCATTAAAGAAAATCTCCGAGAGGTCAACAGAAACCTCTGCATTACAGCCGGGACAGCTACAGAATACATTTTCCTCAGTCAGTTCGATGCGGATTTCTGTGCCATCATTGATTTTTTCCTTCACATAAAACATACAGCAGTCACCTCTTATACATATTTGGCAGACATTTCACGCAGAATAGAGGTAAAAATCTCTTTCAGCTTCTTGTCATCTTCGATAATGTCCAGCTTGGTAATTTTCTTGACAGCCGTTTTGGTTGAGCCGTTCTGCTCCATACGCTTTCTGCGATTGCGGAGACGGGCTTCGAGGTCAGCTCCTGCACGGTCTTCCAGCAGTGCATAAATCTGTTCGTAGAGTTCCTGCATCATACTGTAATCCTCAGCGATAGACATGGACAGCTTGCCGACAGCCACACGGACATCTTTTTTCCAGTTTTCAGGTGTCAAAGAAAAAATTTCCTGAATGGCATCAACCTTGTTCTGCACAGCATCAAGCTGCTTCTGCTGTTCCTGCATCGTGCGTTCATGCTGGATAAGTACCTGCAATTCCGGTGACAGTGTATTATCAATGCCATATCCTCCGGTACGGCGGATAGAGGGAAGAACTTCAGAAGTGACCCATCTCTTGAACTGAGTAGCAGTCGGGAGCTTACTGCCGAAAATCAGAGCATATAATCCCGATTCATTGATAATCGTCAGACCTCTGTTGGGGATATCCGCTGGAACAAATTTTACCGGAAAGACCGATTTCAGGAAGTTATTTTCAAAGGTCGTGACTTCCGACCTTTGCAGAATGCGTCTGTCAGCTTCATCCACGTGTGTCAGAATGGCATCCTTTGTGTTGGCATATCTCAGAAGGGATGCAGCATCTTTGCCACTGAACCAGATTTCACCATTTTCGTCTACAAAAGTTCTTAACGGAGCATCTTCGTAATTTAAAACTTTCATCTTGAACATAAGACAAATTCCTTTCTCTCCATACGGAGCGTTTGATGTATATTTCCAATCCCACCCACAGTATCGACCGCAAACGTCCGCCCGTTTGATTTCTATTATTCCTCATAGGCTTGAACCTCTTAAATGCAGAGCATTCTGAAAGTTTCTCTTCCCTTGGGAGTGACAAGCACCTGTGTGCCTTTCCATGAGCTTTTTTCATTGATGCATTCTTTCAGCTCGAAGAGACCGTCCTTGATATGCTGTGCATATGGTTTCAGTTTGCCGTTCTGGGTACGATAGAGATAATGATTGGCAAGCAAAAAATTGATAAATGCTTTCTGACCGATGTGTAATTCTTTAGCAGTTTCACGAAGCCCTGTCAGCAAATTTCTGTCAACCAGTTCATCAAAATAATCCGCTTTCGGCTTCATTACCTGATTAGCTACCGTCAGTTCAGAAGTCTGTATCTCCAGCACCTTTACCTGCTGTGTCATTCTGGCAAGCTGTGCATCCGCCATTTTCAAGGCTCTCTGCATTACCATTTCAGGGCTGTTCCATGCTTCCTCAATCTGAATGAAATACTGACGAAACTTTCTGCCAATTTCTGTACGCTGAATCATGCAGAGTTCTTTTGCCATCTGGATTGTCAGTGCATGGTCTGTTGCAGGTCTGCCTCCGGTACTTTCGCTCAAAAATGAGCTAAAGTCTTTTCCTTCCGTAAAGCCATATTCGCACATTCTCGGAAACCAATCTTTGTAGGCAGTCTTAATTTCCAGTGCCTGATGCAGTTCACGCCCAGAGACAGTCGGCTTTTCAACATTTTCATAGTTGATTTTAATCAATTCATCCATAGATAAAAGCCTTTCTCTCCATACGGAGTGTTTGATGTATATTCTTAATCCCACCCACAGTCCTGACTGCAAACGTCCGCCCGTTTGATTTGTGTAATTCCTCATAAGTTTGCTCCTTTTCGGTTGATACTCAACCCTTTCAATAAGCCCTGAAAAACAGGGTGCAAGTGACGGGTATTTTATGAAAATAATTTGTGACTTCTCTGTTTTGCACAAGCAGAGTGTTCTAAAATTGTGCGACTTGATTAAATTGTAAAAAATGTTGTAAAATTTCAGTAAATATGCTATAATTGAATAGAAATACATGACGGCTAATCCTTCTGGTAAAACGGACATTCAAATCCGTCCGCACGAAGTAATAAGCCTTCCGCCCAGTTCGGCACTTCTGCCATCTGTTTGCAGACAGTTTCTACGGACATATGCTTGTCAGCCTCAATAATAATTTCGTCATGCACAGTGGCGACTATGAAACAATGAGAAAGTGTTTTCATACTGTGGCAGAGCAGGTCACGGGCGATTCCCTGCACAATATTTTCAACAATTTTCGAGCCATAAGTTTCGAGCCGTTCCCATTTTTTCGTTGTGCCGACTCCCTCATAAGTGAGGGAATCTCCACCAAATCGATTTACATCAATCTGTGGTTTGATATAGGCAAGTCTGCGTTTTGAGGGCAGCTCCACAAAAAGAATACCATTCTGATAAATAAATTTAATTCCGTGTGTTTCTGTAGTTGCTCTCTGGATAACGGCTGTCATAGCTACATTATCAACAGCATACCAGAGTTTAACAATATTGGGAGAAGCTGTCCGCCAGTCGGTAACTATCTGTTTCAGTTCACTATCGGAAAGTCCCATTGCAGAGCCGCCCATTGCCTTCATTGCACCGATTGAGCCTCCGTATCCGCAGTTGTGAACGAGTTTCCCCGATACGGTAAAACGATGATGTCTTCCGGCATTTCGTATATCATAAACTTTTTGTATTCCTTGTAATTCGGCTTTCTTTCCGGCTATTTCACCAAAAGGAAGATAATGATTCATGTGAAAGATAAGATGGTCGGGGGTTGCTGTGAGTCCTTCATATGTGATAACCTCCCGTTCGCCTTTATAAATAACACCGTCATGCTCCACCCAGCTTTCACCATCCCAGACTTTATCACTGGTAGTGACTTTCTCAATCGGAATCAAGCCGTGATTGGTTAAAACAAGCTGTCCTTCTGCGATACAAGCCAGTTCCGCCACTTTGCCTTTCTGCCTGAGATGTCCGTTGATGCCATGCTTGACAACGGGTACACCAAACATCTTTGATGCTGATGCACAATAAATGTCGTCACCTCTTGCAAAAGCCTGCATTCTCCATGTTTCTCCGGCAAGCCATGCCAAAATTCTGGCTTCGATAGACGAGTAGTCCGCTACAATGAATTTATAGCCCTCTTTGGGAATCAGTGCTGTCCTGATGAGCTGTGAAAGAATGTCCGGAATATTGTCAAAGAGCATTTCGGTGAGTTCAAAGTCCCCATTTCTAATAATTTCTCTTGTCCCTGCGAGGTCTGGAATATGATTCTGAGGAAGATTTTGCAATTGAATGTTACGTCCAGAGTTGGACACAATTCTGCCATTTGCCATAAAGCGGTTATTAGGTCCGGCATTAATAATATCATATGTTTTCATTACGTTTTCTCCTGTTTTCAAGAAGTGTTTTTGTTCTGGATTCCATATATGCTTTGTAAGCCTCTGGGTTTTCTTTCAATTTAGCCCACCAAGCCTTTATGCCTTTGCTTGCGGCAGCTCCCTGCTTCTTCCGGTCGATAGATGCTCTTGCCTTTTCAGTAGTTTTTTGTTTTTCTTCCGTTGTAAGAGCAGAAAAGTGTTTCTTTTGTGCTTCTGAAATTTTGTTGCCTATAATTTTCTTTTCAGCTTCATCCCGTTCAGCCCATACTTGTTTTACAGCATTACTCCGAATTTCATGATGTACTTCATAATATTTGTATTTACATCTTAATCGCTCTTTTAAAGGTCTGTTATCTACCCTTGGAACACAAGGAGGAGGGTATCCTGCTTCACGGCAAGCAATTCTGAGTGCACGGTATCCAAAAGCATAGGCTTCTCTTGGATGTTCATGCCGCCATTTTTCCTGTGCTGCCTTTAATTTTTCATAGTCTGTCCAATCATCCTGCTTTTTGCGTTCAGACAATTTTTTAAGAAATGTCACTTTTTCTTCCGGACTTGCATTCAGCCGTTCCCAGAAGATTCTTCCGCCTTCTGCGGCATCATTGATTCCTCCCGATGACAAATTCATAGATAGTTCCGCAGGAGTTTCAGAAATATAATGTTCTTCCAGCATCATGGCAGTAAAGCGGTTAGAAGTATGACCTATTTCTTCTATCTGGAAAGTATCAGCACCATAATTGCGGATTGCATTGTAAAAAGGATGTTCCGTAGCTTCTCCGTTCAATGCACGATTTTTATGGTGTCTCCATCTTTCGGAAAGTTTCATACCTGTATAGCCTACATAATATCTGCCATCAGGAGCAACAGCACGATAAATTATATATGTTTTCCTGTCCATAACTGTAATTTCATCTCCTTTGCTTCAATCAGAGGAATTTTTGTGTACTCATCAATAAACACCTGATGTTCAGGAGTTGCGGTAATGCCATCCCATTCAATGACTTCCTTCTCGCCACTGAAAGCAACACCTTCATGCTTTACCCAATTTTCGCCATCAAAGACAAGGTCTGTTAACTGAACATCCTGAATGGGTTTTTCATAAACATTCTGATGGATGTCCTTTACGAGTATCATTGTAGATTCTGCGATACAAAAACGTCCTGTTCTGGATGCTCCATAAAAACTGAATGTACCTCTTGCCCTGTCATCTGAGCAGACCATATTTGTCATGGCGGTATATTTTTTCACAGAAGATTTGGCTAACTGCTGACGGAGTGCAAGCACACTTCTGACAGGTTCTTCAGCAGTTTTGATAAGTTCAGCGACTTCTTCCTTTCCGAGTGAAGCAGAAGAATATCCCTGTTCTTCCAGCCATTTTAGAAGCTGGTACACAGAATTAGGGTTCTCCACACCTGTCAGCCTGCACATTTCTGCTGATAATTCAGCTTTGATGTGTTCATCCAGAGCAATGGCATTCTGAGCAAGCTGTAAATCTATGCGGATACCTCTGTCATTGATTTTCTGGTCGATATAAAATTCTTCCCAGACGAAATCCGGAACAGGGTATTTTGCAAGTTTTCTGTCAATTTCCATTTCTGCTTCCACATCACGCTTGTTATATGCCTTGAAAGTTTCCCACTTATCAGGATACAGCACCGGATTATGAAACTCCGGCTCACTGTCATCTGTTTTATAGGGAACACAAAAGAATTTAATCAGCGGTTTGCCTTCGGTCATTTTCTGCTCCTGAATTTTCAGGACTCTGCCGACTTCTGCCAAAGAAGATGGCAGGCTTAAGTAACGGCTGTGTATCATAGTGCAGTGCCATCCGACAGGATTGAAATAATTCCCGACAGTATCTTCATCAGAACCGTAACCCTTGAAATACTGCGGATAGTTCCGCTGCACATATACTGACAAGCATACACGTTCAAAATTGACATTAAACGCCTGTTTGATGATATTTTCATCAGTGAATGCTTTCAGAATTTCATCAGGTATTTTTTCACCGCTTGCAAAGTCAATCACCTGTACAGCTCCGCCATCAACCGAATAGCTGAACAGCAGAATATCAAAATAAGGGGAGTCTGCGTAGGCATAGACACCAGATTTGGTAATATCACGGTCGCTCCGTGATTCAATATCGATTGTGATTAGTTTCATGTTCAGCTCCTCAATAGTCAATGCCTTCACAGTTCAAAAAGTTATACAGAAAAACAAGATAACTGAGAGCCTTGCGGTAACACTGTGTCTGGAGATAGTCCATCTTGTATTCTTCATAATGCTCACAGATAACAGTCAGTTCCTTAATGACTGATGCAAGGTCGCTTTTTTCACTGAAACTGTCCATTTCTTCCAGCCAGTCTTCATGTTTTTCTTTCGGATGGTAAGCAGGTGCATTGTCCGTATCAATGTACTGTGCTACCTGACTCATCCAGTTTTCAATACCCAGCGGCATAATGCTGAGTTCCGTCATGGAGTCATGATAGACAGCGTTCAGCTTTTGAATAAATTTATCAGCATCTAAAATTTTTCTTATCATCATTGTTTGTCCTTTCATATCTAATCCCACCCACGGCAAACACCGCAAACGCCCGCCCGTCTGTTCAGTTTATTTGGATAATTTGGATACTTCAGTTAATTGAGAAAATCGTCATCGTCATCATCAATGTCAGCAAAGTCGTCTTCTGCACGGCTGTGACCACCGAGTGGTTCTCCATCACGGAGCTTCTGAAGATTATTCAAACCACAGGCAATGCCTCTGGAGGTTTTTGTGTTATAAGCGTAAAAATTAAGACTCGCTCTGCCGTAGCATCCGCTGTAAACTTCATTCTGGTCAATAATCGGCTGACGGTCAGCATCTACAATACCAGGCTGTGTTAAAGAATTGGCATTCAAAAAGTAAGAATTAGCGTAAACTTCATCATTTTCACGTTCTAAATCGCCATCTCTCAAAGGTGTATGAATTGATTTAAGCGACGGAACAGTCTTGCCATTCCCTTTGAGTTTTGCCTGCCCTTCGTCATAGGCTGCCTGTGTTGCGCTGAGGATTTTTTCAATCGTGGCAGTATCACTCTTCGGAATAATGAGAGAAATGCTGTATTTCGGCTTGCTGCCTTCTTCCATTGCCTTCGGCTGCCATACATTGACGTAAGACCATCTGCAAACGCCAGTAATGACTTTTGTGGGGTTTTTGAGTTTTTTTGCCATTTAAGATTCCTCCTTGAAATCATTTTCAGCACTGTTCCATTCCGGACGTTTGTCCGAATCAGGAACAAGGGTCGGTTTGCCCTGCGGCTTATCAATCAAGCCACTGAGCAATTCTTCAAATTTTTTCTTGCCGAGCAGTTTCTGCATGGCAGTCAGTCCAAGAACTTTATGTTCATAAGGGTCAGCACCTGCCGATTTTACTGCTTCTGCTACAGCATTTTCATCTGTGTACTTTCTGGTGGAGCGACCTTCCACCAGTTTCCAGCCTGTCCATCGTTTTCCTGCAAGAGCCTGAGAAAGAGCATAATCCTTGATATCATTTACCCATGATACCAGTTTGTCAGTTTTCGGAAGGATTGCTTCTATTTCGGTATCTTCGAGTTCCGCAGGCATTGCAAAATCGTACTGAGCCAGCATCAGATTATATTCTGCACGCTTCCGGCAGGTCGCCTTTACTTTGCAGAAACGGCAGTGTTCACCAACCTGAAATTCACCTTTTCCCTCGGCTGCAAGCTGGGCAGTTGGTTTCAGTGTATGTTCCGCCCAGTCAAGCAGTTTTTCAACGGAAATAGTATATTCGTTGACATTCTCCATTCTCGGCTGAAATATCACCATTTTAATTTCTTTGAAGTCGTACAGAATATCAAGCATATCCAATGCACCGAGTGCGTACAGCATCATCTGCGAGTTGTTTTCACTCGATACAAGGACGTTCTTTCCGTACTTGAAGTCAATGACAGTCAGCGTTTCATCAGCAACAATAATACAGTCACCTGTGCCGAATCCGTCAGGAACATAGGCTGAAAAGTCAAGTCTCTGTTCCACCATGACGACAGGCTTGCGGTATTTTGCCGTTTCTTCGGTGATGTACTGCAAATAGCTGTCTGTGCATTCTGCCATTTCTACATCAAAGAAATCAAGGTTTTCTGTAGGGTCACGAACGTTGTGACCGAGAAATTTATTGACTTTGTATTCCGCAAGTTCGTGCGCACAAGTGCCTTCTCTGGCAAAGTCTGATGCCGTATCAGCTACCTGTGCATTCAGCAGTGCAGACGGCGGACACGCAAGCCATCTCGCACTTGATGAGGCAGAAAGTTTCGCATGAGAGCGTTCAGAATGTTTAGCTTCCAATTTTCTCCGCCTCCTTCAGAATCTCCGCACATTTGTCCTGCGGAAGTGCAGAAACCTTGTCCGCACCGTATTTCTTCATCAGAGCTTTCACTTCGTTCTTGAATCCGAGACGGGATTTTTCTGCAAGTGCGGCTCTGACATCATCGTGTGTGACTTTTGCTTTCTGGGTTTCAGCAGATGTTTTTTCTTCGGTCGGCTGTGCAGACGCTTCTTCCAGTTCAGGCGGTGTGTAGATGTTTTCAAAGGTGCTGAGTTCAGTCTTTGTTTCTTCGCCTGCAATTTCCTGCAATGCCACAATGAGTGCATTCAGGGCATTAATCAACTTCATCATTGGTGTCATCGTCATCATCCTTTCCGCTCGTAAAAATTGCTCTCAGCAGACGTTCGTTGCCAAATGCAAATTCTGCATCTTTGAGTGCTTCCAGTGTGTCTTCCCAGCAGTCCGTTGTCTTACAGAGCAGTTTTGCAGCTCTTCTCAGCAAATTTGATGTCCATGTATCAGATGTAAATTTTTCTGCTGTCAGTGTCATGAGAGATACCACATCCATGTTTTCACGAACGTTGACTTTGTTCTGATAAATTTCACTTTTGAGTGCCATTGTATTTGACCTCCTTTCTGGTTAAGTTTGAAGTGGTCTGTTTTACCCCTTCACCTATTTGCGAAAAAACATGAAAAATATATACGTTTTTGAGAAATGAATTTTTAAGTTTGTATGATTGCATAATTATCACACTGAAAAATTGTTCATTTTCAACAATTAAAGCGAATTTTTCAAATTAGCTAAAGCACGATTCAAAGTAACTGAAACAGATGATTGAGTGATATGTAATGATTTTGCAATTTCTTTCTGATTCATATTTTTAATAAATTTTGAAACAATAATATTACGCTGAGTTTCAGATAAATCATCTATCAATTTACATAATTTTTCAATAGTTTCAGCCTGTTTTTCTAATTCTTCTTGCACATCAAGTTCCTCCTCTACACTTGGAGATGTAAATTCCGAAAGACCTCTCCACTGTTCTTCGTCGCCATCAATCAACAATTTCCGCTTATCCCCTTCACGCCTGTCTGCGTTGTCGTCCCACTGCATATCACCGATGTAAGCCAGAGTTCCAAGAAACGGCTTGTCCAGAATCTTTTCTTCTGGAATGTCCTCTATATCTGTAAACAGCTTGTCACGGTCATATTGGATACCATTGAAACCATCTACACGAAAGATGCAAGCACGATTTCTCTTAGAATATGTACAAAAGCCGTTGTGATAGATTGTCAGTACGGCATTTCCTACCTGTTCAGAGCAGAAGATTTCAGACGGATTTTCCCTGAACCAGTTTTCTGAGGGAGCAGTCACACCTTTGGTGGACGGAAGCAGTGTGCGGAGCTGACGGAGTGTCATTTTTGTTTTCATAATCTTATCCTTTCTTCCGAGTTGCAGAAAGGGCATAAGAAAAAGGAGTCAGCTGAGATAAACCGACTCCCAAACCGAAAAAACAGGTACAGCAGGGGAAGGCTATCTCAAAACTGATTTAACAGCAAATGCTGATAAATGCCTGTTGAAATATCCTATGCCCAGAGACTGTACACATCTCGGACTTCATATTGAAACCAGACCTTGATTTTTTTCTGAGAATAGTGTATAATAAAATGGATATGTTTTTGTCAAATAGATTTTCTTGGTCTGTATCTCTATTTTACCATAATATTCTTGTTCTGTCCTGTACAACGAGCGGTACAAAAACGATACAAAAGCGGTACAAGCCACACAATTTTATTTGAAAGGAAAATCATTATGAATTTTAAAGATTTTTGTCAACCTTTTTATTCTAAAGATAAGCATCTGCATGGGCTGAAAACCAAATCAGCAGAATATCAGATTGCAATTTTTTTTCTTCAAAAATCTGTTAGAGAAGAGGTTGAACCTACTATTATTTTTGCAGATACATCCCTTCGAAAGATGTTTTCTGGTAAACGTCCTTTATCATCAGAAATGTGTGAAACAATTGTCAGAAATTTCGATAAAATTCGCTTTTCAAACTTTATTTTTAATGAAATCAATGAAGCCGCACTTCCACAATTGATGGCAGCATTTGAAATTCAGCTGCATAAAGATGAATTGCCTGATAAATTTGCGTTTTCTTCCGCACTGGCTCAGCAATTTCTTTTGATTGCAGAAGGCAATAACTATGCTGATAATGTTGTAAGAAAGATTTATTATGATATTATTAGCCATTTTTCTTTTGGTGAATATGTCATAAATTCCAGAGAGAAGTACTCCAGAATGAAAACGATTCTGTATACAGCAGAAGAACATGATTTTTACGATTTCTTTGTCTGCAATGGTATTCATTATCAATGTCAGACACAGGATATGTACATTGAATCCGCAACCCTTGAAAAGTTGCTGAATGTTTCAAGATACACACTTTTGATTGGTACAGGTGGAATTGGAAAAACAATGATGATGCGCCATTTGTTCCTTGATTCTATCAAAAAATACTCTTCCGGCGGTTTGCTTCCGGTTCTTGTTGTTTTGAGGGATTTTAGAGCAGAAAATGATAACATTTTTCAGATGATTGTCGATTCTGTTATTCGGTTTGATGAGTCGGTTTCAGACACGCATATTCAGAAAATGATGCGTGAGGGAAAATGTCAGATTTTGTTGGACGGACTCGATGAAGTGCGTGGGTGTGATATTGATTCTCTGGAACAGCAGATGGAAATTTTGCTTGACCGCTATCCGAAAAATCAGTATGTTATTTCTGCACGGGACTTTTCCGACTTTATCAGGCTTTCAAGATTCAAAATTCTGCATATGCTCCCTTTGACACAAGCACAGTCTTTAGAACTAATTGACCGTCTGGAATACTGTCCGGAAGAGCCAAAGTTAAAACAGAAATTCCGTGAAAATCTCATTCATGAATATTTCAGTACACACAGCCAGTTTGCCGAAAATCCTATGTTACTGACACTGATGCTCATGAATTATCAGCGATTTGCAGATGTGCCAGCCAAAAAGCATCTTTTTTATGAGCAGGCATATCAGACACTTTTGTTCCGCCATGATTCAAGCAAATTAGCATATAAACGGATTTTTCATAGTGTGGAAGACCCAGCCGATTTTACACTTGTATTCCGTGAATTCTGTGCAAAATCTTGCCGGAGAAAAGAATTTGAATTTGACAAAAAACGCTTTGAATGGTATTTCAAAAGACTGCATAGCGTCAAAAAAATCATATCCCCCAAAATGACAGCAGAAAATTTCCTCTTTGATGCCTGCCATACTGTCTGTGTGATGTATGAAGAAGGCGACCGATATTATTTTCTGCATAAATCTTTTCCAGAGTATTTTTTTGCGGATTACTATTCCCGTCAGGATGATGCAACACTTGAAAAACTGAGAAATTATCTTATTAATAGAGTTCATACAGGGATTATTTTTATAGACAATGGTAGCGAATTGGATATGCTGTACGAACTTGCTCCTGAAAAAACAGAAAAATTTCTTTTTCTCCCTGTACTTGATGAAATTTTTGTATCTGATGAAAGAGAAGAACAATACTGGCAATATCTCATAAGTGTGTACGCTTCATGGGAATACATTCTCCTTAATCATGATATTATCAATCAGTATGATAATGAGTATGAAATATTTTATCGTGAAGATGTATTTGGTAATTATTGCAGTACAACTAATGTAATTTATAAAAAGATTCTACAGCACCTAAAACAGGATACAGAATTTTGTCTTGATATTCCAGATGAACAGATTACTACAAAAGCTGACAGAACTTATTATTTGTGTGCAAATCAACTGTCAGATGCTGATAAACCAACATTGGTGATACAATGTACTTTGAGCCTTCCATTTGCACCTGAAATGCTCATAGAAAAATGTTTCCGAGATGAAAATCAGATGCCTGTTATTTTTGGTGAAGGTTACTCCTTTCGTTTTCAAGATAAGGATGAAGAATATTATTCGGAACTTGTCGATTTCTGGAATAACGAAAATTGTCCGGCACAGAAGACATTTGAAACTGTTAAAGAATACTACAGACATATGAAATTTAAATATCTATGTGAGACAATGCTTGATGATGACTTTTAAGCTGATATTTTGCTTTTTTCAAGACCAGTACAGCAGAAAAATTTTCTTGATTTCCACTTGAATCTATGGTATAATGGTAAAAAGAGAATTTGGAGGGGTAACAATGTCCAATCTTTCACAGCAGAAACGTGACAGAATGCTTGCGTTTCTGGAACAGTTAAAAACAGCGCATTCAGAAGATGACAGCATTCTGACCGCACTCAATGAAATCGAGAGCGAACTCAATGCGAAAAAATACGGTCTTGTGTGGGAAGAACATGAGGAAGCCGTTGATATACAAATGCAGACGCATATTCCGGTATTCACGGAGGAAACGGAAAAGGAAATCACAGCAGACGACAGCGGAGCATACAATTTCCTGATTGAGGGCGACAATCTACATAGTCTGTATTTGCTTGAAAAAACGCACAAAGGAAAAATTGATGTGATTTACATTGACCCGCCTTACAACACGAAAAATAAAGATTTTGTCTACGATGACTGCAAAATTGGTGATGATGACGGATTCAAGCACAGCAAATGGATTTCTTTCATGAATGAGCGTTTACGGATAGCAAGGAACATTATTTCTGATAATGGTGTAATAGTTATCAGTATTGGTTATCAGGAAGTACATAACCTGATGCTGTTGTGTCAGGAAATTTTTGATAATCGTCAGATTATGTGTGTCACTGTCCAGACATCAGGCGGAAAGCCTAACGGATGCTTTACCCTGACACATGAATATCTTATTTTTATCGCTCCAAATGATTTTGTTGCACATACAATGAGTTTCAATGGCGGTGTTGAAAGAAGTCCATTTGAAGGACTGACTTTAAGTACATTTGATAAAACAAATCGTCCCGGACAAGCTTATCCGATATTTATAGATAATACTACCATGAATATTGTCGGCATTGGAAAATCTCTGACCGAACGTGTAAATGATGGAAGTTATACTGGAGAACTAAAAGATTTTGTATATGATTATTCTGAAGCTCCTGCTGGAACATCTGCTTTATGGCCTATTAGTAGCAAAGGAGCAGAATGTGTATGGCGTTTGATACCGAGCCGATTAAAACATGACTGGGAAAAAGGTTATATTAAAATTTCTAAAAACCGTTCAAAAGTAAATCCTAATGAATATAGTGTGCAGTATCTTCCAGAAGGAGTTATTGCTAAAATTGAAAGTGGAGAATTAGAAGTAGTAGGCAGAGAAGAGGGTATGCCCACACTGCTTTTAGGCGAAAATAAAACAGTAGGCAGTGAAATCCCAACTATCTGGACTGAAAAGGAATTTTTCACAAATAAAGGCTCTACAGCATTAAAAAATCTATTTGGTGACAAAAGATTTTCTTATCCGAAACCGCTTGAATTGATTCTTGAAATTTTACGAGCTGTTTCAAAATCTGATTCTGTTATCCTCGACTTTTTCGCAGGTTCAGGCACAACGGCACAGGCAGTCCTTGAACTCAATCAGCAGGACGGCGGACACAGAAAATTCATTCTCTGCACCAACAACGAAAACAATATCTGCACCGATGTGACCTACCCACGCATTCAGACCGTTATCACCGGAAAAAGACAGGACGGAAGCCGATATTCTGACGAGATTCCGGCAAATCTGAAATATTATCATACGGATTTTGTCGCTAAAGATGAGGAATATTTGTCGGAGGAGCTGTTGAAACATATCGGTGAAATGATTCAGCTCGAACACGGTGTTAAGCTGGACGGCAGACAATACATCATGCTCCTGACAGATGAAGAAGCGGACGATTTAGCCGAAAAATGGGCGGATTATCCGGAAGTCAAGGCTATTTATATTTCAAGCTCCGTACTGTTGACAACTGCGCAGGAACGGCTTTTCAAAGATACGGAAATCCACATCATACCGGATTATTATTTCAATTTTGAGTTAAAGGAGCTGTACAGAACATGGTAACACAATTGACTTTGAATTTATTCAGTTTTCAGGAAAAGGCAGTTTTACAGCTCCTTGACATTGCCACGAACGAAAATAGCAAGCAGACAATTGTTATCAAATCGCCCACAGGTTCAGGAAAAACGGTCATGTTGGTTGATTTTGTTGACAAGTATCTTGATAAAGTCAATTCCAATACGGCGGTTATCTGGCTTTGTCCGGGGAAAGGCGATTTAGAAGAGCAGAGCCGAAAGAAAATGCAGAAACTTGCACCGCACCGCCACACACAGAATTTATTTGATGCATTGCAGGGCGGATTTTCGCCGGAAAGTACGACTTTCATCAATTGGGAGCTGGTCACGAAAAAGGGCAATACCGCACTCAAACCCAGCGAAAAGAAAAATCTGCATGACCATATCGCAGATGCACACAGGAAAAATATGAATTTTCTCATCATCATTGATGAGGAGCATTCCAACAACACCGCAAAGGCAAGGGAAGTCATTGATGCATTTTCAGCGAAACATATCATCAGAGCGAGTGCAACGGCAGTTCAGAACAAGCGTTATGAATATCTTGAAATTGACGAATTGGACGTGATTGATGAAGGCTTGATAACAAAAGCCCTCTATGTGAATGAGGGGCTTTCCGACAATGCCGAAATTACAGATGATTATGATTGTCTGCTTGACCTTGCCGACGAAAAAAGAAAGGCAATCGCTGAAAGATACCGTCAATTAGGCAAAAAAATAAGACCGCTGGTACTGATACAGTTTCCCAACGGTCAGCCTGAAACAATCAGGGCGGTAGAAAAAAAGCTCGAATCTATGGGCTATACTTACGATAATGGCATGGTCAGCATCTGGATGAGCGAAGATAAACGAGACTTACCCGACAACCTCACGGAAAATGATGCAACGCCTGTATTTCTGCTGATGAAACAGGCAATCAGCACAGGGTGGGACTGTCCGAGAGCGAAAATTTTGGTAAAACTCCGTGAGGGCATGAGCGAGAATTTCGAGATTCAGACGATTGGCAGAATCCGCAGAATGCCGGAAGCAAAGCATTATGAAGATGATTTGCTTGACTTCTGTTTTGTCTACACATTTGACGAAAAATATAAAGCTGGCTTGCTTTCTGACATGGATAAAGCCTATGAAGTGCGCCGTTTGTTCCTGAAAGATAAGTGTAAGACATTCACGCTTGAAAAGCAGGTCAGGGATTTGGATTTTGACGGATTGGGAGAGCGTGAAGTTCTGCATAAAGTTTATGATTATCTTGTCAAAAAATATCATCTCAGCACGAAAACGAAAGACAATCAGACAATTCTGACAGGAAACGGCTATATTTTCGGAACGGAGATATTCGGACAGGCATTACAGGGACAGTTTGTCCGTACAGATATGGTACTTGACAGCAGTTCCTATTTCATTACACGAAAGCGTGTTGACACACATAAGCACGGAATGCAGTTATTGCACAGTGTTGACAGCATCAAAAAAGCAATCGGACTGCCAACAGGAAAAGTCAAAACGATTCTGGAACGCTTATTCAGAAAAGAGCCACAGTCCAATAAGAAAATATTGTCACTGGATACAGCAGAATTTTACGCATTCGTCATCAATAATCAGCATCAGTTAAAAGAAGAGTTCAGAGCCGTTACTTCTGAAATGGCTTTACAATTATCCATGAATACCACTCCAAAAACAGTATCATTTCATATTCTGGAGCAGGATTTTTTCAAGTATGATGCAGGAGTTAAGGCGGAAACAGAATATCTGGCAAATGCCTATCAGGAATACACATCCGGCTTTGCGACAAGTGTTGTCAGAAGCACTTCTGAAATGCTGTTTGAACAGTATTGTGAAACTCGTGACGATATTGAGTGGGTCTACAAAAACGGCGATGCAGGACAGCAGTATTTTTCTATCGTGTATCTTGACGGAATCCAGCATCAATGGCTGTTTTATGCGGATTATATCGTCATGAAAAAAGACGGGACTGTCTGGGTGATAGAAACCAAGGGCGGAGAAAACCACGGTCAGGATAAGAACATTGACCGCCAGATTGAGAATAAATTCAACGCATTCAAGCTGTATGCGGAGCAGTATCATCTGCACTGGGGATTTGTCCGTGACAAGGATAATCGGCTGTATATCAACAATACTGTCTTTGATGAGGATATGGCAAGCCCTGAATGGAAACCGATTGCAGATGTATTTTAAGGAGCTGACTCTATGACTGAAAAAGTAATTGACCGTGAAACATATCGGAAAGTCAAGAAAATGAGCAGGGAAGAATTGCAGGCATTTTTGATGAGATATGCGGAAAATCTGATAGAAGAGCTTGATGCTGAGCGTGATGTGCCAATTATCGACCTGAAAGTATTGGAATCTGACATCCGGCAGATTAATGGCATCGGAGAAAAACGCTGTAAACAGATTATGGCTGTAATTGAGAAGCATTTAGGAGTATCGTCATGAAATATCTTTTGTATCGTTCTCTTGGAGAATTGGAAGAAGATGAAGAACTGCATCAACTTGTTGGTGTGGAAGTTGGAAAAGATGTTTACAGTGTTGCAGATACATTTGTAAAGATTGTCAACTACGACATGAGCTGTGAATTTCCAGGATGTCAGGGAACAGTCTGCTATGCTCCGGAGTTTGAACAGTTTGCACAGCGATATGATTATCATATGTTTGCCTATGCTCATTTCCCTGATGATACTATCGCCATTGATTATGGTATCATTGAATTG
>Ga0326513_10001696_pt1 | contig 16758 bp, 15 predicted proteins | sample 2_2465_0518_D_FD_203654 | JGI IMG/M metagenome (GOLD analysis project Ga0326513, IMG submission 203654) | Bovine rumen microbial communities from UC Davis, California, United States - 2_2465_0518 | ecosystem: Host-associated > Mammals > Digestive system > Stomach > Rumen | place: USA... | reverse complement strand
GGAATCGATATAGTCATCACTCACGCATTCTTCCCTGTCACACAGGCTGCGGCGAAGGCTGACGAGGACGGAATACCTCTGTTCGGATGGAAGGATGACGGATGGCTGACGATGTGTAATTCGCCTACAGTCAACATGGGCGATATCGTGAATTGGTTTGTCGATATGAGACAGAAAGGATTCCGTATCGTGCAGGTAGGGCATGACCGGAAGTTTGCCGGGGAAGAATATTTCCCGTTGATGAGGAAGGCTGGTTTCAACATCAAGGATATCCCACAGTATTTCTATTTGAAGTCACAGGGATTCAGACATATCGAGCATTCCGTGAAGAACGGAACATTCTATTATCTGCATTCGGAAGCATACGAATATTGCGTACAGAATGTCAGAGCGGTAGAGAAGACTGATGACGCAATTCAGTATGAGAAGATTCAGCCACAGCACAGGATAGATTTATTTGATGCATCTGTGTTTGCGGCGGTTTGCTGTTTTGACGGAGAGGAGAAACAGAAGAGAATAGGAGGCTTCTTTGGGAAATGAGCAGAAAAAGAAAAAAACTGCCACAGAAGAGAGATAGTTCTGCCGATGTGCCGAAGATTGGATATGTGTTAGGAACGGACTTCGACAATCTGTGCTGTGGGGAATATACATCGCTGGATAAATGCCCTGAGATCATGACGGCATGCAGAACGTATGCAGAGCTTATCGGCAGTATGACCATCTATCTGATGGCAAATACAAAGAACGGCGATGTGCGGATACGCAACGCCTTATCCAGAAAGATTGACATCGACCCGATGCCGACCATGACCCGGTCACAGTGGATGGAAACAATCGTGATGAATCTGATGCTTTACGGCAAAGGCAATTCAATTGTTGTTCCGCATACACGGGAAGGTATCATTCAGTCGCTTGAGCCAATCTCGGCGGACAGGGTGTCATTCATCCCTGTAGGGAACAGTTACCGTGATTACAAGGTGCTGATTGACGGCGTGACGAGGAATCCGGACAACCTGCTGCATTTCACCTATAACCCGGATAAGTATTATCTGTGGAAGGGAAGAGGCGTTGATGTATCTCTAAGGGATCTTGCCAAAAATCTGAAACAGGCATCGGCAACAGAGAATGGCTTTATGTCATCGAAATGGAAGCCTTCAATCATCGTCAAGGTAGACGCAATGATTGATGAGTTCTCAACGCCGGAGGGCAGACAGAAGATCCTTGATGATTATGTCCGGTCTGCCGAGGTAGGACAGCCTTGGCTGATTCCGGGCGAACAGTTCCAGGTTGAACAGATTCGACCGTTAAGCCTTGCAGACTTGGCTATTACGGACACAGTAGAACTCGATAGAAAAATGGTGGCTGCCATCTTTGGCTTGCCGCCTTTTGTTTTGGGCGTAGGCGAATACAACCAAAAAGCATGGAACAACTTCATTCAGACAAGGCTGAGACCTGTGGCGATGAAGATTGCCCAGGAAATGACGAAGAAACTCATCATCAGCGATGAATGGTATCTGAAGTTCAATGAGCGGTCATTGATGGATTGGGATGTTGTTACCACATCGCAGATGCTGAGCGGACTGTATGACAGAGGCGTTATCACAGGCAACGAAATCAGAGATTCCATCGGCTATGACCCGAAGGAAGGACTCGATGAACTGCATCTGTTAGAGAACTACCTGCCTATCGACAGGCTTGGGGATCAGAAGAAACTGCTCCAAGGAGGAGAAGAATGATGGAGACAAGATACATTCCGTTTAAGGAAATCGAAACAAGGAACGATTCTGACACAGGAGACCTTTACATCGAAGGCTACTTCGCCGTGTTCGGAGACACATATCATGTCTGGGATGGTGCTACCGAGAGCATCGCACCGGGTGCGTTTGATGAATCTGTGCATGGCGATGTCAGAGCGTTATACAACCACAACGATGATTTGATTCTCGGACGTACATCTGCCGGAACGATGGAACTCCGTGAGGATTCTCATGGCCTGTGGGGAAGAATCAAGCTGAACAGAAACGATACCGATGCAATGAATGCTTATGAGCGGATCAAGCGTGGAGACATTACCGGATGCAGTTTCGGATTCAACATCGAATCGGAAGAGACAGAGTACCGTGATGACGGCACTGTTCACTGGACGATTACGAAAGTAAATCCGCTGTATGAGGTTTCTCCCTGTGTGTTCCCGGCTTACGAAGCAACCAACGTATCGGCTCGGGGAAAGCAGATTGATGACATGAAGAAGCGCAGACTCGAGATGCGCAAACAGGAACTTTTAAGGAGATTAAAAGATGGCACTGAAAGCACTGATGCTGAAGAGAAAGATTGACAATGCCGAGAAGGCTCTCGCCGACCTGAGAAAGAAGCAGGCCGAGTTTGAAACGAGAGAGTCTACGCTGGCACAGGCAATCGAAGAAGCGACAGCGGAAGACGAAATGAATGCGGTTGAAGAAGAAATCGCACAGTTCAATTCCGACAAAGAAGCGGTAGACGCTGACGTAACTGCAAAGGAAGCCGAAGTCGAAGCACTGAAGGCAGAACTTGCTGAAGAAGAGAAAGAACAGGACGCAGAGCCTGTTGCAGAACCGAAAGAAGAAAAGCCTGTCGAGGCTAGAAAGGTAAATATCACAATGGATAAGAGAAACATTTTTGAAAAGATGGATATTGCGACACGTTCTTCCATCTTCGCACAGGAAGATGTTAAGCACTTCCTCGATGAAACAAGAACTGCAATGAAGGAAAAGAGAGCGATTACCAACATCGGTCTCACAATTCCGGAAGTATTCCTCGGCATTCTCCGTGAGAACATCATGGACTATTCCAAACTGTATTCCAGAGTCACTGTTCGCAGACTGAGCGGAACAGGTCGCATGCTTGTCATGTCTGGCCTTCAGGAAGCAATCTGGACAGAGTGCTGTGCAAACCTCAATGAAATGAGCATGACATTCGCAGACCTCACAGTAGACTGCTACAAGGTCGGTGGCTATTATGCAGTCTGCAATGCTAACCTTGAGGACTCTGATGTTAACCTGGCATCCGAAATTCTGACTGCTATCGGCACAGGAATCGGTTATGCACTGGATAAGGCTATCCTGTATGGTAAGAACACATCTGCCAATAACAAGATGCCTCTCGGTGTTGTTTCCCGTCTTGCTCAGACAGAAGCACCGACTGACTATCCGGCAACAGCTCCGACATGGGTTGACCTTCACACAACCAACCTGTTCAACATCACTTCTGCCAACTCCACAGGCATCAAACTGTTCCAGGGTCTGGTTGGCGGTCGCAATGTCATTCACAATGACTTCGCAAGAGGCGGAATCACATGGATTATGAATGACAAGACATATACAACGCTGCTTCAGGAAGCAATGTCTGTTAACGCAAGCGGTGCAATCGTGAGTGGTGTAAACGGCACAATGCCTGTTATTGGCGGTGACATCGTTGTCCTCGATTTCATTCCGGACAATGACATCATCTTCGGATACTTCGACCTGTATCTGCTTGCTGAACGTGCAGGCCAGCAGTTCGCTGAATCCGAGCATGTACGCTTCCTTCAGGATCAGACAGTATGGAAGGGAACTGCTCGTTATGATGGTCTGCCGATGGTTGCAAAGGCATTCGCAGCGGTCAAGATTGCATCCACAACTGCACCTGTTGCAACAGGCGTAACATTCGCTGCTGACACAGCAAACGCTTAATTTACCAGGGAGTGCTTCGGCACTCCCTTTAATTTGAAAGGAGCATGGCTATGGCTGAAATGAGCAATGATGTAATTCTGACCATGCTCAAGGCAGGTCTTGAACTTATCACCGAATACATGGATGAGGAGTCCAAAGCGGCGAAAGAACTTGAACTGACGCAGTACATTCAGACAGCAGAAAAGTTCATCGAACGTGAGGGCATCAGCCTTGTAGATAATGTGGAAGACCAGATGCTTGTAAGCATGTATGCAATGTGGCTCTACGATAAGCGTAAGACCACAGGTTCGAAGTACACCTCATATTACATTCAGAACATGCCGAGGATGCTTCGATACAATCTTAACAATCGCCTTTTCAAGGAGAAGATGAATGATTCTTGATAACGGTGTGCTTTTTATTTGTGACCTTGAAAATACCGCAGAGAATGGGCGGATGCCAGTGCAGAAACTCGTCAAGAAGAGGAAGCATTGGTTTCAGGAACGTACCGTAGGGCTGAACAGACAGTACCTTGCGAGAGGAGTGAACGAGAGGGTCGACCTTTACGTTTATATCCATCATGACAGGGAAGTCCGCATCGGCAACTTCGTTGTCTTGGGAAATGGTGAGCAGTTCCGTATCAACTCGGTGCATCACGTTGTCGAGGAGAATACGAATCTGATGTACACCACTATGGAAATGCAGAGGCTGGATAACAATTATGACGTTATCGAAAGTTAATGTTATCGGCGAAACGCTTGCCGGGATTGAAGGACTGAATGTCTTTCATTATTGGCGGTTCGGCGTTGATGCTCCGTACTGCATTTGGCAAGAGGATTCCGAAATCGGTCTTGAGACCGATAACCACAAAGGTGAACAGGGATTCTCCGGGGCAATCGAATTTTTCACCAAGACAGAATACGATCCGTTATTCGACAAGATCCAGGAGGCTTTGAATTCAATCGAAGTCTATTGGTACTTTGACGGAACGGATTACGAAGACGAGACGAACCTTATCCACCATTCATGGAGATGGAGGCTGCTCTGATGCCTATTACGCTTGAAGGAACGGCGGAAGTTTTGGATCTTTTACAGACAACGGTAAGTCAGACGAAAAAAATCTGCGGACGAACCGTGTATGTGGGCGCAGAAATCGTAGCCGATGAATGCAAGAAAAGGCTGATGGCACTTGAAACTGACGATTCGATACATAAGGGTCGAACCGGGAAACGGCGTGGGCCTTCAAAGAGACAGAAGGCTGCCCTGATTGAGTCGATGGGTATTGCATCGATTCGATATAACGCAGGCGTATATGACGTAAAGCTCGGCTTTGACGGATACAACGATATCGTCACAGAGAGATGGCCTAAAGGACAGCCTAATGCCATGATTGCCCGGTCGGTAAACAAGGGAACATCATTCATGGAAGCGCAACCGTTCATGGATTTATCAGTCGAGAGCAAGAAAGATGTTGCAGAAAAGGCGATGACCGAAGAATTCAGTAAACAAGTCGAAAAATTGTGGGAAAAGATATAAAGGAGATAGCAAATGGCTAACGGACAGGTTATTACAGGTTTTTCCAAACCGAAGGTAGCAGTTTATTCGTATGCTTCCAACGCAGTTACTTATGCTTCCAGGATGGCTCTTGCGAGAGGTGTAAGTGTAGAACTGTCGCTGGAAACGAGCGATACAACAGACTTCCATGCAGACAACGTTGTTGCCGAATCCGCAGGTGGTGTATTCACAGGCGGTACAGTAACGCTGACAGTTGACGGGCTGAAGGAAGAAGCGAGAAGACTTCTCATGGGTCTTCCGGCAGCAGAAAAGGTCAACGATGTCGATGTATATGTATACGATGACAGACAGGTCATTCCGTATGTGGGCGTTGGTTTTGTTGTCCGTGTTATGGAGAACGGTATCACATCGTATATTCCGTATGTTCTGACAAAGGTCATCTTCGAAGAAGACGGACTGAGTGCAGAAACACAGGGCGAAAGCATCGAATTTCAGACATCTGAACTGACAGGCACTCTCATGCGTGATGACACAGCGAATCATGCATGGAGAAAGATCGGTGCAGGTCAGACAACCGAGGCGGCTGCTGAAGCAGTCATTGACAGCATCCTCGGAGCGTAAATCAGCAAAGAGAGGGCAATATGGAAATTCGTGGAAGAGAAATCAAGTTCCTTCGTACAGTCGGAGCATCGTGTGAGATTGCCGAGATTTGCCCGGATGGGGAACTGAGCAGAATCACAGAGATGCTTCAGTCGAAGCGGACAGGTGACAACGTAAAAGCGATGGCTGCGGTTATCGTGGCACTGAACAAGGGCTACGAAGAAGCAAAGGCATTCGATGAGGAAGGCTATAAACCGAGACCGCTGGGAATGAGGGAAGTCATGCTGTTATCAGATGATGATTTCACTACCCTGTTCACGGAAGCAACGGCAGCCTTCTATGGCGAAGTGCCTACCATCGAGGTTGAACCGCCTAAAAAAAACAAAAAGGCAAAAGCAGAAACATCAGACTGAACAGGTCTTGGTATCTGTTCTACGGACGCAAGTTGGGTATGAGCAAGCGAGAAGTCTTAGTAACTCCATGGGGCGAAATGATGGACTACCTCGCTTGCTTTTCCATTGAAGCTGGAGCGTCACAGAAAAAGAAGGAGATGTCGAAATATGACATGTTCTTCAGCATAATGTAAGGAGATTGTATGGTAAGTATCGGTCCAAGAATATATATAGCAGGTGAAACAGAATTCAGGGCGAGTTTAAACCGCATAATCTCTGGGGTTAAAAATTTTGAATCTGAATTAAATCTGACTGTAGGCACGTTTAGCAAGTTTGAGTCTGCCATGACAAAGAGCAAGAGGGAAACCGAGGCTCTTACGAAACTCATTGGTGGGCAGAAGATTGAATTGTCTGCATTGAAAGATGGCCTGCAGAAAGCAACAGAAAAAGAAGATAGCAGAAAACAGGCTCTGGAAAGAGCTATTGAGACATATAAATCTGCCGTTCGGACTTACGGCGAGGAATCAAAAGAAGCGGAGGCTGCCGAACAGGCGGTATACAAGGCGGACAGAGCGCACATGCAGTCCATGCGTACTCTTGAAGACTGGAAGACCAAAGTCAACGAAGGAACGCTTGAACTTGCTGAAATGGAAAAGAAACTTCGTGAAGTTCCGAGTGCGCTGGATATTTGGGGAGACAGGATCTCTAACATCGGCGATAAGATGTCAACCATCGGTACTACTCTGTCGAAGTATATAACAACACCGCTCATGGCAATCGGCGGAGCAAGCGTAAAGGCTGCATCTGACTTCGAAGATGGCATGGCAAAGATTTACACTATTGCCACAGAAGACCAGATTCCGATGGAAGAAATGAAACAGCAGTTGGTTGATCTGTCGAACGAAACCGGATACGGATTAGATGACTTGACCGAAGCAACATATCAGTCTGTATCTGCATCGGTCGATGCGGCAAAAGCAGTCGAATTCATGGGAACTGCCACAAAGCTGGCAAGGGGCGGTTTCACAACCACAACACGAAGCGTTGACCTGTTAACCACCGTCATCAATGCATACGGCACGAGCGTAGATGAGGCATCACATATCTCTGATGTTCTGCTGAAGACGCAGAATGATGGTAAAACAATCATCGATGAGCTTGCCGGGTCGATGGGTACTGTTATCCCAACGGCTGCGAACTACGGTATCTCACTTGAAGATTTGGCTGCAGTGTATGCCACTCTGACAAAACAGGGTGTAAATACTGCCCGTGCAACAACGTTCATGAACGCTATGTTCACAGAACTTGAAAAGCCGTCATCTGATGTAGCAGACCTGCTGTTCAACAAGACCGGGAAATCGTTTGCCCAGTTGATGAAAGAAGGAAACAATCTTGCTGATGTATTAGACATTCTGTATACGGCGGTCGATGGTGATACAGAGCGATTCCAGTTATTGTTCGGAAACATTCGTTCCGGCAGAGCTGCGGCTGCGCTGACAAACAGAGAATTCTCTACGCTAAGAGAAGAAATCGACCGGATGAACAATTCCACAGGGCAGACGGCTTATGCGCTTGAAGTGTTGGAAACACCGTCTCTGAAAGCCAAGAGGGCGATGAATCAGATTAAGAACTCATCGGTCGAATTAGGGCAGACGATGATTACCATGATATATCCGTATTTCATGAAGGTAATCGATGCGGTTAAACGAGCAACTGAATGGTTTAACGGTCTTGATGAAGGCACACAGCAGACCATCGTAAAATTCGGTGCGCTTGCGGCGGCTGCCGGCCCCGTACTTACCGTTGGCGGAAAACTTATCGATGGCATCGGGAAATTCGTTTCCAAAAGTGGCGAAATGTCAACGTATTTGACAGACTTCGCAACATACGCATCCGGGAAAGGCGGAATAGTCGAGACTCTCGGAAATATGGCTGGCGGTCTTGGCAAGTTTGTCGGCTATGTTCCGGCAATCGCAGGTGTAACTGCTGCGTTTGTAGGCTTGGGTGCTGTCGCAAAAGTCGGTCTTGACCAGAGACTTGAAGAAATCAACGCACAGTGGGGTCTTAACGAAGAACTTCAGAAAAGCGTAGATACAATCAACAGTCTCAGCGGTGAATATCAGAACAACATCAAATCGATCCAGGAAAATCGTGATGCCACATACGAACAGACGTTTCTGGCTCAGAACCTTGTCGATGAATATAACAAACTTGTCGATGCAAATGGGCTGGTCGATGAGAAGAACCGTGAACATGCTGACTTTATTCTGAATCAATTAGCCGAAGCGTTGGGAATGGAACATGACGATCTTCTTGCACTTATTGAAGATAACGGCAAGTTCGGAGAATCTGTTCAGCATACAATTGAGGACATTCGGAAGAGAGCTGAAACCACTGCGCTTGAGCAGATGTACACTGAGGCTATTCAGACACGCACAAAGGCAGAACTTGAACTTGAAAAACAGGAACAGGCGCTGCAAGGACAACAGGAAAAAGTTACACAGGCACAGGATGAATATAACCGTGCGCTTGAGAACTATCAGAAATACTATGACGCAGCCGATTCCGGAACATGGCATTACCGGACGGAACTTGATAACGCAACACAGGCTCTTGGTTCTGCGACAGGTGCGCAGATTGAAATGGAACAGGCCATCGATGAAGCAACGAAGACGATGGATGACGCAAACAAGGCTGCGGAGTTTTATGCAGGTAAGATTTCCGGCGAAGTCAGTGGCGCAGCAGAAGACGCAACCACAGCGGTACAGGATGCAGGTGGAAAGATTGTCAATACTGCTGAAAAAACCGGACAGGAAGCAGCGGATGCAGTCGCAAGCGGAGATGTTGCTACTTCTGGTTATAATTTCGTTGCTGGATTTGCCGGGGCAATCGACAGATATGCGTTCATGGCAAGAAACTCTGCTTACGCAATGTCATCGGGTGCATTGCATGGACTGAATGCAGGTATCCAGGTAGCATCTCCTTCAAAACTTGCATTCAAGAGTGGACGGTTCTTCGGCGAAGGTTTCATTAATGGTATCGATGCCATGAGACAGGAAGCGATGAATTCGGCTACCTTGATGGGCGATTCTGCGTTGTATGGATTGGATACAGTTGATTCGCTCACAACGAATGCAACGAAGAACATCAGCGCACCGATTACGATCAATGCAACAATCGAAGGCAATGTTGATTCTTCTGACCGGACGAGAGAAATTGCTGACAATCTTGCGAATTTGATTTTCAGAGAAAATGAGGTGTTTGCTTAATGGATACACTTACATTTAACGGAAGAGCGTTTTCGGACTTCAACACATTCTTTGATGGGTCGAAGTCATTCGGCTCCCCGGAACAGGACATTGAGTTTGTCGAAGTACCGGGAAGAAATGGGTCGATGTCTCTGTCGAATCAGAGATTCCATGATATTACGCTGACGTTTCCGTGCTTTATCCGTGGAGACTTCGTGCGTAATTACAGAGACTTGTCACAGTATCTCAACAGCGTTTCCGGCTTTCATAGATTGGAATGCAGTAAAGAACCGGACTATTACAGAATGGCGGCTTTTGTCGGAGGAATCGAACCGACAACAACCGCCTTCAATAAATCCGGTTTCTTTGATATTCCTTTCAGATGTCACCCACAGCGGTTCTTAAAGAGCGGTGATACATTCGTTCAGTACACAGCCAATGGTTCTATCACAAATCCGACTTTGTTTGCCTCAAAGCCTTTATTGAGGATCTACGGCGTTGGCTCTGCAATCGTCAACAATGTGCAGATAACCATCAGCGATGCATCGACATATACAGATATCGACTGCGATTTGATGGAATGCCGGAATGGGTCGCTTGACTTGTCTGAATATGTTGTCATTGCCGGGAACAATTTCCCTACACTTCATCCTGGCGATAACCAAATCCAGTTAGGGGCCGGCATTACGCAAATCAGCGTAAAACCGAGGTGGTTCGCAATATGATCCCTATCCTGTATGCATGGACGGAGAAGAACTTCGTCACTGAAGGGCTGGGCAGACTTGCGGACATCACATCGATAACCGTCACCGAGGAACGGAATGGCACATATGAATGCGAGTTTCAGTATCCTGTGGATGGTAAGATGTTCGGCAAGATTGCGCTCGGTAGCATCGTTTACACAACGCACGATGAGACCGGAAATCCACAGCCGTTTCAGATTTATAGAAGAAGCGCACCGCTGAATGGTCTTGTGACCTTTTATGCAGAGCATATCTCCTATCGGCTGAACAAGATAGTAGTAAAGCCATTCACGGCGAGTTCCATCACGGAAGCCATCGGCAAAATTGTGCCGAATTCCATGAATTCGAATGAGTTCACATTCTGGACTGATAAATCCGTATCATCTAACTTCACGTTAAAGACTCCTAGAACCGTCCGGTCATTGCTGGGCGGAGAACAGGGGTCTTTATTAGATGCATACGGCAAAGGCGAGTTCGAATGGGATAAATTCAACGTGCGTCTCTATACCAATCGTGGCAGAGACACGAAGGCTACGATCCGGTACGGCAAGAACCTCACTTCGTTAAATCAGGACATCAAGAACAGTGGAAGATACAACGCAATCGCACCGTATTGGGCGGACAGCGATGGTAATGTGGTCACGCTTCCGGAAGGCTACATTGTTTTTGAGAGCGCAGTCATCGATGACCAAGCCTTAGTCAATGAAGGTGGTATTCATCTCATGGCGAATGGACAGGATCTGATGGCAACAGCCTTCACTGTCGAAGCAGCCCCGGTTGATTTTTCTTCTGACTTTGAGGAAAAACCCACAGTCGAGCAGTTACGGCAGAGAGCCACAGCGTACATGCGTGACAACACGCCGTGGACGCTGACAGAGAATGTCAAAATCTCTTTCGTGAATCTGTGGGAAACCGAGGAATACAAGGCTGTCGCACCGCTTGAGAGGTGTTCCCTGTGTGATACAGTCAATGTCTACTATGAAAAACTGAACATCACAGGACGGGCGAAAATCATACGGACTGTATATAATCCGCTTCTTGAACGCTATGTCGAGATGGAACTCGGTGAGCCGAAGAAATCCATCGGACAGGTGATTCAGCAGAAGGTGGTTTCTGAAATCGTTCAGCAAGTGCCGACCGTATCGACCATGCAGTCAGCGATTGACGCAGCCACCAAGTTAATCACAGGCGGATTCGGCGGATATGTCAGATGGACGTACCTATCTGACGGTACTCCGTCTGAATTATTGTTCTTAGACACACCGGACATCGAGACGGCGGTCAATATCCTTAGAATCAACAAAAACGGTATCGGATTCAGCAATGACGGCGGAAACACATATCGCACCGCATGGACGCTCGATGGTCACTTCGTTGCGGACTACATCGATACCGGAACACTGAATGCAAATCTGCTGAAGGCTGGCATCATCATGGATGCCAAGGGCAAAAACTATTGGAACTTGCAGACAGGTGAGATTTCCATCTCATACGATCCCGGCGAGGAAGGCGAAGTCACAAGGGCAGACCTTGCCAGAGTCGAGCAGAATGCGCAGAACTGGGCAGCCGATGCAGAGCAGAATGCCAAGGATTACACGGATACAACGTTGACAGGCTATGCGACTGAAGAATATGTCACAGGCTCCATCAGCATCGCCAAAGAAGGCATCGAGACTGAATTCTCAGACACCTTCGCAACGAAAGCAGATACGGTCACTCAGCAAGTCCAATACTACTATCAGTCAACATCCCCGGCACAACTCTTCGGGGGGCAGTGGTCAACCACAGCACCGACCTATAGAGATGGGATGTATATATGGACGAAACAGCGGTATTACAAGGGAACAGGCTCATACACAGAATCTGACCCAGTATGTATCACAGGCAACACCGGAGAAGATGGTCACACTGGCGATGATGCACTGTATCTTTATATCACTTCAAATGCATCGACCATGACGGCGAAAGAGACACCGCAGAACGTCACACTGACCGGATGTGTTGGCAAAGGCGATTCTGTGGATATAGACCCTAACGGAACTATCTACAAATACGCATGGTACATGCAGAAAGACAAAGAAAATGAAGCGTTCTACGATTCCGGAAAGCGGATTCCGCTGACCATCAACGGAAACTTATTTGAGAATCGTGCGCAGATGAGATTCACGCTTGTCGATGCGGATTTCTTCGAACTTGTCACACATGACGGCACGGCAATCACGAATGCTTCCGGAACAGCAATAGAGGTGGGCTAATGGCAATATATTCAGCACCGATAAATCTTGTAAGATACGATAACGGCAAGGTTGTCACGCTGACCGCCTCTGCCGGGGAATTCGTTTCGTATGACTATGACTTTGACAGACACACAGGAACATTCTTACCAAGCACGATAGAAATCACTGCCACCTTCCAAGGGGATATCACCTACGGAAAGTGGCAGTATTCGTCTAATGGCACGGATTGGTCAGATATCACAGACTACACGGACGGAGTGACCGCAACGGCGAACAAACTGACCATTCAGTCATCTTCGTCATTGTTCGGAGAATCCAATACCTACATTACTTTCCGCTGTGTGGCGGATGACCCACAGTATGCAGATACCATCTCGATCGGGCGGATCGTAGACCCGGTAGTCATCTACAGGAAGAACAGCACCGAGATTCAGCAGACCAACGCAAAGATTGCGCTGATTGCGACTGCCGAGGAATTAAGTCAGTGGACTACCACAAGGACGATGGCAAAGCAGATGGCTGAAATCGATGTCAAAGCCGATGGCATCATGCAGACGGTACAGGCAGATTATCAGACCAAGGACGCAATGGATGATTATGTCCTGAATACGAATCTGAGCAGTACCATCGCGCAGACAGTCAACAATATCAATCTTGCTGTCGAGAACAAATCGCTGGCAGACGCACTGAGCGATAAGGCATCCCGTTCTTATGTCGCTACCGAGATTGACCAGGCTGTAGATGGTATCTCGGCAAATATTTGGCAGTCGGAAGAAGGGCAGAAAGTCTTGGCTGCGACTGCTAATTTGGACGCAGACGGTCTTCATGTCAGCACATCCGGTGACTCGTCCACATCGACCGTCACAGGTGCAGGCTTGGTTGTCACGAAGGAAGTATCCGGGTCAACTGTGACGGTTGCGGAGTTCACAAACGAACGAGTCTATACCAGAGACTTGAGCATCGCCGGGTATACATCTTTCGGTGCGCACCGTGTCGAAGGCATCAGCGGAAAAGAATGGGATGGCACAACGGTAGTAGGCACAGCGTGGGCATGGGTAGGTAAAGTATCATGAGCAATATCAACATCGGCACATCGTGGACAACGATTTGCAATAACAATATTTCATCAAACTATACGCTTGCCTATCAGATGTACTATTCGACACAGGATGTGGCTAACAACAGGACATACGTCTACAGGCGAGTGCTTCTGATAGTCCGCTATACAGGTATATCCGGTCCGGGTTGGGAAGCGTCCGGAACAGGCATGGCAACATCTTCGCATCCTGACGAGATTGCGGACTTATCGGTCGGTACGCATGTGGTTCTGACCGGACAAGGATGGGTCAACCATAATTCAGATGGTTCATGGTCGCAGAACGTTTCCGGTGCGTATAAGTACGGATGGACAGGTTCTTCGTGGCAGTATCCGTGGAGTACAGGCACAAACACAGCCGCGCTTCCGTCATTACCGAGAAATGCGACCATCGATACATTCAATAACTTCATCATCGAAGACGGTCTGACCATCACCTATTCGAACAAGATAGCCGGGAAGACACTGACATTCACGGTCAAACTCGATGGCTTGAGCGATACGCTTGCATCGATGACGATTGCACAGGCAGCAGTCGGTTCTGAGACGATCAAGTTCACATTCACTGCCGAGAAACTGACGAAAATCCGGACGAAACTTGGAAACGCAAAGTCGGGTACTTTCATCGTCACTTTGGCAACGAGCGATATCACTTCAACGAGTGTGGTCAAACCGACCGGAACACTGAAAGAGTCGGCAAATGCACCGACCATCACAGAGGTGTCAACAACTGAGGTTGCGCTTGCTTCGCACAATGTCGCTGCTCTTGAATTCGTGCGCTATATCGGGTCTAAAAAAGTCGAAGCCGTGGTCACTCCGGCAACAGGCACATCGATTTCTACTGTGGTGCTGATTAACGGCACGAACAGAGTTTCCTGTACGAAGTCGAGCAATAAATGGTCGGCTACGATAGGCAATCTGACGGAGAACAAGATAACCATCTCAGCAACCGATGCCAGAGGCTTCACCAAAACTTATGTAGTCACTGCATCGTCATGGAAAGCCTATGCATATCCTTCCGTGAATGAGGTGGCTTTTGACAGAAACAATGCGACCACAACGGCTGGCTACATCAGACCGAAAGGCACTTATTGGAACGGTAAAGCCGGGAACACTACCAACAATTTAACCTGGACTTTCACGCTGAACAGCGGAACGGCATCTTCCGCACAGAGTTCTACAAAATCCGGAGCCAATTGGAGCGGTGATTTTCCGATCGCTGCCGGGTCTGCTTATGAACTTGTGCGGACGCAGACATACACGGTCAAAGTCACTGCAAGAGACAGTTTCGGACAGACGCAAAGCAAGTCTGAGTCAATAGGCACAGCCGTCCTGACGCTATGGCTCGGCAAAGTCACAGCAATCGCCCCGTATCTTCTCGCAGAGAATGACGTGGGCATCGGCAAGGGCGGAGCGGTGACAACGAAACTGTCTACCGTGGCTTCTGACGTGGCAACGCTGAAGGGCAAGGTTGTCAAGACGAAGCAAGTCTACAATGGCACGAAGTCACTCAGCACAAGCAACGGCAATGTCATCACATTTTCGGAGCCTAGCGACTTTACGCAGTCATTGGGTGTGCGCATAAGGAGAGCATGGCCTCAGTCATCATGGGCAGACGGTGCGGTGGTTGCCATAAGCGCAGACGATACATTTGACGGCACAATGTCTGTCACGCTGACAACGAACCATGCGCAGTCCTATGCGCTGATTTTGGAATTGATTTACATCTGAGGAGGAAAAAATCTATGGGTATTCAGATTCATGAACTGGCAACGAAATCGGGGAATCTTTCGTCCTCGGACTATCTTGTCACAGACAACGGCACGGTCACGGCGAAAATCGACTACACGAAACTCGCAAAAGCAATCGTGGAGCAGTACAACGGCTCGACTCTTGCCGGGTCAGCGCAGACGCTTCAGAGCGCACTGAACGGACTGAACACGAACACGGAAAATATGTACACAAAGACAGGTACGGTGATTGCGTCTGATGGCGAAGACCTTAACGCATATTGGACAGTGGGCAAATATTACTGTCAGTCATCCGCACGAGCGCAGACTTTGCAGAATTGTCCTACGGATGCAGGTTTTTCCCTTTATGTCATCAGAAGAACCACAGGCGGTGGAACGCAGTTGATTGAGGATAATGTCGGAGAGTTATACATCCGGTATAACAATACGAACGGTTCGACTACGGCATGGCAACCGTGGCGTAGCATCACAAAGAGCGATGCGTTAGAAGCGTCTTTTGCTAATTATGGGTGCAAGAACATCCTCGGCAATAACTCTGTCATCCCCATCGGATACACAAAGACGGAGAACGGCATCACCTTCACCGTGCAGTCTGACGGAAGCGTAAAGGTCACAGGCACGGCAACAGCAAACGCATTCTTGAACTACTTCAACGGAGCAAGCGACCCGATTCCGCTACCGGACAAGAGCATCACAAAACTGACCGCTTCTTTAGGTGGTGGCACATCCGCAACGCATCTGCATGTTGACTACTACAAGAGCGGTGGCTCAACCACAGCAATCGGCGAAACAACCGGAGCGGATTGGACTTTCACAATTCCTTCCACAGCCGTATCGCTGAGAGTCTACCTTTACATAGACAGTGGCACAACAATCGACACAACGCTCTACCCTATGCTCCGTCCTGCAAACATACCGGACGATACCTATGTTCCTTATGCACCGAATAATGCGGAACTTGCGCCGCTTCTGGAACAGTCATGGATGACCTTCAGCAACACAGCACTTCTGACAACACAGGCTGAAGCGCTTGCCCGTGGACATTACTTCGGAATTTGCAACACATATCAGCATCAGACAGAGACGGGCGCACCTTTAAACAACGCCAATTCTTACATCGAGGTCTATGTACAGAATTCTTCGTGGATCGGCATCAAACTGTCACCGATATCAAACATCGGCAGTATCTACTACAAGACGAAGAACAACGGCACATGGACTGAATGGACGCATACAATCGCATCTTAATGAAAGGAAGGTAAATCATGGCAAAATCAGTACAGGACTTCATTAATCGGTACATCGGCAAGCGCATCGATGATGACTACGTCTGCTCAGTGCAGTGCGTGGACGGCTTCAGAGTCGGGTGCAAGTATTGGGGCTACCCGGCACTGCCTACCGTTACAGGCTGGGCGGACGGATACTGGTGGTATCGTCAGTCGCAGGGATGGGGGCAGTACTTCGAATTCGTGACAAATCCCAAGGCATTA
>Ga0326513_10001695_pt1 | contig 16761 bp, 13 predicted proteins | sample 2_2465_0518_D_FD_203654 | JGI IMG/M metagenome (GOLD analysis project Ga0326513, IMG submission 203654) | Bovine rumen microbial communities from UC Davis, California, United States - 2_2465_0518 | ecosystem: Host-associated > Mammals > Digestive system > Stomach > Rumen | place: USA... | reverse complement strand
TTTATGATATGAGTGGTAATCGTAGTGAATACTGCTTGGACTACTATGAAGAGTATCCGGAAGGCAGTCAAGTCAATCCTGTCTGCAAGACTAGTAAAAAAGGGTATCGCGTTCTGCGAGGAGGTTCTGTGGCATCAGAAACATCTGAATGTTCTACGACAGCAAGACGTTATATAGTACAAGCAGATAACAAGCCTTATACTGGATTCCGTCTGGTATTGGAGTCTTCATCAAAGGGAAAGACTTCAACAGGTGGCGCAACCAGTGCCAAAACAGGTGCCGCAACAGGTGCGTCTAACAGCATTGACAAGTTGCTGGACAGCTATGAAGATGTGCTGAAGAGTATCAAGGAGGCTAAGAAAAACGGCGTTCCTGCCGGAAGTTCAGTGTTCATGCGTATTGCAGGTCGAGACGAGGAAATATCAGGAAAGATTGACAAGATGAAGCAGAAAATGACCCCAGCTCAAAAGCAGCGATACAAAGAGCTTGGCGACAAGATTAGCCGTGAAATAGACGCTTGGGAGTAACCTTCCATCAGCCTTCATCCTTCAGCCATCTTCCATCAGCCTTCATCCTTCAGCCCTCAGCCATCAGCCCTCAGCCATCTTACATCTCACATCATCCATCACCCACCTGTCCTAACGTTAAAAATGATGAAGGCGTAAGCAAATAATACACTCTTCACCCTTCATTCTTCACTAAAAAACTGTATCTTTGAACGCTAGAAAACGTCTAAAACAAAAAAAGTATGAAAAAACATTTGCATTTATTGATTGTGCTACACATTCTCACCTGTAGCATTCTGCTAACCTCTTGTAACCGCGACGACAATCCCTCCGGCGGGCAAACAGAACAGGAATTCCAGCAAGAACTTGACCAAGCAATGGACTGGGCACAAGTCTATGGTCCACCGACACAGTCGCTTGCCGAAGAGGTGGCTGCACGACACAACGGAAAGACCACACCCATTAACTACAAGACCCGTGAGAGTACTGAGCGCAAATGCCGTACCGATAATAGCCGACCTTTCGAACTGAAGGATCTGGCACGCACCACCGTTCTCTGCGAGTATGATGTGATACGCGAAGTCGTCGACGACGTGAAAGCGACGGCCACCGCGCGCAATATCTTCGGGCATTACAAGCACCAGACCTCTGATCGCGGCTATTGGGGAGACCTCTTCAATCTGCAGTTTGAATATCTGCAAACCGAGATACAGGTCAAGAGTTACCGTAATTTCTATGCAGCAAACCCTGAGGACGTCTGCAAACCAGTGCTGGGCGACTCGCTTTATAATGTCATTCATACAGAGTCTGGTGTAGAGCCAGGGCTCTCACATCTTTACTATGAAATCATCCGGGCAGACACGACAAGCGAAACTACGCGCGAATATTATCGGAAGTTATGCATCGAATACCATAGTCACTTCGACCCAGATTATGTAAAGTGAAACAGGTACCAGTCCCCAGTGGCTCCATCATAAAAATAATTGCAAATTTGTGAACCAAAATGGTACACAAATCAAAAATAATATGTATCTTTGCACCAAGATTATAAATACAGATAGCATTATGGTTATTGTAACAGGTAGAGATTTCAGGGCGAATACGGCAAAATATGTCGATGTAGCCTTACGTGGCGAGGACGTGGTAGTTAAATCACGTGCTGGTAGTTTTCGTATTGTCCCTATTACAGAAGACGATGTTGTAGTTAACAAACGCGACTTGGCTGCAGAGCTTCGTGGAGCTTTGATTGAGGCCAAGGACTCTATTGAAGGCAAACGTAAGTTGAATACCTTAGACCATTTAATCAATGAACTTCGAAATTCAAACGAGTAGCTATTCTTGTAGATGAGAAAGATGGTGTAGTCATCCTTCTTCTTCTCTACGACAAGGCTGATGCCAGCAGTATAAAGATGAATGTCGTACGTAAAATAATTAAGGATATTGGTTTGGATTTAGAAAAACTGCAAACAGAAGGAAAACTGAAATTACCCCAAAAAGAATAAATCGACAAACGGTTTCTCGAATGAGAGCAGCTTTTTATGTCAAGGGACCCCTTAGTGTTTCCCCCTAGTGTTTCAAAAAAAAGCCGAAGGAAATTTCCCTCCGGCTCTTCTTTTCACTTTTCACCTTTCACTTTTCACTTCTTAGAGTGCACACCGGAACCGACCCATTTGGGCACTTTGATTATCCCCTTCCAGTACCTTTGCAAGTTGTACACAAGCCAGTTCCTTTGCAATACGAGCAAACACCTTTACCCTTGCACCTACTGCATTTTACGGGATTCCCTGCAGTATAGTTATATCCATCGCCATTACACCATCCACATTTTTTGGACCCATGGCAATGGTATTTAGCTGAACTTCCTGTTCCTCCAGAACATTTGCCATTACCACCACATTGCTTACATTTGGGACCCGATTTACCTCTGCTATTTTTTGTCGATGCATTACCACTATTTGTACTGGCATCATCTGAGCCACCATTATCGCTTTCTTTAGACTTCTGTATTTCTGCAGCCAATTCCACTCCAGTTTTGGCAGCCTGTTCGAAGTACCCCATCGCAGAGGACAAACCACTGTTAAAATTAGCTTTCCTCACAGCATCCAAATAGCGATAATTCTCAGAAGAACTAACAACAGCACTATTACCATCAGTAACGTTAATCGTTTGCCACTCACCATCATTGGCCAATAATAAACCAATTCCTTTCCTTTCACCATTTTTGAAGCTACTTTGCCAAAGATCTCCATTACTAAAGGCAATCACTCCAAAACCATCAGGTAATCCTTCTTTCACTTCACCTAGATAGATATTGCCATCATTCAGTTGAATCAATGAAAGTCTTTTGGAATGTTGCTTGTTATCTGAGGGATACGCCGCCGATGGTTTATCGTCAGCAAACTGTCCCTTATAAATAACTTCTCCATCAACGCCATAACAAACGCCAAAGCCAGATTTCTTTCCTTCACTCCAATTTCCAACGTATACCTTACAGTCAGCACAATTCTTTACATTGCCAGCTGCCATGTAGAGACCAAATCCTTTAATATCATTCCTATAAAAATCGCCAGCATAGAAATCGCCATTTTTATAGAGGATATATCCCATACCATTTCGCTTGCCTTTAAGAATCTGTCCTTTGAATTTCTCCTTGCCACTTTTTTCGTTGACAATGTTGAAACATTTCCCGAATAGGTCTTGCGGCAGAACATCCTGGGCAGGCAAAGCCATGGACACCAGCACTGATAAGACGAACAACAAGTATCTCATTCTTCAATAAATTATTCTTGGGTGTATTCTGGTAAAGCTGTTGCCTTTTTTAGCAACTTTTGTGCTTCTTTCTCTGTAATTTCTTTAAACTCCAAGTTACTTACTCCTTTTGGGGCTAGTCTAACATAATGGACAGACCCTTCAGATAAGTTAAGTTGTATTTCTGACGGAATCTCAGAGACAGCCAAGGTCGTACAATTAGTAAACGTATAGTCTACAGCAAATAAAACCTTTCCTTCTTCTTTTATAACGCATTTTTTATATGCAGCTTCATATGTCTTATAAGGGATTTTAAACATAGAATGTTCTGTCGTTTTTTTCAAAGGGCCTCGTAATTCTCCGATAACATTACCATTCATTTTCAACACACATTCATTGCTGGAGGTAGAGGGCGTGAAGAAGATTACTGTGCTCTGAGCAGACATGTAAGAAACGCCTAAAAAGAAAAAAAATACAAGAACAAAGAATCCTTTTAGTTGAACATTGATGCTTTTCATTTTTTTATCCCTAAATATGTGTCGGGCGCAACTTCTAGTTATTGATATGATAGTTATTCTTTTGCAAAGGTACGAATAAGCGAACAAAAAGCCAAAGAAAAATGTCATTTTCTTTGTTCTTCCGAGCAAAAGGAACTTTTGTAATGAACAAATCTAAACACTCCTATTTTTCGAACATCCCTCGTCCCCTTCACCCTTGAAGGGGCTCCACCTCTCTCTTGTATTCTCCCCCCTCATGGGGAAGAAAACCGCTCCGCCTGTCGCTCTTACACTAAGGTAAGCTCGGATCATCATAGGTCCGGCTTGGAATTTTAGATTAAATTCTTCTTCCATCTTACATCATCCTTCAGCCATCAGCCTCGTGTAAATTTTTCCTTCTTTATTTTGATTTCTCAGTTTTTATTCCTATTTTTGTAGCAGAATCAATAAAATAGTTATCGTTATGGAAGCAAAAAAGACTACTTTTGAGCATAGGACTCCAGAAGAGGTTAAAGCATGGTTCCATCGTGCAAAAGCTCGCATTGCAGCCCGAGAAGAAGAAATTCGTGCCATGTATAAGGAAGAACTTCGTTTGAAAGCAGAAAGGAAGCATGTTTACGATCTGGAAAACGTGTAGGTTATGAACAATCTTGTGTGACATCCCTGACACACTTTGACTGTCCCTTGTCACCTTCGGCTGATGTTTTTTACTATTTTTGCAAAAGATAATAATTGGGTTGTGTAACTTCCCCCTTTAGTATAGTGTTTATTTGTTAGCAATTGAGCTTATGAAAAAAAGAACATTAATATCTTTTATAGTTGTTTTCTTGAGTGTATCCATATCTGCACAAGTTAAAACTATTATTATTACAGAGCAAGGCTTGCCATATCAAGAACAGGCATATTTTTATAGTGGAAGCGGAAATAGTTTAGATGAATCAACAATTAAAAAATACTGGGATAGCGGCAAAAGAATAACTTCTGCAGCTTATACTAAAAATGGTTGGTTTATAGCAATGTCTTTAAAGTCAGGTATTAGCGCACAATCATATAAGTATTCAAGTGATTGGCCTGATAAGTGGATTGATGAGAAGTGGAATGAAGGCTATAGTATTACTTCGGTCGCAGGCAGCCCTTCAAAATGGTTAGTTGTTATGTCAAAAGGTAGCGGAATCACAAATCAGGCTTGGACTAAACGTGGAACTAAAGAAGAGATTGTAGAGAGAATTAAAGCTTTTCGAGCAAAGGGTAGTCGTATTATGGATATTTGTTATAACGGAAATACTTGGGTTGCGGTATTCGGTACTTCACCAAAGATTGTTTCGCAAAACTATTTTTGGGCTAATGAGAATAATTTAAACAGCAAAATTGATAATTTAGTATGGAATAAGAATCACAACGTACAACTGATGCAGTACGCTAATGGAGAATATTTAGTTGTCCATTGTAAGTATAAAAAAAACAACAATAGATTACAATACTATATTACTAATCCCAGTGACATTCAGAAAATTGTAAAACAAAAATGGGATGAAAAATATGATATTTCGTATATAGGTGGCGGACATAACACGTCATCTGCTTCAAGTACATCTACAACAAGCCCAAGCAGACAAGTTGCATCAACCCCCAGTACAACGCAGGAACCAAATAAAACATCTAAGATACCACCTTATATCGACTGTGCATATTGTAATGGTACAGGTAAGTATATGTGTACTTTTTGCGGAGGACAGGGATGGAGGATGGTTAATACCTTTATTATGTATCAAGGATATGTAATGAATAAGGTTACATGTCAAGTTTGTTCTGGAACAGGAAAGTCAAACATGTGCATGTATTGCAATAGTTCAGGCAAGAGGCCAAATCCTGATTATGTAAATAGCAATGGCGTTCCCGCTAGTCCTGGAGGAAGTTATTATCCTAGTAGCAGTGGTGTTGTCCCTATAAGTGGTGGTAGCACAGGCGGTTCTAATTCAAGCAGTTCTTCCAGGTCAAGCGGCAGTAGAAGTTCCGTATATACCAAATGCAATAGCTGTAATGGAACAGGAATATGTACTAGATGTGGTGGTAAAAAGGGAAGTTGGGAGTATACCGATCATTACACAGGTAATGGTACGAAATCGTGGATTAACTGTGGCGGATGTAATGGATCTGGGAAATGTATAATTTGTTACGGAAGAGGTAAATTGTAACTATTGTATTATTATCTTTAAGCGTAAGACATCGTAATGGCAGACATATTGGGCATGTCAAGGGGCAGGCACCTACGGTTAGAAATATGCCAAGTCCCTGCCACCTGTCATAATTGCTCTCGCTTATTGACCTTTGGTCTTCTTCCATCATCCTTCAGCCATCAACCATCTTCCATCATCCCTCATCTTCTCCCCTCGGGGAGACCGAGAGGGGGTCTCCTCTTCCATCATCCATCAGCCATCAGCCATCTTACCCCTACCCTGCTGTCAAGTTAAGCAGCCAATAATATTGCTGCAATTAAGCCAAGTCCTTCTGCCGCAATCTTTCCGAACCAATGGTCATCAGTCAGTTTGTGCTCAATGATGTAGTCACGCAGCTTCGTTCTCCATTCTTTGTTTTGAAGCAATATCCATAGAGCCTCATCAAAATAGGCAAACTCCACATTGTCCTTGAGCCATGCCTTCGATGGAGTTCTTCCTTTACTCAGGCGTTCGCCTTGATAGTTCAAGTGCCAGAATTCATCACTTTCTAAGTGCCAGAAAGGTTTCTCAATTCCAGTCTTATCATCAAACTGTGAATCTTTGGCATATTTCGACATCAGCATATTGTATCTGCCCTCTAACCAATCGTTGATTACAAATTGGTTATTCCAGAACACATTTGCCTCTATCCCATCAATGATAGCCACCATCAGCACAGGTTTCGCAACAATGATTTCACCATGTATCTTAGCCTGCCTAATATTCATGATTCGCTTAGTGTAGTGCTGATAGCACTGCTCATAGCTAAAGAATTGTATTTCCCTATTCATAGCCCTTCGTTATTGGTTTACGAAGGCAAAGATACTGATTAATCCACAAATGAACAAACTTAAGCTTACAATTTTATAGCAAATAATCTATATATAATCTTTTGAAATATGTCATTAATTCGTCGTGTTCATTATGTAAATACCGCATCCAACCCTGTTTTACTTCAATGTAGGGATTCCGTTTCATTGGATGAAGACCATAAAGAAACGTTGAAGAGGGTGCGTACGAATTCCTTACAATCTCATCTACATCATCATTCTTCATCCAAGCCTTTAGCACGTTGTAAGGAGCATTTTCTATAAGCATATCAACAGTATCTTCAAAGACATCAGCCATAGGGTAGTCCTTGATGGCATTGAATATCTCCTTCTTGGATGAATCCCACGTAAGTGGTTCGCTCATTTCTTCCTTTGATTCCTTCATTAGGAATTCTATGCATTTACACAGACCTTTTTCTTTCAATCTTACTTCTTCATCCTCGCCAAGTATTTCCCATGCCACAGCAATCATCATACATGCCAGCCTGTCGAATGAAATGACGGTAGGTTGAGGTGTAAATTGCATAAATTCAATAACAGCCATCGTCAAAAGGAAATCGTAAGATTCCTCTGCCACTTCACAGATTTTCTTTAACCTTCCTTTTGGCACAAATGTATAGGTATCGTCAATAGTATGTTTCAGTAGATTGACAGAAGATAATTCCCTTTCATGATTGATGATATCGCCATTATTGTCATACCAGACGCCGCCTACTTTTACTTTACAATCATCGAACAATTGGCTATCAGTAATTTCTTGAATCATGTTTTCATACCTGACTTCGCCGTCTATGATGCCATAAAGCGCAGACTGAGGATAAGCTACTATTTTCTTTTCACCTCTCATCCATACGGAACCATCATACTGCATGTCCTTAATGGTGAAGCATTCTTTTTTAAAATTGAGGCGGTATAGCTTTTCATTGAAACGTTTTAGTTTTCCTTCTGCAGAGAATACTTTCTCCCCTCTTTTGTTCATGATGGAACATCTTATATACGAGTTCTCTATAACGAAGTCGTCCAGATTGATTGCAACCTGATTACTTTCCTGTATGGAGAATTTGTCATCATCCTGTCCGTATGTATATTCTATCAAGCCCAACTTTGCCAACCGCATTTTGATAGACACTTCAGTGCGTCCGACTGCCTCTGCAATAGTTGCTATATCCCGACCTTGATTGAAGAAAAGTGCTATCAGTTCTTCCTCGTTTTCAGTCCAAGGTTTCCCTCTTCTATCTTCTACTGTAAAATCTCTTTCTGGAACAGCAAGGAATTGGTCATCATTTGAGTTTGGTTCTTCTGATGACGTTTCATCTATGTATGTTGATTGCGCTGCGATTGGCGTCTCATATTCGGATTCGTCCAGAATTTTGACATCAATATTCCCCTGTAAAACATGAATCGCTTTTTCTATATACTCTATCAACTCTGTTGCATTGTCTTCACTCATCAATGAGATTTTTAGATCAGATAAGAAGTTTTCGTAAAGGAAAGCTATAGACGGGGTTATTTCCTCTTTTCGTATAGGATGATTTACGATATTATGGTATAAATCAAAAACTGTTGGACAAACCTCCTTAAACATCTCTCTCTCACTTCGATGTTTTTTTAGGAAAGAGTAATATTCATAATTAAGAGCTATTTTTAAATCTTCATTAAGACCATTAAATTGAAGTATTGTCTCTTCATCCACCTGAGCAACATTTGATTTCACTTCATCTCCTTTCTTGGTAAGAATGTTGTTATATTCAGAGAGAGCAGAAATAGAATAATCAATGGAATTATCTGAGCTTTCAGACAACTTCTCTATTTGCTCTTCAGTTAGACTAAAATAAGTCTCTAGCAATGCTCTTTTTAAAGAAGAGCGACCAGAGGGTAACGTCATCAAAAAACACAAATCTTCATCAAGTTCTGCATACTTTACAGAATCATTCAATTTAGCTTCAGATGGTTTTATGTTGGTATCACTCATCAAAGACAATATTTCCTCCTTGCCACGAATTGGAACTATATGCCAAAAACTATCATTTTGCAGATACCAAAATGGCAAATATGCCTCCGAATGGAAAAGAGGTTCCTCGGGCATTACTCTATTCCACACTTTCAAAAACACCGACTTCAACTTTTCATCATAATAGATTTCTTTATCTGTTAGGATATTCTTTTCGAACAGTTCGATGACAGTTAGCATCAGAACCGCCTTATGAGGAGATTTCCGACCATACTTATTATTTGTCCTAAGGTTTTTGAAAGCTTCTACGTAGTCCATAGTTTTTCAGAATTACAATTCCTCTACTCCTTCTTCGTCTACCTGTTTTGCAGATTTGTCTGTCAACTGTAGGAAGATATCAAGGAATGCTCTGTTAGAGAAGAAATACCCCTTGTCTTCTCGCAATTTCTCTTCCATTATGGAGAATCCATAATTCGCATATTCTTCCATGGTTTTTATTAGAGCAGAAACAACGGTATTTGCATCTATAATTCCCTTGTCTAGAGCAATCCAGTCAACATCTGTCTTTGCAACAAGAGCTATAAAGATGTATGAACGCAAATTAGGATAAGCCTTACGAAATTTCTTAGAGTCTAGATTTCCCCAATACTGTAATGGCTGTCCTAACCCCTTTACTTCATCTGTGTCCTCAGACAATGGAATTCGTTTATTTTCATATAATCCTATGAAAAATGCCATAATATAAGGCTCATAACCAGCACCAAGGATTTTTCCTTTAGCTCCAGTATTCCCTGAAGCGCCAATGCCATAATCAGAAATTACACGCATTACGCTCTGCTCATATTGTTTTTCAAACCTTGGGTTTCTACGTCCCCATTTATCGATGAGTTTCTCGTCTTTCTTTACGAGTTCCTCTATATCATTAAATGCCTCAGCCATAGTTTACTTAATTTTGGTAATTGTTGTTTGAATCGTTCCTAATTTCTTATCATCGAATGGGCGCTTTTTCTCAATTCGGTAAACAGTTCCATCGATATCTTTAATTCTTGAAAGGTCTAATATGGCCTCTCCGTTACTACCATCGCGCAGGAAACTCTTTGTTACAATTATCACCTGCTTCTCTAATGAGCTAATTACTCTAAAGAACTCATTTTCTTTCGTGTCTGTAAACGAAGATGTTGGCGCATCAAACAGCAAGGGCAATTCTGTACCATCTCTTTCACTCGACAAATTACCTATAGCAAACAAAACAGACATTAGATAGGTTGTCTTTAATGCTGTATTTGGATTAAATATGCGTACACTATCATTATTCATCAAGAATGCCTCTCCTTGTCCATTTTGCTTTTCGATAATTCTAATTGTTCCTTTGAAGTCGTTTGTATTCAATTTCTCCAAGAACAGATTTGACTTTTCTTCTATGGCATCGAGTAATCTTCTCTTGTTCTCTTCTTTTGCGTTTTTGAATGCATTAGAAATCTGTTGGATAATAAAGGCCGTTTTTGCATACATCTCTGCAGCAGTTCCTTCTGAAATCTTGCTGAGAGCCAGTTCTGCCTCTTCTAGAGCGGATCGGTGCTGTTCTCTTTGTCGTTTCAGTATATCAATCCTATTGATAGCTCGATTCTTTTTGTCCATCCAGTCTGATATGTTATCATAGTGGGCCAAAAGCTGTTCTTCTGTCAGACCATCAGCCTGGGCCAGAATACGTTTCTTTTGTTCGAACTCGGAGGCAAGATTAGCATCAATCTTCTTTAAATCATCGTGCAGGCGGTTATTAAAAGCAATAGCTTCTTGTATTTTACGACGCATCTTAACTACCTCTGCAAGATTATCATTAAGGGTAGTGTCTCTTTTTTGCAACTCTCCAATATAGTTTGCCTTGTATAATGGCTCTATTCCCTCATCAGCTTTTCCTTTTAGTGATGCTTTATACTCTTCTAAGCGGGCGTGCATAAAATTCCATGCATCCGTTCCCTTCTCTGCTTTACGACCACAGAACTTACAAACCTCTTCTTCGAGCATATCCTCCATGATTTTCCTTCCAGGAATATGGGCAGGAAGTGAAGTGAATCCTCTTTCAGCAGCCTTTATTGCTTTCTCTACACCTGCCGTCACAAGATATTGGTCTTCCAGCCTTTTACGCTCGTTCATAAGGTTATTTATCTTAGACGAATACTCTTCCGCAGTTTCAGCAAATCCCATAAGAATCCACATATCATCAAGAAGATTGATAGTGTAATTCTCTTTAATTCTTGCGGCTGTTTCTGATCTTCGTTGAGAAAGTCGTTCTATTCGTTGATTGACGGACTTGAGAAGTTTTGATGCTTCTTCGCTTTGCTCGATATTCTTCAACAATCCCTCGAAACTCTCTGCTTCTCCCTCTTTAATCTCTATTTCTCGTTCTATATCTGCCAATAGTCCTTTTTCTTGCTCGATTGTCTGATTAAGCCCTTTGATTTTAACGGCATTCTTTTTGTCAAGCCTTTGAGCATTGTCACGTGCTTGTTCTGCATTTCTCGTTGCAAATTCCATAAATGAGAAATATGCTTCAAAATCCTGCACCTCGCTAAATTCATCGACAAGTTGTTTTAAGGAATTTGACTTTTCAAGGATGTTCAAGTCCTGTTCACCTTTGAACATGATGAATTTGCGCATCTCTGATGGCAAATCTTTGTCGAAAGCGACACCGTCTTTTATAATACGTTCAACTCCAGTGCCTTCAAACAAAGAAAATGTATAATTGGATGTTGAAACCTCTCCATCAAAAGATTTGGTAAAATGAAACATCTTCTCTAGTACTTTGATCCTGCCTTTATGCTCATAGGTCATTGCTACACGAACATCATCAGAACTGTTTGGCATTAGTTCTTCACTTCTTTTCTTAGAGATATACTTGGTATCCATTTTGTTTGTCCCATCAGTACGGAACAGCCATTCAAGAGCCTCATAGAATGTGGTCTTGCCATCACCGTTGGAGCCAATTATCAAGTTCAAGCCATCAGACAATTCAAAAGAATTGTCCTTATAATAACTCCTAAAATTCTGAATCTCTATTTTCTGAATAATCATTGTAAGTAGTTGTCATTAATGTAGTTAAACACAGTCATATATACTTTCTTTTGGTCAGCTGCATCAGTTGACCCATCAAGGTTCTTTATGATGCGAGCAACTGCAGCCACAACGACATTTTCAGAGTTCATTGCTGTGTACAAATCTTCATACTCCGATTTGTCGTACTCGTAGAGTTCTTGAAGCTTCTTATCGTCAAGAACCATGTGAAGCATTCTTTCTTTATTCGTCATAGGTATTATTGTTATTAGTTAAATTCAATCCATAATGATCTAAAACCTCCCTCAATTCAAGTTCTGAGTATGAAGGATTTTCCGAGAGTTGGGCAAAGTTGGTGACTCTTGCCAATTCACCCCTTAATAGAGACTGCTCCATCCTGTAGCAATCACTATAGGGGTTAACTTCTGGTGCTACCACTAGGTCATGCAGTTCTGCCATCTTCTTGTCAGGATGTGTTCTGAGTACACGACCTCTACGTTGGATAAATTGTCGAGGATTACCTGTACTGGCACAGAAGATAGCCAGTTCGCTCCGAGGAACATCAACACCCTCGTCAAGACACTTCATAGATGTTAGCACATGTAATTTCCCTTCAGCAAACTCATACAAGATTTCATCTCGATCTTTCTGTCCAGATACGAACTTTCTTACCGTCACATGGTCATCAATTTCAGTAACCACTTGGGTATATTGGTCAATCAGGTGTTCCATATCATTGTCGTCGCCAATGTCTTCTGAAGCATCAAAGTCATCGCCACCCCCCACATAATCAGGCTTGTTACCCTCAGGAACATAAATCAAGGAGTACTTCAAGTTGCCTTTTTCTTCAAACCGCTTTTGGATGATACTCCTGAATATATCAAGTTTCCTCGCAGCCTTATGTACAATGCGCTTACGTGCCAACAGCATCATCTTCAACTTTTCATCAATATGTTCGAAGACTTCTTTGTCATAGTTGAAGTATTTGGCAATCCTTTCAGACAGTTCAACATACGCGTCCATCTCTTCCTGTGTCAGGTTTACAATATGGGGATAATACATATATTTACAGAGTACACCATTCTTGATGGCTTCTTCCATACTGTATTCGTAGGTGTATTTTTCCTTGCTTCCAAAGAATTCATTCAGCTTTTCATTCCCTTCATCGTCAAATTGTCGCTTTGGCGTTGCTGATAACCCAATCCTCCTGAGATAAGGGATTTCCTTCAAGCGCTTTACTAATGAGCCGGAACCCATGTTGTGACACTCATCTGCAATCATTAGCAGCCTCCTCTTATCAAAACCATTCAACACCTTGAACACTTTCTCTCTTGAATAGGATGCGTAGGTAGATATAATAATGTACGAGACTTCTGGCTCTCTGTCCGTCTTGTATTTCTCATTAAAGCTGATGCGCTCTACCTCGTCACGCCAATTCAAATTCTTCGAGTAAACTTTGGTAATGTTTGTAAAATGGAATTTCCTACACTCCTGCTCCCATTGGTTGACTAGGGTAATAGTTGGCACAAGTATGATAGCCTTATAATATCCTTTACGCTTGAAAATTTCCAAAAGGCAATTCAATGAAGTTATGGTCTTACCTGTACCTGTAGCCATCGCGAACAAGCCCCTTTGACCATTATTTTTCCAATTCTCGAAAGCTGTCTTCTGATAGTCTCTTGGTCCTGATGAATAAGGGAATTGAGGCTCTATATCGAACTCTTCGCAGACAAGGTCTGATTGTTCCTGTCTCTCTTTTATTCTTCTTTCTTCCTTTATTTTCCGAAGCTTTTTCTCTACATCAAGTAGCTCCTCAATGTCCTTGTCGCCATAGTTGGTCTGGATAGCAGAAATAAGATTCTCTGGAGATAAATATTCTATGTTACGCTTCTTGCCATTCATAATAGAATCGAACTCTTCACGTTGACTAGCAATTTTCTTCTGCACCATCTTATCAACAGAGTCGCTTCTTGAGATTGTGATTTCTTCAAGGTTATTAAATAGTCCGCTTATTGTAAAATTGGCAGATCCAGAAAATGAAGTAATACTGTCACCATCTCTAAACTGCCCGGACTTGGTATGAGCTATGCCTTTTTTATTTCTAGGCTTGATAATTCTGATATCTATACGCTTGTTATAAATGAGAAATGCAAGGCACTCAAAGAACTGTTGTTGGTATTCATCAAAGGTCTGGCGCAGAGTCTCGAAATTAGTCAAATCAAAACAATCTATTACTCCACCATGAACACCTTTGCTAATAGCGTCTTTATCTTCTTCTGATACAATGTGGTTAATAACGAGTCTCATTTTACCACCATTAGAGATAAATGATGCGAAGCCGTCAGCCAATACGCTGATAGTAGCAGAACTGAAATAGCCTAATTGGAGGTCAAACTCCTTACTATTCTCCAAACAATCGTTGAAAAACTTCTCAGGCGAATAAAACTCTCCTGGTCTATATGTTCCATCCTCTGCCCAATCTACCTCGTATAGCATAATTGTCTATATAAAACAGTTCGTACACATAATATCATCACCAAGGATTTCAGCAAGAGTTGTACCCTTGTTATTGGCCTTGCTTTCTTTTTGGCGACGGATGATGTCGAGCTTTATCTGGCGAATACGTTCTGGTTTGATGAGGTCAGCAAGACTCTCATTCTGATTCCAGGTATAACCATCTTTCTCAAACTCCATCGCTTTCTTAAAGAGATCTGGATGCTGCTCATAGAGCCATATCCATTCTATCTTCTGCTGGAAGAAACAGAAGTAGCACCCAGAACGACTGCGACAATAAGTGCCTGTTTCACCATCCACCTCGAAAGGAATCTCTTCGTAGTAAGCAGGCACCCCCACACCACTTTCCCGCAATAGACGAAAAATGTCGTCCTTCACCAAGATGTCTGTATTGTCTAGCAGTGGGAACTCATCTAACTTACCAACTGGGTAGTCTGTTGTTTTCAGAAACTCGAACACAGCATGATTAAACAACTTGATATCGTAGTCCAATAACGCATTCATCTTTTTCGAATAGTAGAACTGTTTTGTGATAGGCTTCCTCACCGTTTCCAAGATCTCATCTCGGAGGAATCCTTCAGGTGTAAGCCTTTCGTAGATATCGACTATCTGATCCAAGTTCTCTTTATGCAGGAACTTGTTAATGACATCGATACTCCAAATATTCTTGCGGAACGGGAAGATGGCCTGGATATTGGGCTTTGAAGAGATATAGCCGTCTCTATCCTCGTCACCACGAATGCCAACGTATGACACAGCGTAGTCATCACCTACATAATCCTCAAACTTATCCAACTTCATCTTCTTGGTACACCATCGGGCTTGCGGAGAAGGAAGAAAACCACCCATAGCTTTCAAGAAATGATGGAATGGCGTAGGCTCTGGGCTACCTTCAGCAGCTCTTAGCCTCTCAATCTTTCCCAAGTATGCTTCCAGACGATTAATCAAAGTCTCTGTTTCTGTCAGTTCGCAGCCTGTATCAGAATTATAGTACTCAATCTTCAACGATGGGTACGTCTTCTTCAGATAGATGGCGAGCGCTGCACTATCCTTACCGCCTGATATGCCTAATATATGTCTTACCTTCGTCATTTCTTCATCTTCTTATTCAGTATCGACAGCAACGTGCAAACATCCACATTGTTGTCGCCAGACAATAGCTGATTGATCTTCTTCTCCAGCTCGTCTGCCTTAGTCTTATCCTTTTCAGGGAGCACATAGGTTTGTGTCCTGATGTTGGTACCCTTGTTAGTCACCATATCGAAAGAGTATGCCTCGTTCTTATCAGCATCACTAGTCTTCTTGGAAATATCCGCATACTTCTCGCACTCACGTAACAAATAAACAAGATCATCTACGAGCTTATCCTCCTGCTCATCACGAATCGTATCCAGGCGCTGTTCCAAAATGGTGTAGCAGATTGATTGGTACCACTCTATTCTATTGTCGTATTCAGCTATCGCATGGCGATAGAACTCACGTTGCTTGTCTGTCATCAGATATTCTTTCACGTTCGAAAGCCTATGACGAATCTCTGTTATATATTCGTTGTATTCGAACGAATCCAAGCCAAAACCCTCAATAATTCGTTCTTCCAAACGATCTATCAGCTTTGTATAGCATGAACGTAGTTCCTTGACTGCACGCTGAATAGTATTACCATATTCCTCTCTGAACTGTTCCTGTTTCAATTTCTCATCATCATAGCCAAGAGCCTCAGGTAAGTCTTCCAGGAAGGCTTTCTCTGGATCTTTGGCCATAGCCAATACATCACGGAATTTCATAGTTGAACTATGATCAAACTTGCGGGTATGCTTCGTATAGTCGTTTAGCCTCATATAGAAGCTGAGGAAAGGCTTGATAGTCTCAATGAAACGAGAATTGGTTATCGCAGATTCTTCATCAAGATTAAGGAATTGGCGATACTGGTTAAAGAAACCTAGTTTTACACCAGTACCAGCATACTTCTTAACCTCGAAATCACCCGGATGCTTCTGCAATAGGTCGAAGAACTCCATGTTTACATTGGGCAGGAATGCTCCCCTTGATGCATCATAGAGTGCAAAGTCCTGACGCTTGATGAAGAGATAAGTAGGAATCCAAAATTCAAGGAATCCCTGCTTCAGCTTATAGGGCTGAGCAGACAACAACTTGATAAGCTCAGACACCTTCCTTGCCTTGTTCTCTGTGCTATTAAGGAACTCTTCGCATGCTTTCCATAACGGCATAAAGCCTTTGTTTGTAGGCGCATCTGCAAAATCACCATTCTGGTGAAGGCCCGTATTCAGGAGCAACGAAGAATAGATTGTCTTTTCAGGTGGGAACTTGTCTTCTGGGAATCCCATTCCGTTCTCTGAATAGTGTTCTGTCAGATAGGTCAGATAACTCTTACGAGCAGCAGTAATCGTACCACTGAGTTTGTGCTTGTTGAACAGTTCATTGTTCATT
>Ga0326513_10001694_pt1 | contig 16770 bp, 16 predicted proteins | sample 2_2465_0518_D_FD_203654 | JGI IMG/M metagenome (GOLD analysis project Ga0326513, IMG submission 203654) | Bovine rumen microbial communities from UC Davis, California, United States - 2_2465_0518 | ecosystem: Host-associated > Mammals > Digestive system > Stomach > Rumen | place: USA... | reverse complement strand
TATTCGGGGGTGCTCAGGGGCCAGAAACGGCTCCCGATGCCTCCGGCCATGATGACTACTTGGTTGTGCATATTAAATGAATTAGATGGTTAGTAGTAATTGTTGGGCGGTAGATGGAATATGGTGCATAGAATTGCCTTAGTTGCGATAGCCGATGACGTGGCGTACCTCCTCGATGGTGCGGCGGGCGCTCTCGCGAGCTTTCTCCTTGCCTTGGTCCATCACGCGGCGCAGGTAGTTCTCGTTGGCGGAGATTTCTTCAATTCTAAGGCGGAAGGGCTCGCAGAAATTGACCATGTCCTCGGCCAGCTGTTTCTTCATATCGCCGTAACGTATCTGGCAGCGGTTGTAGAGGTCGTCGAAATATTCCACTGTGTCGGGCGAGGATACCACTTTCAGGAGGGTGAAGAGGTTTTCGATTTCTGCCGGCTTGGTCTGGTTCATCTCGGTGGGACCGTTGTCGGTCTTGGCGCGCATGATTTTCTTGCGGATGGATTTTGGGTCTTCGTTGAGGAAGATGGCATTGCCCTCACCTTCGCTCTTGCCCATCTTGCCGCTGCCGTCCAGCCCGGGGATTTTGATAAGTTCGTGACCGAAGTTGTAAGCCTGGGGTAGTGGGAAGACTTCGTGTTTGTACATATTGTTGAACCGCTGGGCAAAGGTGCGTGTCATTTCGAGGTGCTGCTCTTGATCTTTGCCCACGGGCACTTTGGTGGCTTTGTGGATGAGGATGTCGGCGGCCATGAGGGTGGGGTAGGTGAGTAGGCCGGCATTGACGTTGTTGGGATTCTGGCGCACCTTGTCTTTGAAACTAGTGACACGCTCCAACTCACCCAGGTAGGCGTTCATGTTGAAAAAGAGATAGAGCTCGATGGTTTCGGGCAGGTCGCTCTGCAGGTAGATGGTGGACTTGTCGGGGTCGAGGCCGCAGGCGATGTACTGGATGAGTATTTGGCGGGCATTGCCGTAGAGGTCGTCCGGGGTGGGGTGTGTGGTGAGGGAGTGGTAGTCGGCTACGAAGAAGAAGCAGTCGTGCTCGTCCTGCATGCGGACGAAGTTGCGCAGGGCACCAAAGTAGTTGCCCAGGTGGATGTTGCCTGTGGGGCGAATGCCGCTGCAGACGATTTCGCGTTTTGTGGTATCTGTCATAGTTAGTTGTCTTTCAAATGTCTAATCTGTAAGGAGGCAGCTGGGAGGAGAGTAGCCTCCTATGTTTAAATAAAATGCAAAGGTACGAAAAAAATATAGATAATCAATAAAATAGGAGATAAAAAAATAAGGTCGACTGTTGGGTCGACCTTATTTTTTGTCCAGTTGTGTCGTGATTATTCAGCAACAACTTCTTCAGCAACAGCCTCGACGGCCTCAGTGGCCATGCTGTCAACAGGAGTCTCTTCAACCATCTCTTCGACGACGGGAGTGTCAACGACTTGCTCTTCAGCGGGGGTGTTGTTGCAAGCTGCGAAAGCGAACATGCCAGCGACAGCCATAAGGAACATTACTTTTTTCATTTCTCAATTTTTTTTTAAAGTTATCTATACTAAGTTATTAAAATATTTTTTCTTCTTTTTTCGTCCCCTTTGTGGTTCGAAATCGGGTGCAAAAGTAACACATTTTCTACGACTAAAAAGAAAAAAAATGTCAAAAAAACTTAACGCGTTCACAAAATGTTAAAATTCAAAATGTTAAAATAGCGTTTTTTTTGACATTTTCTTCTGTTTTCCCCCTGAATCTCAGTATTTTTGGTTGGGAAATCATAGAATTTTGGTCTGTTTTTGTACCATTTTTAGGGCAGTGGAACAAGGCCGTTGAAGCCCATAAATGCCATGGCGAGGATGCCGGCGGTGACCAATGCGATGGGAACGCCCTTCATGCCCTTGGGCACACCGGTGAGCTCCATCTGCTCACGGATGCCGGCAAAGATGACGATGGCCAGGGCAAAGCCCACAGCAATGCTGGCCGCATAGATGACACTCTCCAGAAGGTTCATGTGTTTCTGCACTACCAAAATGGCTACACCCAGCACGGCACAGTTGGTGGTAATCAGGGGCAGAAAGACTCCCAACGTCTGATAGAGGGCCGGGGCAATTTTCTTGAGCACGATTTCCACCATTTGCACTAGGCCGGCGATGACCAAGATGTAGGCGATGGTCTGAAGGTACTCTAGGTTGAAGGGAATCAGCACGTATGTGTTGATGAGCCAGGTGACAAGGGTGGCCAGCAGCATCACGAAGAAGACTGCGCCGCTCATGCCGATGGAACTCTTTACGTCTTTGGAAACGCCCAGGAAGGGGCAGATGCCGAGAAATTGCGCCAGCACGACGTTGTTGACGAAGATGGCACCTATAATCAGAGCAAAAATATTGATACCCATGATATTGTTATTTAATTAATATTTCTATAATTCTTTTAATTCAAATTGCAAAGATACATAAAATTTTCGGATTAAAACACATACGGATAAAAATATTTTGATAGGCCGTCAGCGAAAGGCATAGTGTAAGCCTCCTTTTCCGTATTTTTCGATATACTAGGTCACATATTTATTATATGTATAAAGAGAATTCTTTAGTTATGTACAGGCAGTGTGTGATGTTCGGATAGCCATGTAGTGGTCACTATCGCCCCCTCCTTTTATAGTTTCCTTTCATGTCACGGATGAATCAGCAGGATGAATTGGCCAAGCAGAGGAAGAGGGGGCAGTCGAAGGTAAGGGGAAGTTCAATGCTGGGCAGGGTCGCGCGGGGCGAAGCAGAGGTTGCTGACTGTCATGACGGCCAGCATGATGATGAGAAGGATGCCGATGCCCAAGAGGTTGCCGTTGCCAAGAGGATGGAGTGGTACGTAGCGTGTCCAGTGTTGGGTGGAAGGGTCGAAGACTTCAAGGGCATAGACGCGCACGGTTGAGTTGGGGTTGTCGATTATGCGCTGCCTGTCGCGCTCGCGAATCCAGAGGCGAAGCGGGTCGCCCGAATTGTAGTTGTAGGGGAAGGGGATGTCGACTAGGAAGGTGGTGGGTTGCAGGTAGAGGGTGACCTCGCGGTAGCTACGGTTGACGAACAAAAAAGAGAGAGGGAAGATTCCGCGGTCACTGATCGAATTCTTCCCGCAAGGCTCGTGTCCCTCCACGCTGACTAGGTCGTTGTGTTGCATGGGTTGGAAATACAGCAGTAGACAGGCTCCGGCCACTAGGGCCACTATCATCTCGGCCAGCCAGCGATGAGGGGAGGAAGGTTGACGGGTTATCATGAATAGTTAAGGTGTATTGGTTAATTGTACATTCTACACTATCTGGCTTGCAGAACGTCGCCATGGTCGTTCACTATTTGGCGGTAGAACCAGTCGGGGTAGGGGGGCTGCTGCGGAAAGCGAACAACGCCCGTGGGGGTGGTTTCGATGGTGCCGTCGGGGGTGAGGTACTTGATGTTGCCGTCGATGTAGCGGGTGAGCAGCTGCTGGTCTAAGCGGTTCCACCCCTCCATCATCTCGGCGGACAGCTTGTGGCTGAGCTCGGTGAGCTCGGCGGGGGTAGCAAGGTCGTTCAGCCAACCCACGCGGGAGATGAAATACTCCTCGTAGGACTTCTGGAAGGAGCGCACGTCCTGAATCATGGCATCGTAACGCAAGTAGCAGAAATTGCTTACACGGTTGAAGAGCCAGAAGGCAGCGGTGGGTGAGTACTGGCTCATGGAGCCGTTGCCCTCGCGGAAACAGAGGGGGACGCTGTCGATGCAGCAGAACATAGGGCAGTAGCAGGTGCTGTAGGTGTCATCGACACCAAACCAGATGATGCCGCCCACGGGATTAGGCAGCCAGTGGCGGCTTTGGGCCACGAAGCTGAAGCCGGTCTGCTGGGTGCTGATGGCGCGCTCGTGAATATACTGCTTTCCGTCTACCGTGAAGTCCATGGGACGCCAGCGGTAAGGGCAGTGGAAAGGCCCGGCCCCGACGTCCTGTGTCATGTCCATGGGAGTGCCTTCAAAGTGGTCGCGCATCAGTTCCATCACTTCGTGAACGCTGATTTTATGGTCGGGCTTTATCCACAGTGGCAGACGCTCGGCGTTAGGGTCGCCCATGGCAAAGGCTTCATATTGCTTCATGCCGTCGGCCACGCGGTTGAAGAAGGCATAGACACGTGCTTCGCAGGCACGAAGGCCAGAAAAGGTGAGGGGGTTGTAGGTGTCGGCAAAGCTGAAGTCGGCATTGGTGTGCTTGGGCTTTCCGACGTATGCGGCATAGCCGTGCTTTTGGGCAAAGGTGATGACGTCATGGCTGTAGATACATTCCACTTCGGGGTTCTCGATAAGTTCTAAGTGGCGGCTGCTGATGGCTGGGTGGGGTCCTTTCTTACTCCAGCGAGCGGGCTCCTGGGGGAAGGTGGTGATGCGGGCCTGGTTGGCATGGGCGCAGACGTAGCCTTCGGGTATGCGGCGGGCCACCCATACGGCTCCCTTTTCTGCGCCTTTGCTGGTGATCTCGAAGAGCCACACCTCGGAGGGATCGCTGAGGGAGAAACTCTCTCCCCCGTCGGCATAGCCGTAGGTTTCCACAAGGTCTGCCATGATGCGGATGGCCTCACGGCAGTTGCGGGCGCGCTGCAGTGCAAGGTAGATCAGGTTGCCGTAGTCGATGCCCGCGGCGTTGCCCTTGCTGAGGGGCTCAATGCCGCCCCATGTGGTTTCGCCCATGGCAAACTGGTGCTCGTTGATGAAGCCCACAACGCGGTAAGTGAATGGAACCTGCGGAATGTCAATTTGGTGGCGGAGGCTGCCGTAGTTGTATAGGCTGAGCATTTCACCCGCTGGGTGGGGGCCACCAGGGTGAAAACGTAGCTGGCCATAGCGGGTGTGGCTGTCGGCGGCGTATGTAATCATGGTGCTGCCGTCGGCGGTGGCTCCACGGGTGAGGAGAAAATTGGTGCAGGCGTGGCCGGTGGTGAAATGCAGGCCAAAGAGCACTAGCAGAAGGATAGAGAGGGTCGTTTTCTTCATATAAAAATAGTTTTTATTCTTCTTGTATATTATAAATGTCAATAATTTTGCAAAAATACGCATTTTTTTCCACAAATGAGTTTTCATACGTTGCAATCCATAAAAAGTTACTCCATGAAGGCAACCTTTCGGTCGTATATTGCAAAAAAAAACATGACTTTGTGTACTTCTAAACCATAGTTTTTTCATGTGTAACACTTTGTGTTAATATCACAAACAAGCGAAATTCTGTAGTTTTTTCATTCGTCCGTTTATAAATCAAAAATTTTTATGTAAATTTGCAACTCCAAAATAAGGAAAGACATGGAACTTAAAGAATCTCTAAAGAACTTAGTTTTCGACAAGAGCGACCTCAAACAGCGGGTTTTTGCAGCCACCAAAGAAACTTTCGAACTCTTTCGCACTATCACGCGAGAGTTGATTTCCACCTTCCAAGAGGTGAACCGCAGCGAAGGGCGCAATGTGGCATTTGAGTTTACCGACCATGGCGACTTCGAATTCGAAGTGAAGTTTGCGGGCGACGTACTGGTGTTCGACATGCACACCAACGTCTTTGAGTTCTCTCGCGACCACCAGGTGATGAAGTCGCCGTATATCCGCGAAGATTCCCGCCGTTCCTATTGCGGTGTCATTCGTATCTACAACTTCCTTGCCGACTCCTTTACCTACCACCGCGACCAAGACCTAGGTTATATGATTGGCCGAGTGTTTGTTAACTGCGAAAAACACTACTTCATCGAGGGCAAACGCGAGTTGGGAATGTTATACAATAATTTCAATATTGCACTGATTAACAGCGAGTCAGTGCAAAGCATAGTGGAGAGCGCTATCGAATATACCACCAATTTTGATTTATTAACACCTCCATACGACGAAGTGAAGATGGTTTCAGTGGGTGAGATGAGGTCCGATTATGATAAAAAATCAATGGCAACAGGTAAGCGCTTAGGTTTTCGCTTTCAGGCAGATACGGATTAATCTGAACTCTTTTTCACAATTATTAGTGAAAAAATATTTTGCCAATTCAAAAAAAGTTGGTAATTTTGCACCCGCTTTTGAGAGACAAGAGAGCGCAAAAATGGTCCGTTCGTCTAGCTGGCCCAGGACGTAAGATTTTCATTCTTAAAATCGCGGGTTCGAATCCCGCACGGACTACAACTAAAAAATGATTTATTAAAGAATATGGCACATCACAAGTCTGCAAAAAAAAGAATTCGTTCTAACGAAAAGAGAAGAGTTGAGAATCGTTACTACGCCAAGACCATGCGCAATGCTCTGCGTGATTTCCGCGCACTTGAGGACAAGAACGTAGCCACCGAGAGACTGCCCAAGATGGTTTCCATCATCGACAAATTGGCCAAACGTTCTGTCATCCATAAGAACAAAGCCGCCAACTTGAAATCCAAGCTGATGAAGCAGGTGAATGCAATGTAATTTGATTCCATAGAATAATAAAAAGCCGAGGCAAGCGCCTCGGCTTTTTTTTGGCTCTTGCCTCCGGCCAAAGGCCGGTGACCCGTCATCCTTTCGCTGTCAGCCATTTCGACTGTAAAAAGACTTCCCTTATCTCCAAGGAGGTGAAATGGTACGTTATTATCTTTCGATAAATTGAAAATCAGAATATTACGGTTTTCTTTTTGACAAATGTTGATAACTCGTTTTCCGCTGAACCAAAACTTATGTGTAATTTAGCAATCTCAAAAAAAATCTGCCCATCGCGGTAAATAATTATATAATACAAAATTAGAAAGGAAAGCACCCATGTCATCTGATATGTTTTTAGATTTTGGCGATGATAATCAGCATCTTAAGCCTAAGGAGTATACCCAATATACTCCCCAGGAGATTATGAAATCCTCAATAGAATACTTTGGCGGCGACGAACTTGCAGCAAATGTGTGGATGAACAAATACGCCCTCCGCGAGGATAACAAAATCTATGAGCTGAACCCCGACATGATGCACCACCGTCTGGCAGCCGAGTTCGCCCGTATTGAGCAGAACTACCCCAACCCCATGTCCGAAGAGACCATCTATGAGTTGCTCAAGGACTTCAAATACATCATCCCGCAAGGCAGCCCCATGTCCGGCATCGGCAACAATTTTCAGGTGGTGTCCCTTTCCAACTGCTTTGTCATCGGCAACAGCGGCCCCAGCGACTCCTATGGCGGCATCATGAAAATCGACCAGGAGCAGGTGCAGCTGATGAAGCGTCGCGGCGGCGTTGGACACGACCTCTCGCACATCCGCCCTGCTGGCAGCCCTGTCAAAAACAGTGCCCTCACTTCCACCGGCATCGTCCCCTTCATGGAGCGCTACAGCAACACCACCCGCGAGGTAGCGCAGGGCGGCCGCCGTGGTGCCCTCATGCTAACAATCAATATCAAGCACCCCAATGCCGAGCAATTCATCGATGCCAAACTTGAGCAGGGCAAGATTACCGGTGCCAATATTTCTGTCAAAATAACCGACGAGTTTATGCAGTGTGTCCGCAGCGGCCAACCCTTTGTCCAGCAGTATCCCATCGACTCGCCCAATCCCATCTTCACCCAGGAGATAGACGCCCGCGCCCTCTGGAACAAAATCATCCACAACGCATGGGCCTCGGCCGAGCCCGGCGTGATGTTCTGGGACACCATCATTCGTGAAAGTGTGCCTGACTGTTATGCTGACTTCGGCTACCGCACCGTCTCCACGAATCCCTGCGGTGAAATACCTCTCTGCCCATACGACAGCTGCCGACTCATCGCCTGCAACCTGTATAGTTACGTCAAAAACCCCTTCACCCCCCAGGCCACTTTCGACTTCGCCCTCTTCCGCGACCACATTATGAAGGGCCAGCGCCTCATGGACGACCTAATCGACCTCGAACTGGAGAAAATCAATCAAATTCTCACCAAGATAGACAACGACCCCGAAGGCGAGGACATCAAAGGCGTGGAGCGCAACCTGTGGCTCAATATCAAGATGAAGTGTCTAGAAGGCCGTCGCACCGGCTTCGGCATCACTGCCGAGGGCGACATGCTGGCCGCCATGGGTCTGCGCTATGGCACCGACGAGGCCACCGAGTTCTCCGTCAGCGTCCACCGTGCTTTGGCCTGCGCAGCCTACGGCTCTTCGGTCATTATGGCCAAGGAGCGTGGCAGCTTCCCCCTCTACGATGCCAACCGCGAGAAACTCAACCCCTTCATCCAGCGTCTGGCCGATGCCGACCCCGAATTGTATGCCCAGATGGTTCAGTATGGCCGCCGCAACATCGCCCTACTCACCATCGCACCCACCGGCACCGTCAGCATCTGCACCCAGACCACCTCGGGCATCGAACCCGTCTTCCTCGTCAGCTACAAACGCCGCAAAAAAATCAACCCCAACGACAAGGACTCCTCCAAACACAAAATCATCAAGGACGAGAGCGGCGATTTCTTCGAAGAATACAATGTGCTGCACCCCAAGTTCATCGACTGGCTGAAGATAAGCAAAGGGTACACCATGGACCAAATCAACGCACTCGACGACAGCGAACTCGACTCGCTTGTCGAGCAGTCGCCCTACTATAAAGCCACTTCGGCCGACATCGACTGGGTGAACAAGGTCAAGATGCAAGGCGCCATCCAAAAGTGGGTGGACCATTCCATCAGCGTCACCGTCAACATCCCCAAGGAAACCACCGAGCAAATAGTAAGCACCATCTATATGACCGCCTGGGAGTCGGGCTGCAAGGGCTGCACCATCTATCGCGAGGGCTCACGCAACGGCGTCCTCGTTTCCAAGAGCGAGGCCAACAAAAACGAAACCCCGTTTGCCGAAAACAAAGCGCCCAAGCGTCCCAAAAAATTAGAGGCCGAGGTGGTCCGCTTCCGCAACGACCGCGAAGACTGGATTGCCGTGGTGGGCATGTACGAAGGCCGCCCTTACGAAATTTTCACCGGTAAGGCCGACAACTTCGTGCTGCCCAAGTGGGTGGAGAAAGGCTATGTCATCCGTGTGAAAGAGCCCGGACAGGAACACGCCCGCTACGACTTCCAATTCCTCGACCAGGACGGCTACCATGTTACCATCGAGGGGCTCTCGCGCATGTTCAATAAAGAATATTGGAACTATGCCAAACTCATCAGCGGCATCCTGCGCCACGGCATGCCCATACCCAATGTGGTAGACCTCATCGGCAAACTCAATTTCGACGTCGACAGCATCACCACCTGGTCCAACGGCGTTGCCCGCGCCCTCAAGCGTTTCATCAAAGACGGGACCGAAACCGACGAACTCTGCCCCGACTGCGGCTCCAAAATCATCTACACCGGCGGCTGCAAAAACTGCCCCAACTGCGGATGGAGCAAATGCTCATAATCAAGGACATTACTTACATTTGATATCCAGAAAAGGCCCCTCCGTTTGGGGCCTTTTTCTTTTTGCCCTTTCGGGCATCCACAGCCCCCCACCCATTCGGGTACCTCTCCCGCCCCACAAATCTTAAAAAAGTGTTTTTCTCAGCAGAAAAATTTGGAAAGTTCGCAAATTATAGTATTTTTGCAGCGAAAATAAATATCAATACAATATGAAAGAAAATAATACTAATGCTACAGCCACGGCTGTAAAGAAAGGCGGCAACTGGTCCGACCTCTACAAGAAAGAGGACTGGCTGGCTGTGTGGATTGGCTTTGTCGTCATCATTTTGGGAACACTCGACGTCCTTTTGGGATGGGACTTCTTCTCCGCGCTGAAGTTCAAGACCTACACCCTCTGGGAAACCCTCACTCCCGAACAGCTCGAGAGTGGCAAGTATGCCACCCTGGGCGCCCAGCTGACGGGCGAGTTCTTCGGCAAGCTAGTGCTCACCGGCGTGTTGCTCACCCTCCTCTTTGGTATCGGCGTCAAACTCATGGGCGAGAAAGTCGGCAAGTTCATCCCGGCCTTCCTCGTGCTCTACCTCATCGCCATCATCGTGCGCCTCATCAGTGCCGAGTACACGCTCAACCGCTATCTCGAATGGGCATTCTGGGCTCTCTTCGTAGGCCTGCTCATCTCCAACACCATTCGTGTGCCCGATTGGCTCAAACCCGCCGTCAAAACCGAGTTCTACATCAAAACCGGTCTTGTCATCATGGGTTTCTCCGTCCTCTTCTCCAACATCGCCAAATTCGGTCTCTACGGTCTCGGCATCGCCTGGATTGTCACCCCCATTGTCATCATCTTCATGTGGCAGTTCGGCACCCGTGTGCTCAAGATTGACAACAAGCCCCTCGTCATGACCCTGTCCTCCGCCACCAGCGTCTGCGGCACCTCCGCTGCCATCGCCACCGGCGCCGCCTGCAAGGCCAAGAAAGAGGACCTCTCCCTGGCCGTGTCCATCTCCATCATCTTCACCATCCTCATGATGGTTTTCGAACCCATGATCATCCGTGCCTGCGGCATGTCGCCCCTGATGGGTGGCTCGCTCATCGGTGGCACTGTCGACAGCACCGGCGCCGTCGTCGTGGCCGGCACCGCCCTCGGCCCTGAGGCCCAGCAGGCTGCCGTCCTGGTCAAGTCCATCCAGAACATCCTCATCGGCTTCATCGCCTTCTTCGTGGCCATCTTCTTCGCCACCCGGGTCGACAACACCGAGCGCCGCTCCGTGGGTGCCAACGAGATTTGGATTCGTTTCCCCAAATTCATCATCGGCTTTTTCGTAGCCTCGCTGGTTGCCTCCTTCATCATCACTCCCGCCTTCGGCTCCGACCAGGTAGGCGCCATCAACAAACTTCTCGACCAGTACAAGAACTGGGCCTTCGTCCTGGCCTTCACCAGCATCGGTCTCGACACCCACTTCAAGACCATCGTCAAGCAGATGCACGGCGGCAAGGTGCTATGGCTCTATGTCATCGGCCAGACCTTCAACATCCTGCTCACCCTCTTTGCCGTGTGGCTGCTCCTCTCGGGCGTCATCTTCCCCATTCCCACACTCACCGTCTAAACTGACCTATGTCCAAACGTGGTAGCAAAATAATGCGTGTCGTCACTTGGTGCATGGGCATCCTGGTACTCCTCTGTGCGCTCTACATTATGGCAAACGGGTTGGGTCTGGTGGACAGCCTCGACTTTGGGGCCGGCGCCTACTATTATGCCGACATCCCCGCCTTCGAGCGTTTTGTCAACAACGAGGCCTACCGTTCGCCCGTCCCCATGTGGGTCTGCATCGTTCTTTTCCTTGCCTGGGGATGGCTCATGTACCGTCTCTGGGTCTGGCTCGAAATGCGCAACCAGCGTCACGACCGCCACAGCGACCACGCCGAATAGGCTCTTCCATACCGCGCCGCAGGACCATGCCCTGCGGCGCTTTTTTTTCTTCTCCGCTCCCTTCGGGAGAAAACCTTCACCGCCCGGGGCAATAAATATCCCGCTGCAGCGTTATGCAAGGCAAAAAACACTCACCGCTATGTCCGATTTCTACGTCAGCGAACCCATGGCCACCCTTCCGGCCACCTATAAGTCTGCCGCGCAGCAAACCATTTTCGAAACCCTCGCCCAGCTCGGCATCCCTTTCCTGCGGGTCGACACCGGCGACGGCACCACCATGGAGGCCTGCGTCCCCATCGGGGCCAAGCTGCAAAACCCCGTCATCAAAACCGTCTTCGTCACCAACCGCCAGCAAACCCTCTTCTGGCTCTATGTCACCGACCCCGACCGTCCCTTTGTCACCAAGGACTTCTGCGGAGCGCTGGGCATTCCGCGTGTGTCCTTTGCTTCGGAGGAGCATCTGGTGGCCATGATGGGCACTCCCCACGGCGCCACCACCGTGCTGGCCCTGGCATTGGACAAGGAACACCGCATACAGCTAGTGATAGACCGCGCCATTGCCCAGGCCGAATATATCTCCTGCACCGACGGCACCAACACCGGCTTTGTGCGCCTGCGGGTGGACGACCTTCTGCAGCGCTTCCTCCCCCACACCGGCCACACACCCCTCTTGCTCGGCTGACCTCCTTGGCTGTACCCTCTTCCAGGCTTCGCTATTTCCTTGTTTCTTCCTCGTTTGCTGCTCTCTAGTTCTTTGTTTGTAGAACCAAAGAACTATGCGCCATCCATACCCCGTGCCCACAAGATGTGGCGGGCCGAGGCATGGGCTGCGGGCGGGTGGGGGAAGGCCTGCGTGGGGTCGAGTTAGAGGTGTGGGGCGACGATGACCGTGTTGAAAAGGGGCACCAGTACGGCCGTGGCCACGCCCATGAGGGCAATGCAGAGTCCGCTGACGGCTCCTTCCAGGGCGCCAAGCTCTATGGCGCGGGCGGTGCCGATGCCGTGCGAGGCGCTGCCCATGGCGGCTCCAACGGCAATGGGGTTTTTGATGTGCAGCAGTTTCAGAATCAGGGGGCCGAAGATGCCGCCAAAGAGGCCGCACAGGGCCACCGATATGGCTGTGATGGCCGTGTTACCGCCGATGCCTTTGGCCACCTCCATGGCGATGGGCACCGTGACCGACTTGGGCTCCAGCGCCAGCAGAAACACTTCGTCCAGCCGAAACCAACGGCAAAGAAGGTACACGCTGGCCACGCCCACTGTGCTGCCTACCACCACGGCGCTCAGTATGGGCAGCAGGTATTCGCGGATGGTGTTTCGCTGCTCGTACATGGTCAGTCCCAGTGCCACCACGCTAGGGCCTAGCATGAAGCTAATCATGGAGTTGCATTGGATGTAGTGTTGTGCCGGGATGTCGAATAGGAGCAGGAAGGCAACGATAACGGGCACACTGATGAGCATGGGGTTGAGCAGCATTATCTTGGAGCGTGTGCGTATCCATACGGCCAACAGGTATACTCCCACGGTCAGCCCCAGCATCACTGGGGTACTGGACAGCATCTCGCGTATCATCGGCGCCCCCCTTTCTTTTCCCTACGGTGCTGCAAGGCGCTCATACCGCCGACGGTATAGCCCGTGGCGGCCATTACGCAGACGGTGCTGAGCACGATCACGCCCAGCCATCCCAGCCAACTCATCTTTATCACCCCCCAGAGGTCGATGATGCCCATGACGGCTGGGATAAAGAATATGGTCATATTGCCTGTGAGGAAGTGGGCCACCTTTTCAATACGGTGGGGTTTGATGACTTTGGTGGTCAGGGCTATAAAAAGCAGCATCATGCCCACCACGCTGCCAGGAACGAAGTGCCCCATGAGCACTGAGAGGCACTCGCCCGCGGCCAGAAAGGCCATGATGATGCCAAATCCGATGATTACTTCCATTACGTATGATGTTGTTACTTAGGGTTGCGCGTTGTATTGCCTTAGTCTGTTTTGGGCTGCAAAGATAGTAAAAATAATTGAAAGTGCAGGGGGGCGGGTTGCCGTGCGGGCTCTGGGGCGCCCGCCCAAGGGTGCTGTCCACCACCCTTTGGGTAGTTCCGAAAGCGTGTAAAAAGTGTTAAAATTTGATTTGTGGTTAAAAAGTGTTAATTTTTGCCGCTTTTTGTAACATTTTCCCTCCAAACGCAACTATTAAAAGTGAGAAGAGAAAATAATATGACTCCCGCTCATAAGTTAACATACTACCAACAGCTCATCACTCACTATCGAGAAATGATTTTCAGGGTAAGCCGTATCTACGCGGCTGGCGATGCCGAATTCATGGACGACCTGTTTCAGGAGATATCGATAGCCTTGTGGGAGAGCCTCGAAAACTACCAGGGACGCAGCCAGGAGTCGACGTGGGTGTGGAATGTGGCACAGAAGAAAGCCCGGTACTGCCTGCGCAAAAGGAAGGTGGAGGAAAAGCACTTCCAAAGGGGGTTGACCGAAGAGGCCTACGATACTCCCACCGAGGGCGACCGGAGTGAGGACATAGAAGAGCTCTATGGGGCCATTGCCCAATTGGATCCCGATGATCAATTGCTGGTGACGCTGCGCCTCGACGAAAAGAGCTACCGTGAGATTTCTGCCCAGACGGGCATTGCCGAAGGGGTACTTCGCACCCGATACTCACGCATAGTGCAGCAGCTGAGGCAGATAATGACTGGAACACAATTAACCCAATAATAATAAATTCTTAAGTAGTTATGGATGAAGATTTTTTTGATAAATACCGCGAGGCTTGGAGGAGAGATGCCGACGAGCTTTTGGACAAAGTATCTCCGCCAACGGAGCAATTGATAGAGAACGTATTGAGTTATGAACGCCGCCGCCGCCGTCGCCGCACGGCTTTCCTGAGCGGCATGGCCGCCATGCTGGTGCTGGCCGTTACGGTAGTCTTTTTTATCCCGAACGAGGCCGATAGCGCCCCTATCCCAATGGTGGCTTCTGTTTCGCCAGAGGAGCAGGCTGCCGACACCTGCGGAGCTCCCTCGGGGACTACGCTTCGCGATGCTGCGCCACTGCAAGCGCCCCAAAGGGCGGATGAGGCGGGCTATGCTATTGCAGTCACGCCTGGACCGAAGGCTCTTTTGCCCGAGGTGGGCAATTCGACTCCGACGCTGTCCCATGATGCCGAGACCCATTTGGCCCAGGCCAATATAGGAGTTACCCATCTCGACGACTATCCCTTGGACAACTCCCATGCCGTGCCGGCCACTGTGCTCACGGCCATGGACAGTGCTTCGTGGGAGTGGCTGAGTACACTGTTTGCCTTGGCTTCCGATGCACCCAGCGCCTCGGCCGAGTCGGTGCAGTTTGTCCAGCGCAGTTTAAAGCCCTCCGACGTGGACCGCTATTCTGCCTCCTTGGGCATGGACACGGGCAGCTATCTGCTGGGTGCGCTGCCCATGGAAAGGTCGGTCGTGGTCATCCACTACGAGTCGATACCCGACCTGATTGACCTGCGTGGCGGACATCCCAGCTATGCCGAGAAGGACACCCATCTCAACCATCAGCAGCATCGCTCCCAGGAGCGGTTGCCCAAGGACAATGAGAAAATGCCCAACCGCCACAATGTCATTATTAACTCGCCCACCTATTATCAGACTATAGTGCCGGGCGGCAACACGAACCCAAGGCAAATCCGCCGCTAGGGTCGAAGGTATTCACCTACGCTTTTTGAAAACAGTTCATTTTATTATTCTAAACAATTACTAAAAAAAAACATCTATGAAAAAGACATTCACCCTTGCAATGCTTTTGCTGGTAGCCGTTTCGTGCGCATTCGGCCAGTACCGTCCCAAGAAAATGCCCCACCATCGCAGTGGCGGCAGCCGAGGCTCCTTGTCGGCCCAAAGCGAGATTTCGGTTGGCGTGGGCTACATGTCCACCGGCCAGTTGGTCAACATCATCGAGAGTGCCAAACAGGCCCATGACAACTTCAACAACCCCATGGGCAACGAAGAGATGAACACCAACCTTGCGGTCTTCGGTCCCTCCTTTACGGTGCAGTATTTGTATGGCCTTTCGGAGCACCTTTACTTAGGAGCGGGCGTGGTCTATCAGCAGGCCACGGGTATGCAGGCGGTCCTGTCGGACATGTCGGGCAGCGAAAATAACTATGTTTTCGCCGGCAAGTACCTCACCTTCATGCCTACCCTCAAGCTCTATTGGTTCAATCGCGAACATTTCGGCATGTACTCTAAGCTGGCAGTGGGTGGCACCTACCGCATGGAGAGCGTCAACGGCGTCAGCGACAACAGCTTTATGTTCAACGGGCAGCTGAGTGCCGTCTGCCTTGAGTTTGGCGGCGAGCATTTCCGTGCCTTTCTGGAGTCGGGCTTCGGCGCCAGCGGTTCGGGCTTCGGCGGCCTGAAATATACTTTTTGACGAAAAGGCCGAGATGGCTTTTCTTTATTGTCCCCAACCAACCTTTTACACTGAGGAGCTTCCCCTACCGCGGAGGCTCCTTTTTTTGAGTTCGGTGGAAAGGGAAAAATTTGCTATTTCGCTAAAATATCGTATATTTGCATTTCCAATGATGTATTTTGCGTAGATAAAATTTATTGATAATTAATAATATAATAAAATGAAAAAAATCTTTACCAAAGCAATTCTTGCCCTGACGCTGCTGGTGGCCCTGCCCGGCATCAGCCGTGCCGACGAGGGCATGTGGCTTCTGAACCTCATCGGCAAGAACTATGCCGACATGCAGAAAGCCGGTTTCAAACTCACCCCCGAAGACATTTACAGTATCAACCAAAGCTGCATTAAGGACGCCATAGTCGGCCTCGGCAACGACGGCCGCTACTTCTGGCACTTCTGCACCGGCGAGATTATCTCCGACCAAGGCCTTGTCAGCACGAACCACCACTGCGGCTACGGTAAGCTGCAGGAGCATTCCACCGTGGCTCACGACTACCTGCGCGACGGATTTTGGGCTTACAGCAAGGACCAGGAGCTGCCCAATCCCGGCCTCACCGCTTCCATTCTGGTGCGCGTTGATGATGTCACCGCCCAGGTGTTGGCCACCGTTAACGATGAGATGACCGAGGCCGATCGTGCCCAGGCCATTGCCAAGATTAGCGAGGAGTTGGCAGCCAAGGGCAAGGCCGAGAACCCCGGTTGCGAGGCCAGTGTGCGCCCCATGTTCAACGGCAATCAGTTCTTCCTCTTCATCCACCGCATCTATAAGGATGTCCGCCTGGTGGGCGCTCCCCCTTCGAGCATGGGTAAGTTCGGCGGCGATACCGACAACTGGATGTGGCCCCGCCACACCTGCGACTTCTCGCTCTTCCGCATCTACACCGCCCCCGACGGCAGCCCCGCCGCCTACGCCCAGGAGAATGTGCCCCTGAAACCCAAGCACCACCTGCCCGTCAGCATCAAGGGCATCCAGGACGGCGACTTTGCCATGGTGATGGGATTTCCCGGCACCACCGACCGCTTCCTTACCT
>Ga0326513_10001693_pt1 | contig 16771 bp, 13 predicted proteins | sample 2_2465_0518_D_FD_203654 | JGI IMG/M metagenome (GOLD analysis project Ga0326513, IMG submission 203654) | Bovine rumen microbial communities from UC Davis, California, United States - 2_2465_0518 | ecosystem: Host-associated > Mammals > Digestive system > Stomach > Rumen | place: USA... | reverse complement strand
AAGTTACAACTTCTGCACAAAAATTAGGTGAAGCTCTTAAAAAAGGCTGGGACGCTTTGCATATAAATACTCCTACTGAATCTTCTACATCTCAACCTACTACTCAGTCTGTTCCTACTATTAATAAGGGTACTTCTGCAGTTGCTAATGTTGCTCAAGAAGTAGTACAAAAAGTAACGACTCAAGAATCTGGTCTTGATGAAACACAACAAAAATTAGATACTATTGATTCTACTGCAAGTAAAGGCGCAGAAATGAAGGTATCTACTGCAGATACTGCTGTTCAGAATACTTTAAATGCTATTCAAGGATTACAAAGTGTTGCTAGTAAAGGAGTTAGTGTAAAAGCAACTACTAGTGGAAAAGGAACAGAACAAATTAAAAGTGCTGCTGCAAAAGGTGCAGACATGCCTATTAGAGCGTTAGATAAAGCCACCCCTGTTATTAATAAAATTAATACAAATGCTAAAAAACCTGTAAGTAAAACTGTTAATATTAGTCCTAATTATACCGGTGTTTGGCATAAGGTTTTGACTGTTACTAAACATGAAGTACCAGGAGGGTATACTGGATTAAACAATAAAATTTCATATCATCATGTACCTGTAACAGGTTCTTTAGCTCGCGGTACTAAAAAAGGACGTGTGGGACCTCGAAATCAAGGAGGACTAACTCTTACTGGTGAAGAAGGATATGAAGTTGCTTGGATTCCTAGTGAAAACCGCTCAGCTATATTAGGAGCAAGCGGTCCAGAAATGGTTAATCTACCTAAAGAAGCTGTAGTATATAATCATGAACAGTCGAAAGAAATTATGAAAAAAAGACAAGGCATTTCGGCTGGCTCAATGATTAGTGGTAGTGCCACTTATACACCTGGTTCTTCCACACCAGCTCCTAAAACCTCTAAGAAAAAAACACGAACAACTTCCAATAAAACTTCAAAAACTTCAAAACCATCAAAAACTCAAAAAGCTCCTTCATTAACCGCTGAAACTGCGGCACTTTCCAATGTAATCGTATGGTGGGAAAACATTGCCCGTCGCGCTGAAGCTGTTCAACGCCAAGCCGATAAAAATCAAAAAGCTTATGAAAAATATTTAAAGAATATTCAGGCTACTCTAAAAACTACAGGTACAACTGGTCAAGGTAATGCATTTATAGCAAATACAAATTCTGCAATTGCTCGTTATACAGAAGAATTAAACCAAGCTACCAAAGAATTAAAAAATATGGACCAGGGTACTGACGCTCAACGAAAATCATGGACAACCGCCGATAAAAATGATAATGTTTATGCAACAAAGAATGCCTTTTATGCAGAACAGGGCGGCGCGGTTCAAATTTCTTATTCAACTGGTTCTGGTAAAAAGAAAAAGACAATTAATAAAATTGTTGGTACGGCTGGATATATTACTGCACAAGATGGAACCTATGTAATTGACCAAACTAAACTTAATCAAATTTCTAATAAAGAAGAACGTAAAGCTCTAGCAGATGCTTTAAATAAAGAAATCAATGATAGAATTTCTAAACGTAATAAAGCTGAAGATGATATTGAAAAGGCACGAGAGGCTCTTGAAAAATTTGGTGAAGAACTTTACAATACTTTCTTTAAATGGGAAACAGAGCTAACCAAAATTTGGAATTTGACTCAAAAAATTGAACGAAGTGAAGCAAACATTTCTCGTATTAAAGGTTATCAAGAATTATTAAATAATCAATTAGCCACAGGATTGGCTACAGCAACAGAAGAATTTAGTCAAAAAACTTTAGAGGCTTTCCGAATTGAACTTACAGAGCAATCTAATAAAATAAATCAACAAGCAAAATTATTAGCCGAAAGACAACAAGCAGTAACTGATGCTTTCAGTATATTAGATGAACAAGCTACCTTAGCAAACATAGAAGAAAAATTAAAAGAACCTTTAAACGCTACAGAAAAATTAGGATATCAACAATATCAAAAAGAATTACAAAACCAAATAGCTGCTGCTGGAATGGCTCAAAAGTACTTATCCGTTACTCAACGTGCAGATGGTACAATGGATATAGACTTTAATAATACTCAATTTGAACAAGATAAACAAAACGGTCTTTTAACTGAAGAAACTGCTAAAGCTATTCAAGATTACGTTAAAAAAATAGAAGAAGCTACGGGTGATTTAAATGGTGCTTATAATAATCTTCAAGATGAATTAAACAGTATGCATGATAACTTATCTCAGTTACAAGACCAATGGGCCGATTATGCAAATGAGTTATGGGATATTAGCGAAGCAGAGCAAAAACAAAGTATAGATAATGCAAAACAAATTTCAGATAGTATTACTGATGCACTTAAAGATTTATTAGATGAAGTTAAAAACAAATTAGAAGAAAGACGTCAGCAAGAAGATAACGCTAAAACAGAGCGAGATATTAGTCAAAAACAGCAACAACTTGCTGCTCTTCGCGCGAATACTGCCGGTGGTAATCAATTACAAATAGCGCAGCTTGAGCAAGAAATTGCAGAAGCTCAACAAAATTATGGCCGTACCTTAGAAGACCAGATGCTGGATAAGTTACAACAACAAGCTGACTTAGCATCGAAACAAAGAGAACGACAAATTGAAATTCAAGAATTAATTGCTTCAGAAGTAAACAATGCTGCGGAAGTAAATAAATGGATGAGTGACCCTAAAACTTATCGTAAAGAGATTTATGAAGCTTATAAAGCGGCTAATGACTATGATAAGAAACCTTTAGCTTTACAACAGCAAATAGACCGTAATTTTGAAACATTAATGGAAGGTTTACTTAATAATCAGACAAAGCAAGCGGAGTTAGTAACGGGTATTCAACACCTAGAGGGCATAACACAGGCTATATCTGATAGTATTAAGAATATGACTGAGATTACCTCAACTCGTTCTGTAAAACAGCTTCAACAAGCAGGTTTTGATAATCAAACTATTAAAGCAGCTGGGCATGATATAAATGACTTCAGAGAAGCGGGAATATCTAATGTATCAGATTTAAAATCTATAGGTTTCTCACTTAAAGATATGCGTGAAGCGGGTTATAACTTGAATGATGTAAAAGGTGATTATACTTTAAAACAAATACATGATGCAGGTTATAGTGCGCAAGATGTACATAATGCTGGGTATTCTTATAATACTGCGCGTGATGCGGGATATTCAATAAGTGAATTACAAAATCTTTCTAATTATCAAGGACAAGCTGCGGGTGAACAGACTATATGGAATCAAATTAAACAAGCGGTTAAAACAATTGGCCCAGGAAGCACAAAAGGACCAAAAATTAGTCCTATAAATGGTCAAACCGCAGTTGCAGTTGCTAAACGACATGGAAATGAAAATATTGATAAAGAGTTATATAATACTTCTGCTAAATTAGACTTCGGCTTAAGTAATGATGGTTACATATATTTCCACGATGGAAAAGGCAATATTAAGTCTTATAATCCAAACACTGGAGCCATTACAAAACCATATTCTTTCAACGAGGCTAATTTCAGAAAATATGCTGGAATTGGAACAAATTGGCAATATGCTAATGTAGGTGGTAAAAATCCATTATGGAAATGGGCATGGAAAGAAGCATATGAAGCTTTAAAATATAAATTCCCTAAAAAGTATTCTCGTCAATATAAAACTGGTGGTTTAGCTGATTATACAGGTCCAGCTTGGCTTGATGGTACTCCTTCAAAACCGGAGCTGGTACTTAATGCAACCGATACTAAAAACTTTATGGCTTTAAAAGATGTACTTTCTCGTGCAATGAGTTCATCTAGTCAAATAAATAATTCATACGGTGGTAATGCTACATATGAAATTAATATTAACGTAGACCATCTGAATAATGATTATGATGTAGATAAGGTTGTAGAAAGGGTTAAAAAGAAAATTGTTAGTGATTCAGGTTATAGAAATGTTACTCAAGTAAGAAAATTTAGATAATAAAAAAGAGGTCGTAGAAATACGACCTCTTTTTATTTGTATTAATCAAGGAATGGCATTAAAGCTTCCAAACTTTCTGGACTACATTCAATTCCATCACCAAAATCATCAATAGACAGATTGTAATTTTCAATTTCAACTGTTAAATTTTGTAAATCAGCAAGAGCTGCATTACATTCTTCTACCTTTCCATCTTGAATCATAATTTGATTACCATCATCAGAGAAAACGAGCTGTCCATTTTCATCTTTCTTAGCATAAGTATCAACAATTTCTTGGAACTTGTTGCTATAAAATTCTCCTTCTGTCTCAACTGCTTTTTTAATTTTATTTAGCTTATATGCGCTCTTAAGTGGAAGCTGCATCCCACCAAAAATATCATCAGCATTTCTAAAAGCAATAATTTGGTCCATTGTAACCGTAACCATTTAAATTCCTCCATTTACTCCCAGTTGAATATTTCAACTTGTTTTTTATGTGTTTCACTAGCATATTTACCGATTCCAATTGCATCAGCTACATCGTCAGAAACCGTTATATCAAACCATTCTTTTACTCTCGTTTGCATTGAACGCTTTTTATCGGCGCGAGAGCGTCCCTTTACGTCACAATGAGAACGCCACGTAGCAGGCGCGCACACAACGTAATCAACCTTTTGCTCATAACAAGTGGCCATAAGTATACCCTGAAGGCGCGCGAGCGTTTGATAGGTTGTAACTCCAATCATTTTATTATTAAACTGTTGAAGTTGAATTCCTTCTAACCCTATTATATCTGGTTTCCAACTATATATAAGTTGTAATAACCAATTACGAATCTCCAAATCTCGTTCAATTTCGTCTTCGGCGCCGGCTCGAAAAATACCGGCATAGACAAGTTCGTCTCCGTCAAAAATTGAATAACCCGTAAGATGCGTTGCTTGGTCAAGTCCTATTGTACGTTGTATTCCTTTTTTCTTTGGAATTATTTTTTCTTCAAAATTATTATATTGATTTTGTTCACAAATAGGACATATCCATTTATCTCTTATTTTTTTATAAGGGGCAAATACTCTATGCCCCTCATTACAAATAAATTCTAATTCAGTATCTAAATTCTTATATTCTTCGGATACCAATTCCCATTTGTGGTCTATCGCCGCCTTTCTTACATCTTCTGTTTTAATCTTTGCCATTTAACTATTCAAGACCAGTACTTCCAAAACCTCCGTTCCGGTCTTCTCCTATTTCATTAACTGAAGATACTTCAACAAAATTTGCCTTTGGTACTCTAACAAGCCGCATTTGTGCAAATCGCTGTCCTTCAGCAATTGTATAAGCCTCTCCGTGGAGGATTGATTTAATGTGGATTTCTCCGTTATCATCAAACGCATAATCTATATCCTTAAAAGGCGGTTCAATATTTTCAACAATTACTCCGATTTCATCACGATAACCTGAGTCGATAAGTCCAGGTGTGTTTGCCACCCGAAGTTTTGTTTTGACTGATTGTCCACTTCTAGGTTGAATAAGGATTGCATAACCTTCAGGTATTGCCATCTTAATTCCCGTTGGTATGATAACTGTTTCGCCAGGTCCGATAGTATATTCACTTGGACTGTATATATCCATACCCGCATCAGTTCCATGGGCGTAAGATGGTATTGTGACTCCTTCACCCACTTCACAGGGAATTGTAATTACTGATTCTGCAATTCCCATGTATTCGCGAATTTTGTTAATTGAAAGCGTAGTTACTTCTTTAAGAAAATCAACTTTAGCTTGACTAAGGAAATCAATTGTATTTAAAGCTTCAATTGCAGTCGTGTAATCAAGCTCAAGGCGCGCGGGTGTATAGTTTTCTCCAACAATCATTGCGAGAATTTCCTTTTTGGACTCTTCTTCGTTGATAGTTTCTTTAAAGAGCTGAAGGAAAGAAGGTTTGAGCTGTTCAAAATCTTCATCTGATAGAGCCATTAAAGATTCAAACATATCAAGGCCACCCATAAGGTCAATTGCATCTTTGTTTTCTTCGTAGAGTTGCTGAAGTTCCTCTTCGTTGAAGTCGTCCGTATTCTGCGCCGGGGTCGTTGATGTTTGTACATCATCTGCAGGTGTTGTTTGTACCTCATCTGCCTGCGCGCCGTCTATAACATACATCTTAGTTTCTTCTGTATTATTCGAACTCATCCCATACTCCTCCAAGAACCTTTACAATCTTACAAACCCAAATTTCGCCAATAATTTCGCCTTTAGCTTTCTTTGTCTTGTAAGTATATCCACTTGCGCCAAGTACATATCCCTTTGTTTCAGCGTCTTTTCTAAACTGTTCAATAAGGTCAATTGCTGCTTGTTCTGTATCTACTGTATACTCTTCCGTTTGCTTAATTAGTCTCATTCTCCTTTTCCTCCAACATTATAAGTTCTCCACCGTATGGAAGTTGTGCAATCCAATCACAAAATTTTGACCATTCTATAAGTTTATGTCCTCTTCTTTGAAAATACATATTGCGTAAATTTGCATATGACATTGTAACTGTACGAGTTTGAAGCCAACTCTGCGGTAGCATTTGTACAAGTGCGCGCCAATAGCGTTTATCTTTTGTTTCCATGTATCTTTGACGCAGACTTTCACAAATATCAATTATATCTTCTGTATAATCTTCGAAAGTAAATTCCCATTCGCCACCATGAGGAGCTTCCCCACTGTTTACAATTAGATTTTCTCCATCATCAAACTCAAACAAATCACGGGTGATTGGTTTTGAGGTAAGCTTGTGCATTGTACTTGTAGAATTGGCTGTTGTACCAATTTTGTATGTATCAAATTCCTTATACCAATAAATTGGCGCTGTAATGTCAACTGATACAAAAATTTGTCTTAAAAACTTACAATGCTCTGGTCCTGCAAGTACAAGTTTCTGTGCCAATCCTAAATCTGCTGGGCCAAGTGCTGCAACTACAGCAATATCACGATCCCATTGTAAAGCACTATTGTCCCACAACCATAAATCATATTTTTCCCAAAGTTCTTCCCATTCTTTACTATAAGGTTCAACCTGATTATGGCTTCGCGCTAACTCTTGCATAACCCATAAATCTACAACGTCTTCTCGATTATCTTGAGGGAATCTTACATCTACTATTCCAAAAAAACTATCAGATTTGTGCCAAGATTCAAGAGGATTTCTCATTCCTCTTATACTTCCTTCAAAACCACTTACTTGTGTATTTTCAAATTTCATATGGTACTCCTTTCATACTTTTCTCACTATATATATTATACCATAAAAAAATTTTTTTGTCAAAATTTAAAACGCCGGATTTTACTCCGACGTTTATAATTGTATTTATTATTCAGCTTCTTCCTGCTCTTCACTCCAGACTTCCATACCGTCTTCGTCTTCTTCAAAATCAGGAAGTGGTTCTCCATAAATTTCAGTACCTACCATTTCAGTAGTATTAGGCTTCTGTAACTTGCTAATCAAATCACTGAAATAATTAGAACCTCTACTAAATAAAATACCAGTAAGAATCATATCTATAATAGGATTAATAGAAAGACCTTCATAAAACTCGCTCATTGCTCCATTGAATAACTGTAAATGGAAAATAAAAGCAAGTCCAACACCAAGGATAATAGTAATTCCTTGTGTAATAGCTGTTTTATAAGCTCTTGAAACTACCATGCTATCAATAGTTTTTACATACTCTACAAGAGCTTCTAAAACGATTGCTACCATAAGAATTAAAGCAATTGTTTTCATGAATTGTTCCTCCCTTATTAACTTTATCTACCTTATATAAGTAGAAAAATTAATCATTATCTTTATTTTTTTGACCATCAATATATCCTTTGGTATATTGTTTTCTCATTTCCTCTTTTATATTATTCATAATGTCAGGGAAACAGCTACCTACAACAAGTTCAAAAGTTAATTCTTTTAAGTCTTTTTTATGAACCATTTTTGCCAGTGAATCAAATGTTTCTCTACTTACTGTTATATGTTCCATTATTCAATTAACTCCCAAGCATTATTAATTTTTCGATGTATGTGTTGATTTGAACTTCCTCGAAGTTTTAAAGATAAGTCCTTTTGTTCTTCAATAAATGGACCATCAATTAATACATCTATATTAGTAAAAATAGATTTTAAATTTTCTGTTAAATTTAAAACTAAATCATCAAATTCATAGCCAGTCCAAAGGAAAATTTTAATTTTAGGATAAGCATGGCGCACGGCGTCAACGACCTCCGCTGTCATTTGTTGATTCTGCGGAGCCAGTGGCTCGCCGCCAAGTACAGAGAAGTTTCTTTGAATTCCATTAGCACCAATAGCTTTAATAATATCCCATTTTGTATTTTCCATATACTCCTGACCTCCACGAAAATCCCAGGTTTCTTCATTAAAGCAACCTGGACAATGATGAGGGCATCCTTGAACAAAAAAGCTTGTACAGACGCCCTCTCCATTGACTACATCATTAGGTATTATTGTATTGTATCTACTCATAGGCTTAATTTTTTGCTGTGTTTAAATCTTTGTTCTACTTCCTGTTGTTTACCTTTATTAAAAGCTGACTTATAGTCGCCCGTAAGGTAACCGGTTACTCTACGAAGTCTTTGAATATGCGTTGAACCACATTCTGGACATTCATTTCCAATTTCACCAGTCCATCCACACTCTAGACAAGTATCATTGGGAACATTAATTGCAAAGTAAGGTATATCTTTATCCATTGCATAGTTTACAATTTGTTCAAGTGCATCGAGGTTTTTTAATACCGCACCTTCAAGCTCTACATAGGTAATACAGCCTGCACTTGAATATCCTGTTAATTCAGATTCAATATCTATCTTGTCAAATGGAGAAATTTCTTTCCAAACTGGTACATGCATTGAGTTTGTAAAATAATCTCTATCACTTACGTTTGGAATTTCTCCAAAATCTTCTTTGAATCTATTCATAGCTGTATAACAAAGATTTTCAGCTGGTGTATAGTACACACCGAAATTTAACTTATATTCTTGTTTGAACTCAGCACATCTATCTTTAAAAAGTTGCTCGATGCGCTTTGCAAGTTTCATTCCTTCTTCAGTTGTGTGGTCACAACCAATAAGAATTTGAAGACATTCTGCAAGTCCAAGCTGTCCAATTACAATTGTTCCATGCTTGAGTGCTGAACGTATTCCTTCTTCTGGTACATAGCCTGCCATTGTTCCGTTTTCATACATGAACTTCGCGCCGGAAGCGTCTTGTGAACAAATGTATTCGAAGCGTTCAAGTAACATATCTTTTGCTTCATGAATTTTCTCATCAAGAAGATACATGAAGTCTTCGACATTACCAGCTTCCATTGCAAGTGTAGGAAGTATTATTGTTACTGGACAGATGTTTCCTCGACCATCTTTAAGTTGACCAAAACCGTTTATATCATAGCCATTCGCTGTTCTACACGTGTTAATCTAATGTTACCATTAGCACTGACTATATGTTCCATCTTTCGATGGCCTCGCGCTTGGAGTTAGTGCCTATCTCTAACTCTACTCCCTTACACTCATCAGGGATAGTCGATACACCTTATTCTTCATAATATTCAAACATCCAAGTATTTTTAAATGGGGTTTTAACTTGTCCATTTAATCTGGTATTAATTGAAGTTTTACCATTTTTAATTCCACATGCCTGCGCGCAAGCTATAACAGTATCAAAAATATCAACTTCATTAGTTTTAATATTAATTCGTTTTACCTTTCGCGCCATTGGATTTTTGGCACCAATTTTTGTTTGACGAATTTTATCTTTTATAACACTCATTTCTTCTTTAGTTTTACTTTGATAAGTATTACCGCCGCACTTAGAAATAGCATCGGTTTCATTATAACCTTTATTTACTGCATCATAGAATCTAATCCAATATTGTTCTTTTTGATTTAATTCTTCTTGTGAATTAGCAGTATCAATAGTTTCTATAATAAAATTTTCTTTACCATATTTTCTAATTGCTCTAGCAAAATGAGTGTCTAAAATATTGTTTAAAGCATCATTTATATGACGATGAAATCTTTGTTCCACAGGTCTAATTGTTTGACCTATATAAACTTTGTTGTTTTGAATATTTGTTATTTTGTATATCCACATAGGTCCTCCTATATGAATATTATGAAGAATCTTGGCACGGTCTCATCCACTAGGGACCTAACCGTTAGCCACTATTGTGACACCCGCGGGCGCGGTTCACGAGGTTTTATATGGGCTATAGTTTACGCTTACCCATAGTTGAGAAATAAGTACGAGGGTCATTGCGGTCATAACCAGCATTTCCAGACCAATCCACATTCGCATAGTTTGGATATAGGCGGCGCGCGGTCGACTCCAGAGCTAATCTATACATATCATAATTTGGTGTACCAGGTTTGTCATTAACTCCCTTCATGTATTGGAAAATTCCGCAAGGGAAAATTGCGGTTTTATGAAGCTTTCCAACACCTTTAATTGAACCTTCAAGAAGTGCTTTAATTACCATGCGGCCCTCTGGAAGCGTACATGTGCCGTAATTGATTGAGGTGAATGGTAATTGGTTGCCGCTACGTGATTGGAGTGTATTAAGGTTATGATACATTCCTTCTACAGCTTGACGAGTTTCTTTCTCTGTCATATCCATAGCATATTGATATGCTTTTGGCCATTGGTCTGCTATACCTGCAGTTTTATCAATTGAACATAATTCTGGAGTATCATGATAAGCTAATGGAAATTCTTTATCCCAGACAAATTCTAAATTGCATACGTATTTTAATCCATCTCGATAGTGTTTCCAAAAACTTTTTCTTACATATGGAACCATTGTCCAATCAAGATGCGATGCACTCACTCCACCGAATTGTTGAAGTGATTGGAGCTGGAACAGTACCGCTACAAGTTGAAACGCTGTGTTAACTGAGTTAGCTGGTCTGACATCTGTTTGTCTTGTATTAAACCCTTTCGCAAGTAAATCATCAAATGGAACCGTTAAACAATTATGCATTCCCAAAATATAACTGTCTAAATCATGAATATAAATTTCATTATTTAAATGATTATTACGTGCCATTTCAGAAACAATATTATCAAGTGCATATTGTTTAAAGATAACTGAATCTGCTTCACCTCTACGGCCGCCGAATGAATATTCATCTACGTTAGCATTTTGATTTTGTACGTTTGCGGCGGCAAGCTTATCAGCCACCTTATCCATCATTCGTGTATTCCAGTTTCTAATTCTACTTCTTTCTTCTCTATAAGTTATATACTTTCTTGCTACATCTTTTCTCTTTGTAGACATAAGTCCACGTTCAACGATATCTTGTACTTCTTCTACGTTAAGTATTTTCTTTTTACTTTGACTCTCTACGTATTCTGCAATTTTATTAGCTTTATCAAGCGCATATGGAGTAATTTCTCCATCTACATCTTTAAAAGCACTTACAATTGCATCTACTATCTTATTCTTATTAAATTGTACAAGTCTACCGTCTCTTTTTTTGATATATTGCATATATCGACCTCCTCTAATTATATATATAGTTTAAGAGTTATTCGACTTTTCCACAAATTGTACATACTCCATTTACAAATTCATGTGGGCAAATAGTTTTTAAATATTCATTATCTTCCATCAGCACTTGAACTTCAGGCTGGAGTATAAAGACTGATGGGTCTAATAGTTCTTTTATTTTATTATTATTGTAAAGAACTTTTTCTCGGATTTCTTCCTTAGTCATAACTGTTTTTCTCCTGTATATTCATAAAATAAATAGAACAATTCATAGTTTTGTTCACGGACAAATTGGAACAGCTCGCGCGCTTTCTGTTTAGGATAAATAGAGCCATATAATATTTGCTCTTTAGTTATTCGTCTTATATAATCATAGAAGGTTTCATATGGTGCTATTCGTTTATAATAATCTTTATTATTAATTTTAGTACCTATATGATTATTGAAAGCGCAAATTAGTTCCATTATATCTTCCCATCGTTTATCTATGAAAAAGTCTTTATCATATATAAGTGGAAAATATAGTTGCTCGCTTCGTAAATCTAGCATTGTTTTAAATACTTGTATTATTCCATTTGTTTTAAATTGTTCATAATCTTGGTTCTTTGTTACATTGATTACTGTTTGTTGTGATGCACTTGAACCATGATTTAGTTCTTTTAATTTTGCAACATAGTTTAAAGTTAGAATGTTATTATATTGTAAAAAGAAATATTCTCCTAAGTTTGGTAAGGCCAACCATTGAAGTAGTTGTTCTTCTGTATTGAGCTGTGCGGGAAATTTCATTCCTATACGCTGACCTCCAACATTTTGAATTAAGTCTTGTAAATTATCTTGTATAAACTCAAGTGAACCGTTTACAGCGCCGAGGTCATAATCGTGAAATATTAGACCATAAGTGTTTGAACTTTTACGTATTTGTTTTTCCCACTGAGGTGAAATGTTTTGTCCATCAGTAGATAAACGTAGGTGTTCTGCGCGCCGCATTACACTAAATTGACTTTTGATTTTTGTAGTCATTGGTATTCGTGATTCAATTTTATTATATAGGTCTATATTTGGTCTAATAAATTCAATCTCATCTGGAAGTGGTTGATATACCCCTCCGTCGAAGGCGCGGCCGCCATATTTGATATTCGTATAGGCTGTTGAATATGGTGAGCGGGACGGATAATCTTGACGAACAATAAAGTTGGAATACATTTGTGGTTTAAAATCAGCAGATAAAGTAACAAGTTCACGCTTGTTTCTATAATAGGTAGATAACTTCATTAGTTCTAAATTGAAGAAGGGGACTCGAGGATATAGCTTCAAGTCCCCGTCGTATAAACCATAACTCACGAATCTAAACGCTCCGTTTGAGTTTTGATATATCCTTTATCATCTATTGAAGTTATCAATTCAACAAGGTGGTATGGAGTTGACTTATATTTTTTACAAATGTAATCATTATCTCGCCGTATACCTGTTACAATAATTTTATTACCACGACTTAACCATGACTTTTCAACCACTTTCTTTGTTCCATCTGGTCGCTTTTCTGAAATCTGTTTATCATAATGAGTAAATGCATCACCAAAAATCTTTACCGTTACTACTCCACTTGTTGTTAATAAAGTTACTGTTTTCTTTGCTTTATCTTTATCTAAAACTGTACCTGCAATTCTATGAATTTTATACAATGGAATTTTTTTTCCCGTATCTTTTGCTCTAAATTCATAACTAATTTCTGGCTCTTCAGAAAGTTTACTATAATCGCTTAATCCATATAAACCATTTTTTAACTTCTTCAATTCGTGTTCATGAATATAACAAGAAATCGAATCCATTTCCCATTTACTTATATTTCCTTCACAATATTTATCCCATAAATCATTTCTTAATCTTACATTTACACTATTTAATAATTCTTCATTATTCTTTTGAATAAATGGACGAATTATATCCATTTGCTTTTTATAAATTTTATCCCAATCAGTCTGTTTGATTAAGAATATAAATTCATTTTCAGCTGGAGTTAACAAATCCATATCAAAATTATTTGAATAAAAATTTAATGCAATATTATTCAAACCATAATAATTATCTACTTTAAACTTCTTTAAATATTTATTAAAATTATAAACTCGACACTGAAAATCATATTCACTTGGAATTAAATTAAACTCCATTAACATCTTCATGTTCTGAAGTGTAATTCTTTTCTTTTTATCACTAATTAAATCAATATATTCACCCATAGCTGTTATACGGTCGCCGCCATATAAATTATCAAATGCTCCTGATTTAATTAAGTTAACCATTTGAGGTTTATTAATTTTAACCTTATTAATAAAATCAAATATACTATTATAAGGTCTATTTTCAATAATCTGTTTGACTATATCATCACCAACTTTATTGATACCACTTAAACCATAAATAATTCTATTATGTTCTACATCTGGTGCGAAAGTATATTTCGATTTATTAATATCTGTAGCTTCAATATCAATTCCTTCACTACTCATTTTACCAATCGCTGTAGCTATCTTACCATAGTTTACTTTATTGGCTTTTTTCTTCTTTGTGACTTTAGAATCTTCAGTATCTTCTTCTTCCTCTTCTTCTTCGATTTCGTCAAAAATACCGATAGAAGAATCATAAGATTCTTCAATAATTGCAACGTCCTCATCTTCTTCCTCTACTTTTTCAGCGCCGCCGCTGTCAGCTATAAGACATGCACAATCCCACATAATTGTTGGATATCTATATGCTAAATTTAATTCCTGTAATCCAACTAATGAGTATGCCAAAGTGTGTGATAAATTGAATCCATATCCTCTACTCATTGCTATAAGTACATTCCATACATATTTACATAAATTTTCATTACAACCTTTTTCTTTTGTAACTTTAAAATATTCTTCAGTTAATTTTTCATATTCGGCTGGATTCTTTTTGGCAATCGACTTTCTCAACTTATCTGCCCAAGTCAGATTAAATCCTCCCAACTCTGGAAGCTGAACTAACTGCATAAATTGTTCCTGTGCAATACACAATCCGTAAGATACACCCAATACCGGTTCAAGAATTTCTTTAGCCTCAGCGCCAAGTCCATACTTCTTCAATTCATAATCCCAATCACTTGGATGTGCTTTGAAACGCGCGAGTTTATTAACTGGCATTTCTCCGCCCTTTTCGGTTGCCATTAATCGAATTGCTGAGTTAAGAATTGCCAAGTCATCTACTGAAGTTGGCTTCATCGCAGCTATTCCGCTTATTCCACTCTGTTTCTCCATCTGGAACAAACTACTAACTTTATGTTCCCAACACATTTTCCACATCTCAGGTGCATCTCTTTCAAGATTATATATACCTACTACTTTTTCATATGTATCTTTTAATGTTTTTTCCCTCTCCACATATCCATAATCGCACAACAAATCAAGGCAATTATGAATTTTATCAAGAGCTTCAATTGAAAGAACGTCATACTTAATTAATCCCGTATCTTCTGCATCATGAAGGTCAAACTGAGTCATAATTTCTCCACTTGGTGCCCTCATCAATGCGGTTGAATTTGTAAACGGTTCATCTACAAATATAACTCCTCCTGCGTGGATTCCACAACCATTTATAAGACCTTCAATTCCCTGTGCTACCTTCCACAATTCTGGATAGTTTTCTTCCATTTCAATTCGGAATTGTTTACTTGCACTTATTCCATTATCTGGGTCACCATAAAAAGTTTGTTTGAGTGTTCTAAGTTGACCTCTATCTGCTTCAATAAATGAAGATAAATATTGTGCTGTATCTACATCAATACCTAGACCGCGCGCAGCTGTAAGAATTGCCGATTTTGATTTTTCGGTTTTAAGAGTTAATACATTTGCAACTCTATCTTCACCATAAAATCGGCGAAAAGCTTTTAAAACATCTGCACGTCGACCGCCCTCAATATCAATATCTACATCAAGAACCGATACACGCTCTGGATTAAGAAATCTCCAACGCTTTGTTTGACTCTTTTCTCGAAGTGGATTTATCTGTGTAATACCTAATAGATATAACAAGATAAAACCTACTCCAGAGCCTCTGCCGCAGCCAACGAGAGTTCCTGCATCCCAACAAGTACCAATTATATTTTGTAGATTTAAGAAATATGCGCTCCATCTACTTCCGTTTACTTCTGATGAAATCCACGTATCTTCAAGACACGCATTTATTTCATCATATGTTGCCTGATTGTTCAATGTGGCATCATTTTCTATTCTTTCAATTATTCTTCTTGCTAATAATTTATCTTCTTCATATTCTGAATTTAAAAAAGTATCTATATACGGAATGAGTTTACGATATTTTTCAATACTTTGTGTTGTTAAAGCTACTCCATACCATTTCAGTCTCGGAATCTTCAATGGCTTCATTAATGAATAATCTTCACACTTATCTTTAATTTCTAAAATTGTTTGATAAGCTGATTGAAGAACTTCTTCACCCATTTCCTTTTCCATATATTCATGGATTTCTTCATCACTCATAAGATAAGTTGTCGCATAGAAATCATCAACCTCTCTATCTCCCTGTTGTGAATTAAGAAACGCTTTATGAATTTGTCTATCTTCTTTTTTCAAATAATGAGCATCATTTGTTATTATGTACTTAATTCCGAACTCGGCGCCCAGCTCAACCAACTTATGATTTACATATATCTGGTCTTTATTAAATGATGGCTGCATTTCAAAATAGAAATCATCTTTACCGAAAATCCCTTGCATCTGTACAATCCATCGTTTAATTAAATCCATCGAAGGCGCACCAGTATCTCTATTACGAATAAGTTGAGTCGGCAAACATCCTCCAAGACAAGCCGTACAACCAATTACATGACCTGGATTTGTTCCAATTATATCAATAAGGTCTTGATAATAAGTTGGAACTCGGCGCATACGACGTGCTACATAACTTCTATTCCATGCACGCGAAGAGACCTCGCGGATTTGTTTTGCTCCGACATTATCTTTCGCCAAAAGTATGAAATGAAAATACCTATCGGTTTCTTTTTTAAAGTTATTAGCATTTAAACCATTTCTAACCAAATAAATCTCATTACCTCTAATAAGTTTTAGATTAGGATATTTATCTTTAACTTTATTCATATACTTCTCTGCTCTAATATGAGAAGCAATTGTATCATGTTCGGTTATTGCAACTACACTATGACCCAATTCTCCGGCATAGTCAATAAGAGACTCAACTGTATTAATTGAGTCTCTGAGGCGGAAATTGCTAAAGTCTGTGTGGTTCCTC
>Ga0326513_10001692_pt1 | contig 16778 bp, 10 predicted proteins | sample 2_2465_0518_D_FD_203654 | JGI IMG/M metagenome (GOLD analysis project Ga0326513, IMG submission 203654) | Bovine rumen microbial communities from UC Davis, California, United States - 2_2465_0518 | ecosystem: Host-associated > Mammals > Digestive system > Stomach > Rumen | place: USA... | reverse complement strand
TTTACGGCTATTGTAGATATTCAATATCGAAGCATGAACGCTACCACCTTCAACAGCTCCCATCCAAGAATTAATAGTATTTACGCATTTCTGTCTTAACTGTTGTTCTGTAATACCAGTTGTAGTAGGAGTTGATGGTTGTGCATTAACTACTTGTACCAGACAAGTAGAAGCACCTGTTTTTGTATAAGCACTAATAGTTGCAAAACCTATACCTTTGGCAGTAACCTTACCGCCCGATACGACAGCAACATTAGGATTAGACGAAAACCAAGATACACCAGCCGTTTTAGCTGTTAATGTACCAGTCTTACCCTTTTGTAATGTTAATTTAGAAGCTGAAATACCAGTAGGTTTACCATTGTCAACATAAACCCTACATTTAGCTGAACGATTGCCATCATTAAGAATTACGGTAGTTGTACCTGAAGCTGTTACAGTTAAAACTCCGTTAGCATCAATTCTTGACATTCCAGTATTAGTTACAGACCATTTGGGGTTAGTTGCGCCAGTTTGCCAAAAAGCGTACTGACAATTAGCATATGTATGAGCAGAAGTGCAACATAATTTCAATGGTGCTTGTGTAGGTTTAGTCCAACCATTATAACCACCATTTTTGATAATGGCAGGATAATCTTTATAACATTTATTCTTATCCACAACTCCAACACCAGCAATAGAATTAGACTCCAAGAAATTAGTTTCTCCCCCATACTGCCATATACCATAGTTACCCTTATAACCACAAGTGCTATTCCAATGTGCAACCCAAACATCATAACTATTAAGCAAAGTCGAATCATTTAATTGATTGTTAAGCCAACTAAGCGAAGCATACAACATAGGATAATAACCTACACGTTTCATCTCAGCAAGAAATCTTTTACAAATGTCAACGAGCATTTTGTTTGATGGCATACCGTGATTTCTCTTATATCCATCAGCATCCTCCATATCAAAAGCAATCGGCATTGTAGGTTTCTTGCCTTTTAATAATCTAATCACGTGACGAGCCTCACTTACTGCATCTTCAATATTAAGAGCATAAGAATACAAATATACGCCCCACGGAATACCTGCCGCTTCACACTTCTTAACATTGTTTTCAAATTGGTTGTCATCTTGTACAGATAAATCATCGCCATAACCACATCTAATCATAACAAAATCATAACCAGCATTTTTAATTTTTTCAATGCTAACATTTCCATTCAGCGAGGAAATATCAACACCCTTTTTTCCAGCAATACTCATTACAATTCCTCCTTTAATATATAAATAAAGACTGGCTCAATAACGAACCAGTCTTTATATAAAACAATTTAATTCTTATTCATATTTATCAGTACTAAAATAAACACCATCACGATTCTTAAATATATCATCGGCAATATTTTGATAAAGAGTTGAACAAATACCATGAGGGTTATTTAAAGAATCGTCAGGATATTGCACTACTTCTTTTTTAAAAACCACATAATCAAAATTATTTGTAGTGTCAAGAACTTCACGAGAAATAGAAATAATATCTGTTACTATAGGATTTCCAGCGAACGCCCTACGGAATAAATCAAGGTTTGAAAGCTCTAAATTATTTTCGGGCACAATTTGAATTTTCAAACCATCTTTTTCAGCAGGGAGAAGTAAAGATAATGCTTCGTATTTATCTTGACCATTAACTTGAATTTTAAGAGTTTTCTCTGTATTATTAAAAAACATTTTTATATTAGGATCATCCTTAAACAACATTTCGATTTGTTTATAACGAATAACCCAAGGTGCATATAATTTAAAATTTTTACTATTCTGTTCTGTACTTTTCATATTAATCACCTTTTCTCTTATTTTTTTTCTTTAAATCTTATAATAACCTTACCAAACAATCTATAATAAGGGATAGGTAACTCATCAAATATGTAATAATTAATTGCATCAGCCAACATTATCGCACATATAGATAATACTATCCATATTAAACTGAAAGGCAAACATATTATACCCTTGTAGTTTAGCCATACATTAGAATAATCCCACATCTTAGGTAACACACCAGCAAGAGATAAATTACCTATAATAAATTCCATGCCTGTAATCAACGCAGAACCTATACAACCTTGTAATAGAATATCCATATCCCAAGATATGTGGTCATTAATTTTATCTAACAATACAATAGCAATTCCACCACATATCCCCATCTCAAAGAAAGTATAACCTCTATAAATCTGTTCTATAAGCATGTAAGCAATCATACCCACACCGAATAAAACCACATTTTTAAGTATTATCTTTTTCATTATCCTGCTCCTGTAATTACTCTGTTTGATTTTTCATTTTAGCAAGTAAATCTTTTAAAGGCTCAGATTGATATTCTTCAGGAATTTCCATCCCATAATATACAGAAGACACATTTATTAAATTATCCATACTATTAATATAATGTTTCAATGAATTAAAGTATGTAGTTTGAAAATCAATATGAAACATACTTGTTTGTATAATTTTCATCATATCCTCTGCACTATAATAAACACAAATATCATTATCAGCGTGATAAGATACTTGTAATGCTCCTGCATTTATTTGTGTTAATCTTCCCATAAGATTAGTTTGGTCTTTTTCTGTAAGAGCAAATGTATGTAATTCACCATCAGAAAGAATAACTTTAATACCCTTTTCTATAGTTTGATTACATAAATAACTCATATATTCAATTTTTCTATCTTTAACAAATTGTAATGAACTTTTACGTTCTTCTTCCTTTTCTTTTTCTTCAGGTGTAGGTTCAGGCGGTATATATGGCTCAGGATCGATAATTTCTTTTTGCTCATCAAGTGCCTTTTTAAAAACGATATAATCTTCTTCCGAAATTTCTTTAATCCTAACATCAATAAATTCACCTAATACTACATCAGGAATTTTAGGGTAATCAATTAAATGATAAATAACTGAATTATCAGACGAAACAATGCCAAGTATATTTGAATCATCACTCATACATATTTTTAACGATTGATGATATTTATCATATTTCACATAATTAATATTTACATTTGTGTTCACATCAACAATTTCTTGATTATGAGTAATTTTATAAAAAATCATAATATTACCTCCAATCTTTATTTTTATATAGTTACCCCAAGTCCTTCCCATCTCTGTTTTTCATCTTCGTATTGAGAAGGCATTTGGTTAGCCATTTCATATAATCTATTAATACGCCGTTCAATTTTACGTTTCCTTTTCTTCTTTCGTGTCTTCTTGTCTACAGGAATATAGCCAAATAAATCTTTATATAATTGATTCATTTTTTGAATTGTATTATAAGAATTAAATTGCGAAGCGAAACCACGCCAAGAAATATAAGAACCTTCAATTTCTTTTATGGTAATTATTCCTTCTAACATTTTTATTTTAAGTTTCTTTAATTTTCTTCTTTCACGAGTTACAGAATTAGATGAAACATTAATTGTGATACTACCGTTGTCTGCTATAGAAACTTTTTTCTTCAAAAATGTAAATCCTTTATTTAAAGGAACAATGCGTGTCTTTTTAAGATTAAGATTTAATTTATATTTTTCGCACATTTTTTGAATGGCTTTTAACAAATCTTTCAATTCTTCTTTTGTTTTCGCCAAAACCCATCCATCGTCCATATAACGAATATAGTTCTTAAATCTCATATCATCTTTAATTAGATGGTCGATTGGGTTGGCAAATAATAAAGCAATAAATTGTGATAACTCACTCCCTAAACCAATTCCGACACCATCGACTTGCTCTTTAGTAGTATATATTTCTATAGATTCTCTAATTAATTTAATTAATCTATCATCCTTGACCTCTGTTTTTATCATATTTAAAGCTATCTCATGGCTAATACTACCAAAATAATCTTTGAAATCAAACAATAATACATAACCATCAGTTCCATATTGTCTATAATGCCTTTGTATCATCATTTTCATTCTATTGATTGCAAAATTTATTCCTTTGTTTTTAGTAGAAGCACCATTATCATAAATGAATTTAGGAAGAAAGAGAGGGTTGAGACAGTAAAGGCATAATACCTTCTGCACAACCCTCTCTCTAATGTGAATACTTTTTATGTGTCTGAGTTTACCTCTTTCATATATATAAAACTCAAAAGTATTTTTGAATTTAAATCTATCTATTTTTAAAAGATAAAGCGACTCAGAAACATTGTATTCTATATTCCTCATATAGTTTTGAACACTTGATTTCCACATTACATTGTTTTTACAAAGCAACGCAGAATTATACATGTGCTCAAAGCTAAACACCTCATCGAAGAATCTCGGAGATGAAACAAAATCTTCAGGGTATCGTCTATCAACTTTAATAGGCAAAATTACAGTCATTATATTTCACCTCCTTATCGTCCTTAAAAAAATATTAATAATATAAATACATTCACTACAGTACCGCCCTTATCCAACAATGGTATTCTTTAATATAAAGACCGCCAGTTGGGGTGAGGATTCCATTCCCCTGATATACGGTACAAATTCATTTACATTAACTGTAAATTGGTCATATTCTCCTTCGTCTGTTAAGATAATCTTTTCATTATTCAAAACGCCAATAGATTTGAACTATACTAAATAATACGCAAAAATTAATTACGTAAATTACTCAAATCATCTTCTTATTTTTGAGCAAATGAGGCATTACTCTCAAACAGTTAACTCTTTCTTAAAGACGAATCACAGCGGCGCGCCATTAGCGTTACTCGCGTTGTTGTTGGTATTGGGGTTGCCGTTGTTGTTGTTGACATTGACGAAATTCGTAGTGGAATTAGCAGAACGTGTCCAACAGTTCATAGCATCATACAGAATATAACCATTATATAATAAAAGCAATAATTGCTATTATTTTCAAATTTATATATAAAATAATGTTTAATTATTTATAACATATCGCTCAACGGCAATAAATCCAACAACAAATGAACAAGCAATATGTTATAATAATATTTTTATTTTTGTATGTGTTTTTTGTTTAATTTATTTTAGAAAATCATCTTGTTATTTTTGATTTTCATTCGATTTATCTTCTTTGTTATTATCTTTTTGATTATAAAAAGAAACAGGTTCAGTTATTTCACCTTTATCAATACTTTTCAATATTTGTTTTTCACGCCATTGTTTCCTTGCTGACATCATTTTTAATCTTTTATTATCATATTCATCCAGCATTTTTTTAAGAGCAAATGCTGTTTTATGTTTTTTACTTACCACATTTTGGAGAACTTTAAGATCAGAAGATATAACACCAGCGATTTCTATATCAATAAAATATAAATAACTACTCCAACTTTGTTTACGTTTTTTCTTAATTTGATACATGGCACTAATTACTGTCAAATATTCACGCAAGGTACGATAATATGATTTCGCTTTTCTAAAATTATCTAATCTTGAAGCATAACTATCTATATCAGCAATACGTACATGGTTAGCAAATGACATACAAATATATGCTTGCGAAGCTAATTTATAAAAGTCGTCTAATCCTGTCGTTTTACCATTGGCTTTTTGACCGTCTATCCAATTACCAATATCAATCAACAAATTTTGTCCATTAGTTATAAACTCTGCTTTTGACTTTTTCTTTTCTGAAGCAACTACAGACACAACAATTCCTTCTTTCAATGTTATAAAAAATATCTAATACTACTATTTTATTGTCTATAATAAATTTAGGCATTAACTCAATAATATTATTTTTGCTCAAATCTACATTATTGTGTTTTAATATTTTAATTGTACGTTTGATTAATTTAGTAATTTTTAAAGATAATGTTTTCTTCATTTTATTACTAAGTTTAACTGTATTACAAAAACATATCTTATAATCATTATTTTTATAAAAGACCATAAATTTCTCCTTCTTTCATTGTTTTATTTAAATAATTTTGTGTTTATATATAATCAACACCCGAACAACGCCACCCTTTCGGGTGGCAGATTGTTCGGATTAAAGATTAACCAGTACAGAAGCACAGCGGCGCGCCATTAGCGTTACTCACGTAGTTGTTGGTATAGGGGTAGCCGTTGGTGTAGTGGACAAAGACGAAATAAGTAGTGGAATAAGCAGAACGTGTCCAACAGTACATAGCATCTGTTCCTGTTCCCAAATATTTTCTTGCAATAAGAGTATTATTAGAAACAATATTTGGATATCTATTTATTTTAGTAATATTATTATTACTATCTCTTTCACAAATAGAAGCCCATTTATTGATTTCATTTATATAAGGCGTACCTGTTGTTCCCCATAATTCACCATAGCACGATAAAAACAAATTACTTACAGATACAACAGGAGCAGGACTAAATTGCATAGTAGTAGAACCCTCAGGATAATACGCACCTCTCGCAGAAATTACCTTTACAGGAGTAATAATGGTCTGTATTTCAGAAGGCAACATACTAAATACACTTTTACCACCATACAAATTCGATACACCATCATTAAGTAACTCATTTGCTCTACACTTTTTATGGTCACTTGCGGTATCATCACCCCAGCCATTAAGTGTATTATCTCTTGTATTCATCTGTACAGTATTATCCATAATGTGTCTATATTTTTTACCACTTGCGCCATTACCAGCGTTATCACCAAGTGCCATACCCCAAACAATATGCGAAAAATACTGAGTAACCTTATCGGCAGTTAAAGCAGTACCATCCCAATAATAAACATTAGCATTAGCGTTGCACAAGTATAATCCAGCAGTCTTACCTATCAATTCAGCGACATCATCAAGTGAAGCAAAACATCCTTTAATATCACCTGTATATTCACCAAAATCACTATCTGCTCTTTCATATACATTAAATCCAAGAACTTCCATAACAGCAATATCGTGACCAGTACCGTAATTATCACCGCCAATAGCATTGTTACCATCACAATAAATTCTAATTTTGTCTCCTTCTTCGAGATATAAATTATATTTATCCGACATACCAATGGCGTATAGTTCAGGTAAAGTATAAGCAGAAGTATAATTAGGATCGTTAGTATAAGCATAATCATAATTTGCTAAATAAGCCCTAACATCTTCATATTCAGGATTACGAGGTAAACCATCTGGTAAACCACATTCAGCAAAAATAGCATTAAGTACAAAAGTTGGTTTAAGTATATTAGGTACAGTAGAAGCAAACTCAGATAACATATTCTCATCTAACACGAGTTCAGAGAACAAACCATAAATATGATTAATATCAATACTACTCCTGTATATTTCTTCGCCCGTATCAGTCCAACCTTTACATAAATACCAAGTATCATTTTCTGCTTCTTTATTAGGTTTACCGTAAGTTGAATCATAAACAATAGTATCACCAGCAGTAACATCAGTAGAGTATTTTACATTATTACCCACTTTAAACTGCACAGTGTATTCTCTATCATTTTCAGTAAATTCAGCTACATACGTTCCTGCCTCTCTTACTCTTGTAGTTAAATTTCTATCCCAAATGTTTTCAAAAACATAAGTTTTATCCCAAGAATAAGGTTTAGTAGGTTTATCAAATAACTTTTCGCCAGTTGATTTCAAATAATAAGCACCAGTGTTTTCGTCAATAGTAATATAATCATAAGTAGTATCACCATCATTAACCCATACAATGGCGAGAATAGAATTATCATAATTTTTAAATGTAATAGGATACTGTTGAATAAAGTGACCGTAAGTAATAGTCAACCCTCTCCACAAAGTAGTAAACCTATTATACTGAGCAGAGTTGATTTCAGGAACATAAATGTGACCACTAACATTAACTGTATTACTTAAAATTGCAGTTTTATCAGCTAACATATCCAAAATTTCAATACCAGTGCTATCGTTAAACGTCCAATCAATATCAGTAATATTAATATCCGTAAGATTTTCTGCATTATCCAAAATATCAACAACATCAACAGGAGTATTTCTTACAGACAGAGAAGTAAGATTGCCATAACCCTCCATCTCAAATGTTGTAAGATTAACCTGATCTATTAACGAAAGAGTTGTGATTGTATCAGGTAGTTTTAAAGTTCTGATCTGACTACCAGACGGTAAGCTAACAGAAGTAATCTTCGAACCTTTAGCAAGGACTTCACGAATATTATAACACTGTGATACGTTGATATTACCACCCAAGTTAGGGCAGTTAGAAACATTAACTACTTTCAGTTTTTGAGAGTTACCTAAACTAAACTGATTTGTTACAAGACCTTCGTTTACATAACCTTCTTCTTCGCTACCAATAATTACACTTTCGAGATTTATCGCCATATTACCTAACTCAAAACGCTTAATATACGCAGCCGATAAGTCACCAAAACTTTTAATCTCAGCACCATTAAAGATGTTAAGCATACTATCGCCACTACTATCAAGTGTAGATTGGAATGATACTGATTCATTGGCATTACAATACTTCTTCTGTCTTGTACTACCAAATTCAGCGATAACATATGTATTGGAGAACGGTGTAACAACAATAGTTTTGTTATCAACATAATAAGTCTTATTGTTATCAACTTCCGTATCAGAAGAAACTACATAATTATTCCCGTCTTTCTCATAATAATATGATTGTGACGGATTGCCAGAAGGATTCTCAACTTCACGATATGAAGTCGAAACACCTGTGGGAGTCGTCATACGCATTTGAATCTCATTACGAGAATCAATAGCTGTGCCTGTCATATATTTAGAAAGATAATAACTAAATCTATGTTTTAACCAATAATCTCTCTGCGAAGATTTAGAACCCTGTGCCATAGCAAGATACGCTTTTGTACCTGTTTCAAACCACGGTACAATATATTTAACCTCTGTATCGGCACAGAACACAGCTTCGCTCCAAGCTGCTTGATGATTATTAAATCTATTCTTTACATATTCATAGGTGAAGCCCTTAGATACGAGCCTATCAATCATAGTTGTAATTTCAGACCTAAATACCTTTTTAACATTATTCCAAAGTACAGAGTCCTGACCGTTATATACATTAGAACCATTATATGTACTATCGTCTTCAAGCCAATAATCAAAATTTAAAGCACCGATATTATCAATTCCCAACGCAGTATCACCATCATAAGGGAAGAAATACCAATGCTGTCCATCAAATGTAACCATATGCTGATTCTTTGCTCTGCTATCAACCATAAGGAATATATCAGTCCAAATATAATAAAGAATAGTAAGATTCTTCGCAAAGTAATCTTCAAATTCATTCTTGAATTTTGCAAGTCTATACTGTACTGTGTCTTTAGTATAAGTAAGAGTACAATTATTACCGGTATGAGAAGTAATATTTGTGTCAGATAACTTAATATATCTAATAAGTTTGGTAACAGTATTACCGTTAATAGTTTCCTCTTGATTCTTTTCAACTACTTCCGCATTATTGCCTATCTCTACCAAATTAGCAATATCAGTTAAGTTATCGCTTTCACCAAAACTCGGATTTATAGGATGAAGAATACAATCAGTAGCAGTTCCATTAATATCAACCGAAACAACAGGAGTAGTAAGATTAAATGTATAATTACTACCTAAATTAACATTAGGTCTTGCATTATCGGGATTTGTGCTTGCCACCCAAGCAACAACCCTGTGAAGCTGAGTATAATCATCATAAGGCTCATCGTAATCAGGGAAGATGGGTTCAAACGCAATCTTACAACATCTATCTGTTACAGATTGTCCTTTCTTTCTGCCCGATTTATAAGTATAAGTAATAATATTATCAAAGTCACCCGACTTAAACTCAGTAACGACAAGTCCATTATCACGGAAATCCCACGCTTCACAATTAGGATATTTGTCTAAATCAAAACCGAAGGTATCTTCCGTACCCTTATCATTATTGAAATTATACTTACCCCAGAATTTAACGAAACCCGTGGAAGCGTTCTTCCAATAAAGCACCATAGGTCTACCATCAATACATTGTCTAACCCTTGCGTCTTCTTTCTGTGGGGGTGTCAACATATCATAATCATTATAAGTATCCAGCCAACGTGTAATATCATCCCAAATCTTCATAAGAATAATATTATTCGCTCCCTCGGATGAAGCAACATCAGCCTTTAAACAGAACGATTTAACGGGTACACTATTTGAATAGATACCATACTTAGAGAACGGTCTATACTGATTACCGTCAACTACAATAATATCTGTAAATGTACTCTTAATATATCTTTCAGATTCACTTGTTACATAAATATCGGTATCAACCGCCCTTACATAACTTTCTTCGTCATATGTTACATAGACGGGTTCTTCGGCAGTAATCGAAAGATTATTCTCTTGAAGTTCAGAAACTTTAATATATTCTACACTATCAATGGTTTTTAAAATGGCAATTTTAAGTTTGGCAGATTTAACGTCTGTGAGTTTTAAATACTCAACTCCGTCAATTATTTTTGTTCCTACGTTGATTTCCTGTCTAAGAACATTTTGGTCGCCATTCTTAAACTTAATCTTAAAATTCTTTACATAATAACCCTCAGAAGAAGTACCCTGTACATTCAAATCTGCATTAACAAATACAAATGAATTACTTGAATCTGCCTTATCAACAAAATAACCCGATACTGTTTTATTATCTCCCTTGTACTGAGGAAGGTCGGTACTTTCAATTACCATATAAGGACAGTTATCAGGTAACTTAGTCGGATCTATCATTTTATTAGTATCAAAAACATTATTACGAGCATTTCTCGCAATCATATCATCAACATTAGGAGAGTCGGCAATATAGTTATTCAAAATATCATAACTACGACTGTTACCGCCCTGATCTACTTCAAACAAAGCTATATCGTAACATCTAACCTTGTAGACTTCTATCTCGGCGTACTCAGAACCAATAGTAATATTTGTAGCAGGATTTTGATTAAACCTATCCAACTCACTATATCCGATAACGCCAGCAATATCAGAGTTAATAAATACATAAACAAGTTGACCTCTGTTGTTATTTGAAGTATCTCTCTTTGTAATAACAAAACTAAGCCTTACTTCTACCTCATCGTTATAAGATACTTCAACATAGTCACTTGCATTAATGTTCAAAGAACCCTTATTAGCTGTAACTTGAATACCCTTGCTATTAGCATAACAACTAATTACATTCTGTTCGTAGTCATAGACGTTCTTAATCTTAAAGCACATTTCAATAGTCTTACCTTTGGTAGTATCCACATCAGTAAGGAAAGGCTGATAAGGAATTGTCATACTACCGCCAAGAGGTATTCTAAGACTATTTCCAGTCCAACCAAAGATATTAAAGTCAATGTCACTAAATGCAACATTATAAGTAGTACCACCACTATTCGTATAACTATACTTATCTCTTGTAGCCGCAGATTCACTATTACTTCTATTCATCGGGTCAAATAAGAACTGTAAACCACTACTAATAGCTTGTGCCACTTTAACCGCAGAAGCCTCATACTCAATAACCTGAGTAATGGGATTGCTTTCTCCATAAGAAAGAGTAATGCGATAATAACCAGCCTCCATAACTCTGTAAGTCCAATTATTTACTGTGCCAGTATCAACATCGAATCCAGTTGTGTAAACAGATTCGTAGGTATTATCATCTTTACTATATTTAACTTCGACATTAATATTGCATTTAGCCGTATCACCATCGCTCACTACAAAACTAAGTCCTGCATACGAATATTGCTGAATATCACTATTCTCAGTTCTTGCATATAACAAAGGCGTACTACTTTTATCATCAATATAAGTCACGCCTAATGTAAGTGTGTTACTCGTAACAGGATCGCTAAGACCTTCAAGAACAGTAGTCATATAAATCTCAATACTATGTCCACCATGAGTAAGGTTGTTTATGTCAATATAAACAATCGAGGAAGAAACTCTTGTTGTTACTGTAATAGGATTACTGTCATCATCATCTATTATACAATAAATAGTTTTCTGACCGCTACCAAAAGGAACAACAGGAATTGAGAAATTACTCCTTTGAACACTTAAACTTGGGAATTTTGTAGTAATATAGTTGTAAGCAACATTAACATTATAAGTTAATGACTTTCTATTATTTTCACTGTCAACCACCGTAACTCGAATAACATTTTGTCTATTCGGTGTGAGATATTCACCCAAATCAATCGCAACAGTACCTTGTGCTAAATTCTGAGTAGTAAGTACAAGATTGCCATCAACATAATAATATGCAGTACCATTACCAGTGGGAGTATTATTATCACCTGTATCTATAGAAGACCAAGTATAACCAATTTTACATTCACAACCTGTATCCTGATTATAAGGAACAGTAAATGTTGTTGAGGGCAACAGATTTCTTAAACGCATTACTACATAACCAACATTACCGCCACCCATAGCAGGAAGAACTACTCTTGCATACTCCGTTTCATCATCATTATCGTCACCTAACACAAGATATTTCTTACTCTCGTCATTTTCATCTTCAACTATCTTTAAATCTAAATCATTAAAATCCGTATCACTACTAACCTTTTGAGGTACAAGCACATTATTTATATTTTGAATAACATAAGTCTGATATACACTTTGACCTAATTTGTTACGTTCTAAAACTTTAACAAATTGACCGACTTTCGCTTTAGGTGTTCCAAGATAATTATTTAATTCTTCTGTAGAATTAAACAAAAGGTCTGAACTTGCTCCTAAAGCAAATAAAGGTTTTCCTTTAATGCTCATATCTAATCAACCTCCTTTATTATTCATTTATTTATTTTTTCTTGAGTGGTTCTGTTGGTAATGACATAAATTCTTCATGAATTTTATCCATTACACCGTTCTCTCCCAATGATTCATATTGTACCCATATATTTTCAAAGTTGTCTTTAGCCCATATTGGAGCATAACCTTTATTGACAAACCATTTGTTATATTCATTTATCATTTGACTACGAAGCATAGCCTGCAAGCCTTTTTTAATTGCCTCTTGTTCTTCTTTTTGTGCCTGTAATAATCTTTTCTGTTCTTTTTTCTGTTCTCTCAACGCCTTTGCTAAATAACCAACTATAGCACCAAGAGAAGGAACGCCAAGCAAGGCTAATATATTTAATACTTCACGAAAAGTAACCATTGTTATCACCCCCAAATAAAAAAAATAAAGCGGTAGAATTAAATAATCCTACCGCTTAAAATATATTTTTTATGCTATTAAGGGTTCAATCAATCGTCTGTTTTAGGTGTATCGTAAGTTAACGCCTGTGTGCTATCAGTTAATCCATCAGTTGTAGGATCGTTTACAATTCCAAGAATTGCAAGAATGATAAACACAGTATTAACAATATTGAGTAAGTTATTACCCAACTCGCCAAGATAAACCTGTAAACCAAATGTATTCCCTACCTGTTGAATCAAAACAATAACCGCAGGAATAATAGCAAGCCAAAAATTCTTATTCTTTAATCTAACAATCCAATTAATCTTACTCATAAATCATTTTCCTCTCTATTTGAATTTATATATTTTTCAAAAAAAATAAAAGACCAATCGTATTTGATTGGTCTTTACTATTATCTATACTTTAATTTAAAACCTTAACTTCATACGCCATAAGCTGAACTGTGATGTTGGCAGTAGGAGAATTATTAATAGCGTGTAGAGTTAAAACGCCATTATCATTTTCAACATACAACCCACCACAATCATCAATTACCAACTGGTCAATAACCGAATCGTCACCTTCAATATCCACCTTGGTATTGCTCGTAACAGTATATGTTGCAGGAAGTGTTAAAGTTTGAACATTGTTATCCCAATTTGCATATGGAATAGTATAAGAATATACAGCATTAACTCTATTAATCTTATTTATAACATCTGAAGATAATTTCTGTTCTGTTACATTCCCATCTGTTATATGTTTTGTCTTAATAACATTATCCGAATCACTAAGTTTTTCTTCTATTGAATCGTTTAACGTATCACAAATTGCCATTATGTCTGATACAACTTGGTCGATAACAGTTTTTTCATAAACATTATTACTATTAGCTTTCGTAGCAATACTCTCATTAATTGTGTCAATTAAACCATCAACTTCATCCCTATTATAAAATGTTGCAAAAACAAATTCTTTCATTCTTGCAACCGTAGGGAACAATAACCTTTCCTCAGATGTGGGGGTTTGGTCAAATGAAAAAGTATCAGACTTGTTTGCCACTCTTTCAAATGTACTATCCATAGTATCTACGGTGTATACTTCACTTTTGTTAACCTTATTATTAAACAGGTTGACAACTGATTTAAATAAATAATAAGTAAACAATGAATTATAACCATACTCTACAGGTAAAGACTGATAATTACTCGGCAAAGGAGTATTTGCGCTTGTGTTCTCGCAATAAATTTTTGCAATCTTACCAGTATTAACAAAAGCATTATTTTCTACTTCTGTTACAGTTTTTGCAATCCAGATAAAATATGGATTGGTAGTCTTATTTTGATTTTCGAATGAACGATTTGTAAGTACAGTATCGTCAGTAGCAGAAAAAATAGTACCATACTCATCACACATAAAAGATGTAGTAGATAAATAATCTTTACTCATCTTGCCAGTCAAAGTAACTATAATATCCTCAATACTTGCAGATTGATTATTAATATCATTTTGGATTTCACCAATAGCAGTATTTTGACTATTAATTTCTTCTGACATTTGGCTTGTTGTTTCAGATAAATTGTCAATATCATTCGCATTACTCGAAATAGACTCAGAAAGATTATATAACTTTGCTTCAATTTCATCCTTGTTATAAACTTCATTCTTATTATAAGCATCAGTAATACCATAGTCAGACAACTTAGTACCCTTTATAACAAAGGATTTAAACTCTCCCCAATTTCCTGATTTAGTACCACTGGTAGCAGGAGCACTTCTAAATACCACTCCCCCATTTTGTGTTAAAATATACTGTGTAATTTGATTTGTAGCGGTTACACAAAGCGCATTGTGATAACCACCTACACCAGTCCAACCACTTGTGTTCGCAGATGTAATATAAACTTTATACCATTGATTAGGTTGAGTACAATTATCTAATGTTACACCACTTACAACTTCAACATAATTATCAAAATTATTGATAATTTCATTTATTTTAGCAGCAACAGCAGAATTTTGGACTGGATTTGTACTATTCTCGTCAAGAGCAGTATCTATTTCGGTAACTTCGCCACTTTTAATATCTTGTAACCGTGATAAAGCACTAAGAAATGTTGCAAATGTTTCATCTCGTATTAATGCTTCAATAGCCTTATTGGGAGTTACTTTAATAGTAATTCCATCAAATTGAATGTTATCATTACTAAAGTTAACCACAATGTTACCAACTGTTCTACCTATCGCATTAGTAAAGTTTGTGCTTGCAGAGAGAGAAATTTTACCCTCAGTAGCATTATCAACAGTACAATTCACACTAACAGCAGAGCCATTACCGCTTGTACCCATAAACACAATACCAGTGTTATTAGTTAAATCTATAGCACCATTGTCGTCTACTAATTGGAACTTGGCAATTTTTATTCCATTTTCGCCTTGTACACATTTTAAATAAATAGGGTTATTTTCCCAAGCATGTAAAATATGTAAGGCGCTTAAACTATTTGGCATAACACATTCCTCCTTTCAGAATTTTAATTATCGAAAGTATAAGTAGGAGTTGTTACTGAGGTTTGATTAATAGTCGAGAACAACTCATAGAATCTCATTTCTTTAGGTTTTCTATTGTAATCCGTTGTGAATACCATTGGAGAATAGTCATAATTATCATAATCAAATTTAATTTCAAGTAATAACGGCTCTCCCCACTTGTCATCATTTTTAATATATAAAGAACTCCCTAAATATAAATTTTTACACTTATCTTTCATCTCAGGCATATGCGTTATGTTAGCAATATCCGATTCAAAATCATAAACAGGTTTATTATATATTTGACTTAATTCTAATGTAGCGGTATCATACAAGTCAACTAACGTATCATAAATATCATCAGCAGAATAGTCATCATTAAACACAACATTTTCATTTGTCCAATCAGCTTCATAAATGTATTTGAATAATTCTTTAGCTTCTGTGGGAGTAAAAATAGGTTTGTATCCACTTGTGGGTACACCGTCTGTGTTATTACTATCAAATTGCTCATTTAACGTATTAATGTTCAATGAATATTTAACAGCAATCTGTTTCATATTATAAATTTGTTGAGAGGTACTACTTTGATAACTCATATAATTATTATACGCATCCCAATAATTTTGAGCTAACTGTTGAACTTCATAACACATATTTCTTGATTCCCAACATGTCCTAACCCAACCATATTTTTCTTGATGATAACCATTATTAGGAGAAGGTTCTGTGGTAGAACCCCAACTATATCTTTCATTACTTCCAAATTCTTCTAATAAAGGTGGTAAATCAGGCACACCTGACGAACCATACTTTATATCTACAGCAATATTATTTTTACTCACTAATCTCTGATACTCAGCTAATCTTTTTGACATATTAGATTCTAATTCTAATAACTTAACATTATTATTAATTAAAGTAATTGCATAATTACGATATTTAGCTAAATCCGAATTTGAACCTGTTGACGAAATATCATTTTGATATATTTCAATTAACTGTTTTAATGTATAAGGCTCATTGTTACTATCTAAATGTTTGCTATCAGCTACATAATCTAATTTA
>Ga0326513_10001691_pt1 | contig 16791 bp, 16 predicted proteins | sample 2_2465_0518_D_FD_203654 | JGI IMG/M metagenome (GOLD analysis project Ga0326513, IMG submission 203654) | Bovine rumen microbial communities from UC Davis, California, United States - 2_2465_0518 | ecosystem: Host-associated > Mammals > Digestive system > Stomach > Rumen | place: USA... | reverse complement strand
GAGTAAGACAAGAATGGTAGAGATTGATGATTTGGCAAAATCGCTTGATGTAGAGAAGTTTTTCGACCGCCTTACTGGTAACTTTTCAGTCAATCCAAAACATGGTCACATCTTCACTTTGCCTTTTATGGTGTCTCCAAAGATGTGCTTCACCACCAATTATGTCCCTTCAAACATCGATGCTTCAAGTGCAAGGCGTATGCTCTACATGGTCTTTTCGGACTATTACCATCAGAAAACGGAGGAAAACGACTATCTGGAGACTCGTAAGGTTAGCTCAGACTTCGGAAAGAACATCCTGCCGCCATACTCTACAGAGGACGAGTGGAACGCTGACGTGAACTTCCTGCTACAGTGCCTACGCTTCTACCTGTCCGTCAGCCAGGAGAATGTGATGATAACACCACCTATGGCGAATATCATAGTACGTAAGAACATGGCCGTAATGGGTGACAACTTCATGGAATGGGCATCTGGCTATTTCAGCGAAGATAGTTGCCGCCTGAATGTCAAGTTAGAGAAAGATATTGTGTTTAACGACTGTCTCACGGACATCAATAATAACAAGATGACCCCACATACATTTACAAGGAAACTAAAGGCTTTCGTCGCAGTTGCTGACTGGATAGAGGAACTGAATCCAAAGGATTTACAGAACAAAGACGGGCGCATCAAGTCAGACGGCAAAGAGTATATATTCCTTCGTACTAAGGATGCCCCCTTCTGAGATCGACTGGTAAAGGAATAAATTGAGGTGTTTGTCAAATGACAGGCACCTTTCTTTTTTTATTACAAGTTGGTCTCCTTTTGGAATATTAAAGTTGCATTAGAAAATGACCTCTTCATTTTTTGCATAAAAAGTGGACTTTTGGACTGATTGTTTAAAAACCCTTTGTATATCGGTGTTTGAGCACAGTCCACTTTCAGTCCACTTTTTGAAAACTGGACTGACAAAGTGGACTGAAAAGTGGTGGATGAAGACCAAATGGGGGTAAACTGAAAAAGTGGACTGAAAAGTGGACTGTCTGTTTTTAAACTAAACCTTTGGTTGTCAGCCATATATAAAACCAGTCCAAAAGTCCACTTTTTTTGCAAATTTTTAGTGGGTCATTCCGAAAGGCTTTTCATGGGACATGGGGAATTTAACTTGCAAACGATAAAGAATGTTTACATATATCTTTTACAAGTTGAACTTCTTACCATGAAGAATCTAAAAGGGGCATCAAGAATTACCTATGTCACAGTTGAATTTGGTTACCAGCCCAGTCGGTGAGGTCAGTGATGTAGCTGGGACCTCCTGGCGTATCCTTTGACTGCTGACTTAGTAGAGCCGTAAGCCGATGATGGGTGTTAGTCGCAATCTTCATCACTTCACGTCCGGCATTGTCAGCCCACCTTCTCCAGGTTCTATTATTGTCGAAATCTTTTTGGGCGAGAGACAAAAGTTCTTGTGCTGCGTCAGTGCGATTGGTACCAGAAGTGACGATGGCGTGCTCCACATCTAAAGCCTGTTGCGGTGTGAAGTCATTCGCTGTTGGAGAGCTACCCAGCCGAAAGATGGCATTTACCGCATTACGTGCCTCTGGCCAGTGGCGGTATAAAACAGCCTCCCTGTCCTCAATGTGCTTATGTGCCCTGGTGAGTTCTCCAGTCTTATCGATTTTTGCGATTTCAGCTCGCTTTTCTTTAATAATCTCTTCTGTTTCTTTCATTTTTGCATTAAGGTTGTCATGACGTCTAATCGCATCGCCTGCCATTGTCTGAATACCTTTCTCTAAACTCTTTTTTTGGTCATTCAATTGTTGAAGCCGTCCATTTAGGTCTCTCAATTGTTGCTCTGCAGTCATAAGTTTCTGCTGCTTATCAAGTAGTTTCGTGTCAAGTGCACTTAACTGTTCTTTGAGTTCTTCCTTTTTTTGTCTGTATCTTTGGTAGCATTCATCTTCGAGTGCCGCAATTTGTGCCTCAATGTTGTCTTTCTGATTCTCCAGGCTCTCTACCATTGTGGTAAGCCCCTTGACCTTAGTCTCAGCTTTCTTCGTTTCTGCTCTCAGTCCATCAAGTTTAGTCGCTTCTACTTTCCATTGGCCTTTAATCTCATTTACCTCTTTCTTCAGTTCGTCAACAGCCTCCATCATCTCCCTATACTGTACATGGTCGAGGTATTGTTTCCCAGTATCGGCTTTCCGTTCACCTCGCTCCATGTCAAGTGCCATTGCAAGGATGGTCTGCATTTCTGACATGGCCTGACTATTCGGTTTCACTGTTTTACCTGTTTTCCAGTCCAGGAAACATGCCACGACATGAGCGTGGTAGTTCATTTTGTATTCGCCAGTTTTTTCATCAAGGTATCCTTCGTCTTTGTGCAGGTCAATGCGCATGATTTCTATTCCATGTTTCTTAGCCCACTTCTTCAAATAGTCGAAGTCCTCTATCTTGGTACCTTCTTTGATGGGTACACACATTTCACGAATGGGACTCCAGCCGGCACACTTATATTCCTTACCAGACTTTTTGTTCACTTTGATTTTCTCTGCCAACTGGGGTGGTTGTCCCGTTTTTTCGGTGTACAATTTCTTCATAGCGTCAAATACCTCAGTGACAGTCTTGCCATTGTATCTTTCGTGGTCATTCACCCAGTGGGAATTGTTCTTTGTCATCTGCTCGAAGAAGTACAAATTAAGCCCAGCTTTCTTCACTGACTCAAGATTCTCTACACGACGTTCATTATGCGCTTCGACGCTACCAACATTACATGGTTTCCAGTGACCACCAGTTTTACCTGTTCCCAAATTATTTCCTTTCTTCTAAGTGGGAGCTTGCTCCCTTGTTCTACATTATTATTCTATCTCGGAGAGCCCACATTTATCCCTGCCGTTTTGCGGGTAGGGATGTAGTGGGCTATATCCCCATTCGTGGATTCCCTGCCGCGAAGTTACGATAAATTCGGGAGTCACAATGCTGTGAAAAATAAAAAGTCTTATATTAACGTTTTGAAGACTTCCGGCCATTGCGCTGCATAAAAAAGCAGGGCTTCGGGGAGCTGCCTCCGAAGCGTTTAGCACCTATGAACGCAACGAAGTGAAGTGGTAAAAAGGGCTGCTCGTAAGAGCCGACATGTGTAGCGAGCGAAACATGAAAAGCCCACCCGTAAACACCAGAAAAAGGTAGTCAAAAACGATGTGGCCTGAATGAAAAAACTCGAATGTTTGGCGACTGGAAAAGTGTAAAGGTTCTTCCTCTCTTAACTCGAATAAATCACCTGAAGCAGTCGTAAAAACGTTAATATAAGACTTTTTATTTTTTAATGATTGGTGTGCAGCCAACTATTTGTATCTTTGTGCCACAAATTTAATAATAGAAACGATATGATAAACTTAGCATTGAAAGGTATTGAGAAAGGAAGCAGTGTCATGGAAATCGAGGCTGCTGTTCTTCGGGTAATGGAGAAGGTTAATTTCCAACCGAAGGAGATAGACACAGAACTCACCGATGCGAATACTGAAGGTAGTCTGGTGATGGTCTTTGTAGTGAAGGAATGTACCGTGAATGAGTTGGCTCATCTCCAGTCTGAACTGGGGGAGAAATTCTTATTAAAGATTCTAGGAAAGAGCCGGAGTGACATCTTCCTTCAGGTCGAGGCACCCAAGGACGAGTTTCTCAATCTTGGTAAGAGATATGTGTATCAAGAACCGAGAAAGGAACACCCCACCACAAGTTACTCTCAACAGCAGCCATCGATGCCAGCACAGCAATCCTCTACTGGTTCCTCTCAGCAGCCGCTTCGGACTCTAAATGGTAACAGTTCATCAGTATTTCAGAACAAGTAAAAAACTGTTATTGTTCCAGTTCCTGTTTGCTCAGGAAGTTTGTTAGGGCCATCCATGAGGCGAGTGGGTGGCTCTTTATGAGTTCTTTGCATATAAAAATGCAAAATATGATGCAACTTCGGATGCAAATCGGAAATATTTTCGTATCTTTGCACCGACGAATGTGTCCCACCCCGTAGAATCGCCAATTCAACATATGTGTGGAGACACAGACGGCAGCTCATATAACGTGGGCTGCTCATCTGTGCACACATATAAGCGTTTGGCGATGCTTTCGGGGTCATGGGTGGCAGTCCACGCTTTATATTGCATTAAACCCCGAAAAAAACGCCTTATGAAAAAGAAATTGTTAATGTTTACAATGGCTTTGTTTGCCATTACAAGTTCACCTCTACTTGTAAGTTGTGGGGGTGATGGTGATGAACCTGAAAAAGTTCCTGAACAGGGAACCAAGGGAATCCACAAAATCGAAGCGACATTCTCTGGTGACACAGATAATTGGGTTGCCACCAGCCAGTATGTAGGCTTCATTACTGACAGAACGTTCTCGGAACTTAGCTATGAGACAACAGGAACAGTTGCCTATGGTCCCATCTATGACGAGAATACCGGCCTTACTGTTCCTGAAGCCATTATGAACAAGCCTGTGAATGTTGTCATTACAACCAAATCAGAATGTGAAAGATTGGGGCTACAGTTTGGCTGTTATAATCGTAATGCCTATTCTGACAATCCGGACAAGTCATCGACTCTGACAGTCAGCTTCAAAGGTTATGTCAATGGTAAGTTGACCAACTCCTATACTAAGACATTTACTGTCGGCCAGACTGTTGCAGTCGTATTCAGTTCTGTGAAGCATTCTTCTGATGGGGAACAAATTGTTGAACACTAAAGAAAGCCTGTTATGGAATACGATAATACCTTACTGTACTGCAGGTGCTGTAAACAGAAGATAAATACTGAGACAGAAAGATGCCCTCAGTGTGGGGCTGAAGACCCTTTCCATTTTGTTAAAACCCGAAAGATCAAGAAGGGACAGATTTGGAGAGTATTGCTCACATCACTTATCTCTTTCGCAATAACAGAATATATAGACCCCAAAACTATAGTTCTTTCTGTTGTATGCTTCATGACAATAAATCTGGTATTATTTGCTATTTTTGAATCTGCTGTAACATTTGTACTCCGTGAGGATAAGAAAAAATACTCAGAAGAGTTCAAAAAGATATGTGATGAAGCCAACGATGAGGTGGCTTTCAATGCCTGGTCGAGTAAGATGGATAACATCATCGGATAGATTATGATTGTCGAAAAGAACTAAGAGAAAAAGAATATAATCATCAATTAAGGATTTCTTATGAGAAAAGTAATATTTCTGTTGTTAATCCTCAACACAACATTAGCGATGGCACAGTATGTTGATGTAAATGCCATTGAAATCCCTGTTGGATATTACACTTCTGAAGGCCAGAAGAAAACGGTATATGCAGTTACGTCTGCTGACACTTCTGAGATTAAAGCTGTGGCCATTATACCCACCTTGTTATTAAACAAAAGAATGGATCTCCACAATAAAAGGATTATCATACCCTATAACAACAGCAATATCGAGAAGCTGGAACAGGTGAAAGCCAAATATGCCGAATGGACGCAAATAGCCATCAAGGAAAAGGCACCAATGATGATCAAGAAAATAGATATTGAAATTCCGCAGATATACGTTCTAACTTATTATATCGCAGCTGACAGACCACGACAAGATGACTATCACATATTACTGAACAGCAGGAAATTCAATTTCATAATACCCGACAGAGCTGATAAAATGCCTATGCTTGAATTAAGTTTACGTGGAAAAGACCCTTCAAGAGATGGATCAGAGATTGTAGGCTCACATACATTTTATGATGTTAGTGAAATCGAGGAATTATTGAGTCTTATAGAACCTGATTGTCTAAAAGGGAAAATCAAGAATAAGACAATAGACAAGCTATTCAGGTAGATATCGTGATTCCATGTCAATCAATAATTTGACATCATATCAATTGATGGAGCACAGAATTGATATTAAATCAACTCCAGATTGATCTAACATCAATTCTTTTTCGTACCTTTGCACCATGTTTGTCAAGAAACAACAGATTAGAAAAAGATTCAAACCTATATGAAGAAGTTGATATTTCTTATTGTTACGACATTGGCTATAATATCCTGTTCCTCTAATGATGATGGAGAGTCAAAAGTTGATGGCCAGTATGTGTATAGGAACGATACCATTCTTGTAGCAATCAATTTCAGCAATGGCGTGCCAAACGTGCTTAATGCTTTCATTAGAGGCGGCTCCGTTTGCCAACTTAGAAATCTGATAACATCGGGTGAGTATCCACAAATGAATGTCAGTTATACTTCATATCCTTCTGAGAAATTTCAAATGGCCATTAAGTTCAGTGAACTTTCGTCTTTCTCTGCTATAGTTTCCGAGTGTGAACTTGAAAAGGGCAACTGGGCTGGTTATTATCCCTATAATATAGTTGTTCTGCCTAAGCAGATGAACTTCAAACAAGATAATACAACGCTCGATAAGAATGGCGATGGAATTTTGGATTCGACACAAGGAATTTGATGTTATGCTGCCTTAAGTGAATTGTGGGAATGTATTGAAATTAGGAAATCTATAGAAAACTAAAATTTGATTATGAGATTGAAACGGATTTTTATTGCTATGGTATTATCGGTTCTTCCATTCATTGGAATTATGGCCGATAGTGTCCGCTTTCTTGTCGTAAACGCCAAGGATGGGACAAAAACCACATTTGGTTTAGCTGAGGAGCCAAAGATTTCATTTTCCAATGGCGAACTGAACATCGTCAGTAGTAGCCAATCATTTTCTATAAGCCTTGCTGATATTCAGAACTATTTTTTCGCAGAAGAATCAACAGGTATTGGTGAGGTCATAAAATACGGAAGCGTTAAACTGGATAATGGTTTTGTAGTATTCAATGGTTTGGCTGCTGGGAGCAAAGTTGTTGCCTATATGCAGGATGGAAAGCTTGTAAAAGAGAGTAAGGCCAATTCAAATGGTACAGCAATAATTGACCTATCAGGTTTACCGAAGGGCATCCTGATTCTGCAAACGAATAAAACGAATATCAAAATTTTAAACAGATAAGAAATATGAAGGCAAAAGTATTTTCTTTTTTGATTGGATTGGCAGCTTTGGTGCAAGTTGCATCGGCACAGACGACCATTTACAGAATGCATGTAAAGATGAAGAATGGTTCGACCCACACCGTGAAGGCCGATGACGTAATGGAAGTTTATTTCACTGCTTCTCAGCCTTATGACCCGTCGCATCCTGTGACTGCCGATGTGGAATCGATTCACGCACCCAAAGAGGGCGGGACATATGTCGTTCATATCAACAGCAACATTCCGCTATCGACCAATAGCGGCAACCCAGATGCTGTTGTTGTAGATAACTATTTTAGCAATTTCCTGAATCAGGCTCCTGCCAGTCTGACAAGCAATTATGATGATGGCGTATTAACTATAACCGTCAATCCTACAACCAACTATATTGTGAATAGCCGCGATGTGAAGCTTTATGACCTCGAAGGAACAGAGGCTTTCTCTATTCCTGTTTCGCAAGATGGCGACCCCAACGCAACACTCATTGGGGATAATGGAAATTCCTATATTTCTGCCATGGCTCTGGCCATGTATAATAGCCATGCAAAATACCGCAAGGCCGACGTGGAATATACAGGTCTGATTAACCTTGAAGGGTTCAAGGCTCCTTTGGATCCATACGATTACAAGGTTCGCGAAATTTGGTATACACTCTATCAAGGCATCAGTCGAAACACCGCGCTGTTGCAGCATTGTGACGGACAAGACATGGATATTTTCAAGCCGATGTGTATCGTATTGAATGCCTTATCATATTACGACTTGGTGACTTTCTTTGGCGGTGTTCCTTATGTAATTAACACGGATTATGCTATGGACCCGTTGCCAAGAACATCACCCAATGAAATCTTTAATACCCTCATTGAGCAACTGAAATCAGCCATGGGAAACATGGAGGATAAAGTGACAGGCTATGTGAACAGCCCTGAAAAGATGTACTCGCTGTCAAAGGATGTCGCCCGCGTTCTGCTTGCCAATATCTATATGTATCAGGGCAGGTATATGGAAGCAAAACCGCTGCTGGAAGATATTGTCAATAGCAATCGTTATTCGTTGGTTTCAGCCATCGATAATCTTGACCCGCAATGCGCTGAGATGATTTGGAGCCAAGGCGTCGATTCACCGACACGCGCAAGAGCGAATGAGACAATAGTTATCAATTACAATGATTATCTGTGCATATATCAGACATATAGCGATGTCCTCCTTTCTTTGGCAGAGTGCGAAACCAAACTTAATAATGACACGAAAGCCAAGGAATATCTTAGCCAAGTTGCAACGACCAAGGGAATCGAAACCACTTCTTCGGAAACGTTAGCAGCCATATCGGAAGTCCGACGCAGAATTCAGATCGACTTCGGCGGTTACTTCGCTTTCTTGAAGCGCACAGGACAGGCACAGTCCACGCTCGGACTCGAAGAATATCAGTTACTATTCCCGATTCCACAGGATGAAATCAGTATGAATCCATATCTGACACAGAATCCAGGCTACGGAGGAACAACAAGATAAGAAAACGTTTATTTGAAACTAACAAGACATGAAAAGTTTTTATTTGTTTGTAGCATTGATTGCAACGTCAATATCTTGCTTTGCCCAGGATGTCGATATTGACGAGACAGATCTTTTTGGTAGGTGGATACAAGTTTCTAAGAGTGGTGAATTTACATCCTACAAAAAGTATGATACTGCCCCTGACTATTCAAGGCAAACTCCAGAAGCATTGTTGTTTTATGACGAACCAAACATCAAAGTCAATGACGATTCACTTGGGGTTGCCTATTATTGTGATAAGAACTATCCCATACGAAAGTATAATGAGCAAACAGGAGAGTACACTTTAACGGGTGAATATGGCGATTATTGGTTGTATGCGGGTATGCGGGATTACTTCATTTCAAAGAACAATATACTGCACATATATCTTTGGGGAACTCATTATGCGCTGAGGTATAAGATTCTATCGTTTGACGGTTCCACGATGACTTTGGAAACGATGAATGGAAAAGGAACAATTGTTTTTTCCAAAGCCCGGCCATCGGAAGTCAGAGCTATAAAAAGTGACGCAAATGAAGATGAGACTTATTACAGCCTTGACGGAATGAGACTAAGCGCAGAACCAAGAACGGGAATATTTATCAAGAACAAACGCAAATATATTAAATAGAAATATGAAGGCAATGAAATTATGGAGTTTGATGATTATGCTGCTGGCATTACCATTGATGTCTGCTTGTGGCAGTGATGATGAAGAGAAGGACAACTCTATCCCTTTCACTACGGAAATTCTCGTCGACAAGAATTGTTTCTGGGATATAAAAGAAATCACGGGCAGTCATTCAGGCTTTTATAAGGGTGCAAGTGCGGAGTTCTTTTCCGACGGAACTTGCGACGGATTTCACTCAATGGAGACAGCTTATCGCATAACCAACGGAAAAGTATATACGTATTATGCTGATACAAATGAGCCGATGTTTGTTTATACCCTGTTATCAAGGTTTACATATTCGAACACGGATGAATTGACGGTTAGGGTAGATGGAACATTAGACGATAAGTCTTCATTTACGATTGTAATGCAAAAAAACTCAAAGGTTTCACAAGTCAATAAATAATGACACAAGAAGAGAGATGGCTGCAACAATACAATAAACTGATGGATTTTATGACTTCCAATCAGCGGAGGCCATCGAAGCACAGGATTGAAGAACATCTGATGTTAAATTGGCTGCGCCATAATCAAAAATTGATGGCAAAGGGCGAACTTCCTCCAGAAAGGCAGGAAAGGTTCGCCCATCTAATGTCCATTGCCAACAAGTATCGAAGGTTGAACCAGTATGGATAGAAGAAGTCACCATTTACAAAAAAGATTTCTTGCGAAGGCAAAATAATTACTGAAAAGTTTGCTGATATACCAATTATTGCTTATCTTTGCACCGCAATGTGCAATACAACTGCAATTAAAATGCAATATCAATAGTACAGTATGGCAACTACAATTAAACGTAAAGCAGCGTCTTTCCGACTTCCAAACTACCTTTTAGAAGGACTGAAGACTGAGGCCAGAAGACAGCACCGCAGTGTGAACAACCTCGTTGAAGTTGTTCTGCTGAAATCGCTGTATAATGAGCCTAACGCAGAAACGCTGGCTGCAATGAAGGAATGTGAGTCTGGTGTAGAACTGGATGATTTCGATCCAAACGAACTGGATAAGTACATCTATGCGGAAACGGCTGAAGAAGTCCACTCAGTTTAAGAAGGACTTGAAAAGATACCTCCATCAGCCATCAAAGCTGTTGGCACTGAAAACGGTGACCCTTGCTCTTGAAGAGACAGGACGTGTTCCGCAGGAATACCAGCCTCACATGCTTTCCGGCAACTATAAGGGTTTTATGGAATGTCATGTAGAGGACGACTTCTTGCTGATTTGGATTGACGAAACCACAGACATCATCAAGCTGGTTCGTCTCGGCACCCACCACGAACTATTCGGGAAATAGTAAGCAGTTTCACCAGCGTATTATATATGTATTAGAGAGTACATATTACAGAGAATTATTGAGATAATGTAAGGCGTTGGTTTCCAGCGCGTTTACTTGACATGACGAGAGGGAACCTCACCTTCCGCAAAAGGAGCCTCACTCTCAGCAAGAAACGCAAAAGGAACCCAATCGGTTCCTTTTTTTATGTCTGAATAACCTATGTCAACTATTTTCCTGATTTTATGCTGTTTTGCGTGATTTTGTCCAAAATATGAATCCTTTTCAGTAGTTTTGCAGCGAAAATAAACTGAATAGATTTAACGGGATGACAGAAGAATCAAGCAAGAAGTTCCATCATGTGATGCCTCTCCAAATACGTTTCAACGACGTGGACAAGTTCGGCCACGTGAACAACACGGTCTATTTCCAATTCTACGATACGGCGAAGACCGAGTATTTTGCCAGCGTCTGCGAGGGAGTTGACTGGGAACGGGTGGCCATCGTGGTGGTGAAGATAGAAGCAGAGTTCTTGGCGCAGATCAAGGCTGGGTGCCACATTGCCGGCCGCACCCGTGTGGTGAAGATAGGCCAGAAGAGCTTCCATCTGGAGCAGGAAGTGTTTGACACAGACACGCAGGAAGTCAAGAGCCGCTGCCTCTCCATCATGGTGCTCTACGATTTGGAACACCAGCGGACGATGCCTTTTCCTGATGAGTGGCGCAAGGCCATCTGCACCTACGACGAACTGTGATAGCTATCAGCTCAGAACTCAAAATTAGCACTTTTTTCGCTTAATTCAATTTTTTTCCTTCATTACGCAGAAAGATTGCGTATTATTTCATTATCTTTGCATCGTGATTCACTATAAAGGCAGTCATGTCTTGATAGATGAACTACGAGAAACCACTCATATATTAACAAGGTCAAGGCTGACATACTCCAAAATTATCTCATCATGCTGTCAGCCAATTACCTTTTAAATTGAGAACGTAATGGACAAGAAGAATTTGACAACTGTTGCCTTGCGCTATCGGGCAGTTTTTCTCGACGTCAACCGAGAGGACATCCGCTCGACCGCTAATCACCTGCAAGCCAAGGACTTGACTACTGAGACATCTGTGCCTGTGTTGGCTTTCTTAGCCCGCCTGAAGGAAAATGGATTCTGTGTGAGTGAGGAACTGCTTCATGCGCTCAACGCCGTTTCCGCCAATCGTCTTGCAGAGATTACCGAGTACATCAATCACGTGATGTGCGTTGGCCTGAACTGGGCGCCCCTCGTCAAAGGATGGAACGTCCCTACGGGCGAGACATTCATGGACCACTTCCTCACCTTCATCACCAATATCTTTGGAGACGATGCATGTGTGAAGGGGACGACACTTCCTTGTGGTCACCTCATTCCAGAGGGGACCTTCCCCCTCGAGCGTTACAACGGCTGTCCCTTCTGCGGAAAACCTTTCAAGACCGCTGACTTTGTCTATAAGGGTCAGGGAAGCAAGCTGAAGGAATTGCGCCTGTTTACCGTTGAGGACATGCAGCAGGTCTTTTCTTCACTCCTTTCCTCTGCCACTCCCCTTGATAAGACCCAGAAGGATTCCCTGGAGCTGTTGTTACGCGAATTTCCGCTGCCAGAGGACGCCAATATCACTATGAAGGAGACTGTCATGCTTGTCGTCAAGCTACTGGTGGAGCAGGACAAGGCTGATGAGGCATCGACGTTGCTGACGACCCCAACCGACATTCTCCGCTACCTATGGTACGAGAAGACCGGACACGTGCAGATCATCGAGCCAAAGACACTTGTTGCCCACGCCCGCAAGCTGTACCAGCACATGTGGGGACCGCTGGATAGTAGTACGGACGCAGCCGAGAAAATGAAGGAAAAGCTGAAGCTGAAATACAACCGCAAGGCATGTCTTCGTGTAGCACTCTGGCTGAACGCCATCCCGATGACGGCCAGGCAGGCTGCTGAGAACATGAATCCTAAGCGCGGCATGTGGGTGCGCATGATACGTGCCCTGCGTCTGGCAGAGTATTCACACAAGAAGGGCTTCGACCATCTGGCTGAGATTCTCGACGTGTTCTACAAACAGGACTACGTCACCTGGCAGGGACGTCTGGATAAGTCTCGTAGGGAAAACGACGAAGCCTGCACCCTCTCCATGCTGAAGGAGCGACCAGGAATGTTCGCCCGTTGCTTGTTCGCCACCATGCTCCGATATAGATTTGAAGAGGTGCTCGCAGCCTTCGCCGAGGTAGCTGATAGGTTGCCGGCACGCCTGCTCCTGTCGCTTGGTAATGCGGCAGAGTCCTACTTCAATCCCAATGAGGTTCGCTTGGCTCGGCCCATCACGGGTGTCACCCAGAAGATTGAGCCAAACCAGCTGTTGGTGCTCTATGATGACGAAGACCGCAAGGCGATGGTCGCTGCTGTGGATGACCTATACAGAGCCTCAATGGATAGACGATTCGCCGCACAGGAGACAAAGTCGAAGACCATCTTCATCGATCCTGCCCTCTATACCATCCCTGTCAGCGTTGGCGACCGCGCCACCACTATTCAGGACACCTCCTGCGCCTTGATGGGGACGCACTTCCCCGTCGAAGGCGATGCCGTCAGGCTGTTTCTCCAGTGGGGAAAGGGCTTGCATGCTCAGCCCCTCGACATGGACTTGAGCTGTCGTATTGTATTGACAGGAAACAGGGCCGAAGAGTGTGCCTACTACAATCTGACCTGTGTCGGGGCAAAGCACTCTGGCGACATTCGCTCCATTCCTGAGATGATTGGAACCGCCGAGTATATCGAACTGTCGCTGCCAGAGCTGGAGGCTGCCGGTGCCAGGTATGCGCTCTTCTCCTGCAATGCCTACTCCGTCGGTGCCTTGTCGCCCAATCTGGTGGTCGGCTGGATGGATTCCGCCCATCCGATGACGATTTCCGAAGAGAATGGCGTTGCCTACGACCCGTCCTGCGTACAGCACATGGTTCGCATCAGCGAAGGCAATCTCTCCAAGGGCCTGATGTTTGGTGTGCTCGTCGTGCACAAGCGTGAGATTATCTGGCTCGAAATGCCGTTCACCGCACAGACGCTGAGAGACGCCAGCACCGAGTCTGTCGAAGCGTTTCTCCACAAGCTGGAGGCCAAGCTCTCCATTGGCCAACTACTTGACATGAAGGCCAAGGCGCAGAAGCTTACCTCCGTAGAGGACATCGAAAAGGCGGATGAGGCATACACCTACGAGTGGGCCCTCAACCATGCAGAAGTCACGAAGTTGCTGAACGGATGAAGTTTTATAGGGAGTTAAATAGGGAGTTAAATAGGGAGTTATAACTGAAGTTAAACAGGGAGTTATGCGCTTCGCGCAGGGAGTTAAGCCAGCGACGCTGGCTGGACAATAGATTTGGATGCTGCCCGCCTACACGGTATTGTCCTTGTATAACTCCCACGAGCGTAGCGAGTTTACTTCCCTTTTAACTCCCTTTTTAACTCCCTTTATAACTCCCACGAGCGTAGCGAGTTAACTCCCACTTTAACTCCCACTTTAACTCCCACTTTAACTCCCACTTTAACTCCCACGAGCGTAGCGAGTTAACTCCCCTTTTAACTCCCTGTTCTACTTCCGAAAGTTCAGACGTTCTCGCAGAGCCAATATTCTGACAGACCGTTCACATTGCGATGCTTGAAATTGAAGCGGTAGTTATTCATCGCCCTGCCCAGTACGGTTGGGGTGGCCCGCTTGGCATCGAAATACGCATAGCGGCTGGCTAAGGTGGAGAGCACCTCTGTGGTTCCCCACCAGCGACCCTCCCCGTCCTTTGGCTTGCAGAAGGTCTCGTTGATCATCTCCACCAGGTCAACGGGGCGCTGGTAGGGCACATTCTCTTCTATCAACGTCTGAATCTCGTCATCCTCCAGCCAGAACCGCTCTCCTTTTTTAAAGAGGTACAGGGCCTGGGCGTAGAGTTGGCTATGGTCGAGATTGTCGGTAAAGTCGATGTTCCTACCGTTGGGGATGCCCACGCAGACGAACCTTCTGGAGCCTGTGGGGTCTTCCAGCGGTTGCATCTGATTGGTGGTGCCGATGAACGAGGTATAGCGACGATACTGCTTGATGGTCTTGCCGTATGGCGGACGAAACTTCACGTCGGCTGACGACAGCAGGTATTTCAGCACAATCTGCTGGGAATTGGTGGTCTTGTCAAACTCGTCGATATTAATCAGCGCAAACGAGGTCAACGCAATGTTCAGGTCAAACTCATTCTTGAAGTTCAGCTTGTCGTTATAGTAGTCGCGCAGTTCCGGCGGCAGGAGGATCTTGCAGAATCGTGTCTTTCCACAACCCTGACGGCCAATCAGCAGCGGGGTTAACGCATTGCCAGTCAGTTGCTTATCGCTCTCGCGCCACTGGGCCACCATACCCACGAGCCAGTACTTCAGATATTTCTCCCAATGCGGCTGATCGGTAGGTACGCGAGCTGCCAGCGCCTTGATGCGGTCTACCCCATCCCACTCAGGCAACTTGTCGAGCCAGGTATTCACGGGGTCATACTGCTCAATACGCGTGGAGTCGATAAATCGGTTCACATCCTGATCCCACGACTTCAGCCCCTGCTCGCGGGCCTCGATGGTCATATCGTTGCGCACCTCGATGGTCAGCGGCTTAAACGTCTGGTCCTCAGAGTATTTCATACGATATTCGGCGACTCCCGTCATCAGGTTCTTACGCATGTCGTAGTTGGCGGTCAGGAAAATCTCCGTCCGCATGGTCTGCAGCGTCTCCTGCGGCACACTCTTCAGCGGCTTCATCTTGTGCTTCTTGCGATACTCCTCCAAGAGCGTCACCTCGTAGGTAGTGGCGAAGACGCTTTTCACCAAGTCCGGATCATTATGAAACAGCGGATGCTCCAGCGTCATTCCTTGTGCATGCGAAAGAGGAATACCCTGTTCGAGCGACTTGCGGGCAATCTGTTGCAAGAGTTGCATCTGACGGTCCTCGTCGGGCAGGTTGAAATAGTCTCCCAGCACCTCGCGAAGGATGAACACCCAGTTGAGATGATAGGTACGCTTGATGGTGCGGCCAGGCATCAGCATGTCGCTCTCCCAAGAGATTGGCGTCGGCTCCGGCTGGTCGTGCTTCACGGCGTCGGCCTTGAAAGGACGGGCATTGGGATTAAAGTACATCTCCGGATCGGCACTCAGATAGACCGTCCGCTCCACGCTCGGTTCCAGATATTCGATGTCGAAGCCGAACTGGTTCTGATAGGCCCTCCTCGCCGTCTCATACAGGTTCTTATGAAACTGCCTGATGTCGTCATCTTTCTTCGGCAGCGCGTACTCTTCCTTCTGACCGCTCGTATCTTCCTCACCAAACAACTCTCCTCGGCATACAATCTTTACCGACATACCAGATGCGCCTAAGAACGCCATCAACGTCTCGTCCAGCCTCGAAGCCTGGTTTCTGATGTTCACAGCCTCCTCATACGTTTTCAGGCCGTTCACCTCCACGACGACGAGTCCGTTATAGCGGAGACCTTTCTTCATCTCCCTGTAGTTGATGCATTCGGCTGCAAACAGGATACGAGGCAAATTCACCGTATGTTGCTGATCATCAAGGGAAATCTGTCCGTCGCCCAATCGCTGCGGCTTATAGAAATGATAGTTCAGACGCAGTTTAAACACCTTGTTCTCAACAGGACTCTTGCGAATCAAATTTGCAAGATCCGACAACTCCAGACGCTTGATGACCTCTTTCTTACGTGCTATTTTCAATAAACTAACCTTCAATTTTTTCATTTTTCACAATCTATTTTTAGAAATATTGGTTTACCTCTACTAATTTTTGGATTATCGTTTGCAAAGTTACTGATTTTAATTGGTTTGTGCAACTTTTTCTGTCACTTTTTCTTCTATTTTAGTTCTACTAAAGTTCTACAAAAGTTCTACTTTCCTTCTACCAAACTACTATTGCTTCTCGTCTCCGCCGCCACCTTGAAAAAATACAGCAGCCAATAGCTGTAAATTATTCCCAGCTTGGGAATGTTTTGTCCCCAACGTGGGAATATTTTGTTCCCAGCGTGGGAATATTTTGCACGTCCCTTGCTTCCTACGAGAAGCGCATAACTTTTATAACTTCATTGTATAACATCCGATACTTAAATAAATACCTAAAATCCGCAGATAATTTTTCAATGGTCTAATTTTGCCGCCATTTGAGACATGTCTGTCTGTTTTTAGCCATACAAGCGTGTAATCCGACGGGACATGAGCCAGTACCCCCTTACCCCGTAAG
>Ga0326513_10001689_pt1 | contig 16798 bp, 23 predicted proteins | sample 2_2465_0518_D_FD_203654 | JGI IMG/M metagenome (GOLD analysis project Ga0326513, IMG submission 203654) | Bovine rumen microbial communities from UC Davis, California, United States - 2_2465_0518 | ecosystem: Host-associated > Mammals > Digestive system > Stomach > Rumen | place: USA... | reverse complement strand
TCGCCCAATTCCTCCCAATAGCCGTTCGGCTGGCTGTCGCTGGTAAGCCAGATATACCCGGCAGAAACGGCCTCCACATAGTACACGTCACCCACGCTGTTTCCGCTTGCAGGGAGGTCTTCCACAGAAGCCACGCCGCCCTTCAGTGTGAAAACCGTGCCGATTTCGTCCAGAGATACGGCCCCGATGTTCGCTCTTGCCTGTTCCTGTTGCGCGGCGGTAAGGGTCTGCTGTGTGTAAAGGACGGCGTTATCCGGGCCTCCGCCGCTTTTACCGCTGCCAAAAAACGCGGCGAACGCCAGATCGCTTTTTCTATCAGCCATCGATGCTCACCCACGTTTCATCAGATTTCTTCACGCGGCGCTTTCCGTCTTCCGTGCAGAGCGCGAGGCTCCCGGCTCCGGTTGGCGCTCCGAGCGCGTTTTTGATGTCCTCCAGGTCGTCGGTGGTTTCCACAACGGCGATCGTATGCGTCTGGTTGTTCACCATAACGCCTTCGTCAAAATAGCCCTCGTCTGCCTTCACCTGGAACGGGGCCGTCCATAAGATTGCCATCCGGTTTTCCTCCTTAAAGTTGTTCTTGCTCGCTCTCGGCCCACGTCGCGCTCATCGTCAGAATTCGGTAGACGTGCAGCCCGTCGTCGTGGTATGGGCGGCTTCCTGCGTCCGGGAACGCATAGCGGTTATACTGCATCGTGCCGATTCCCACGATATTTACGCCGTTCAGCGCCTCCACGATGCACTGTTCGATCGCGTATACGCGGCTCTCCGCGTCTGTCCGCATGGTGGATTCCAGCATATAGTTCGTGATGATTTCAAATTGGATTCCGATCGCCGCCTTGAAATCTCCCTCCGGTGAAACCCGCCCGATATAGCATTTCAGAACGGTGTTCGCCTCTAAATTGCTTGGAAGCCAATACTGCATCGGATAGATGCGGTAGCCCTGCGGATGGGCGGCTTTTTGTTCGTCCGTGTTCAAGTCCGGCTGGTCGCCGGAAAAAAGCATCGATCGCTTTTCCTCCGGGGTCGGAACTGGATTTCCAAGCGGATTTGTTCCGTCGTACCAGAGGTATTTTGCAAGGCGGCATCGTGGGTAGCGATTGTCGTCCGGCGGCTCGTACCCGGATGCGTCCGGCAGGTCGAGCAGGTAGGTCAGGATTTTCTTCGGAATCAACTCCGTGCCGCGCATGGTGTTGAACCCGGTCTGCACCTTTTCGTAGGGGTAGTAGGGAGAATCAAACGGAACCTTCCGCATCCGGTATCACCCCCGGTTCCACTTTCTTAACCGCCGCAAGCCGCTCCTGCATCTGGCGCTGAAGCTCGTCAAATGCTTCGATGGCCTCCGGCGTCATATTGCCGGACAGCTCTGCGACAAGGCGGGAAACCGTGTCGTTATAGGCGGCAGCCAGCTTTCGGATTTCATTGTTGAGCAGACGCTCCAGCTCCCGGTAGTCTGCCAGTAAATCGAACGCTTTATCCTTCAGATCAGCCTTTGATTTCATGCGCTCGATCGTATTCAGCGGGTGATGTGCCGCCCATCTGTCATAATCGTCCAGCGACAGGATGAAGCCGTCCGCTTCCACCGGCTCATAGTCCACCCTGAAATAAAGCCGCAAAAGCGCCGAAAGTAGGTATCTGCTTCGGATTACGCCGTTTTCGCCGTACATGGGCGGCATCTCAACCTCCGCGCCGTTGATGCTGGCCCGGACGCTCAGCTTGTCGAAACAATTCTGCGCCGCCGCAGAGCAGAACACTTCCTTTTCCCGCGCCGGAACGTAGTCCCGCGCCCGGAGCAGCATTTCCTTTGTGATCACATAGTTTTTCATGTTTCCGTTTTCTCCTATGCGTTCTCGGCGGATTTTGTCAGCTCTCCGCCGGTTTCTTCTTCGCCTTGTCTCTTGCCGGTTTCTTGTCCGGTTCCTCCGCATCGCCCTTCTGCGCGTCAGAGGCAAGCGGGCAGCGCTCCGCGGCTGCGGTGTGCTCCCAGCGCATCGTCCGCCCGCAGAAATATTGATTTCCGCAGATTCCGAGCTGGGAGCCGATTTTCGGGGCCTTTGTGCAAAGCACCGTCCGGCCTCCGATGGAGCGCTTGGAATATTTGCATTCGTACATGGTCACATTCCCTCCAGTTTGATTGTGATTTCTTGGCTTCCGTGCATATATGCGCTGGCCGTCACGGTCAGCGGCGTTTCGGAGTATCCGTAGCAGGTGATTTTTACCCGGTTCCCGGTTTGAACCGCAGAATACGATCCCGCTGCCGCGCCGCTGAATCGGTAAAGAATCGGAGTTCCGGTATCCGCGCCGTTGTTGAATGCGGTCGCCTCTATCGTGCAGGATTCAAACGCCTGCAGGCGCTCCGGCGCGCTCCCGGTGAAGAAGACGCCGGTTCCCGCGTCTGCGTCGTCCACGACGATTTCCACGGAAGCAGTTACGTTCGGATTCTGTTCCAGCGTGACCGTCACGGCTGCAGAACCTTCCGATACGCCCGTAACCGTTCCGTCTTGGTCTACGGTCAGGATCGTTTCGTTCGAGGACGAAAAACGGAACGTAATCGGATGCTCGTCTGTTGCCGTCTGCGCGTTCCCGTTCCGTTCAAATATGCAGACGAGCTTCTTCTGCGCCCCGAGCCACAGCTTCCTGGAGCCTGAGGACACAGCGATCTTCGCGGAGAAATTCTTCCCGCCCGCAACGTGGTTTTCCATGTCGTCGCTTTCGTCATTGTGCTCCTCTTGCCGAACGGTGAATTTCAGCAGCCGCACGGAATCGTAATCTCCGGTAAATTCCTGGTGGAAGTCGGAATAACCCGTCACAATATAGGTCTTGCTTCCAAGAACGAATCGTGTGTTGTTGTCAATCTGCTCCGTCCAGCGGTTCCGCTGCGCCACTACGTTAAAATAGCCCTTGGAGATCATCATGGAATCTTCTGCGTCCGGCGTATTGTTGCTGGCGCGGAACAACTCCGCGTGGATCGGCTCGGAAAGCACGTTCCCGTACCAATCCAGATGATTCCATACCGTGTTGCACCGCCAGACGATTCCGTTTCCGTCCACGGAGGAAATATTGTCGGGATTTACGGCGAGCCAAACGCTGCCCATCGCCGTCACTTTCGTTCCGGGCTGGAGATAGTCGAGGGCCGGATTTTCGCACAGGATGATCTTGAAATCGTCAAAATCCCGGCCAATGGCTGCGGACGGTCGGACGACGTTCGCCATGCGGATTCTGTCCGTATAAACCGTCGTGGTTCCGTCGCTGTTGTAGACCTCGATTTTCGCCTCTGACACGTCGGAGGCGTATTTCAGCATCTCCCGAACCTGCCGAGCAGTCTGAAAACCGTAGTATTCCGTTTGTCTGCTCGCATATTCTTCCGGGGAATTGGACGGCATTGGGGCGTAGATTCCGCACAGCAGACGGCTCCCTCTGATCTGCTCCTGCAAGCTCATATCAGATCGCCCCCAAACGCCGCTGAAATACGTGCGCCCTCCGGAATGCGGGCCAGATAGGAGCAGGTGTCCTCGTACCGCCGAAGCTCGCCGTAGAAGTTCATGCGGGAGTTTTGCAGTCGTTCGCTTGTCTTGCTCATAAAGTTTGCTTCGTTGATCGTCTGGAAGGATGAATCCTTGATCTTTGGCTTCATGTCGAGCCAATTTCGATTAAAGCGTTCATCCCACACGACCGCCGTCGCCATAGCGAGCAGATTCTTCATGTACACGGAAAGCTCCTGGAATTGGCCGTCCGTGTAGAAGTCGATGGAGTACGAAATCCCTGCCTCCGTCTGGACAGGAAAGGTGATCTCTCCCGTTTCCGCGTTGTAGCTGCTGCCGATGCTTGTCCGCTTCATGGTGTACCCGTCCTGGCTTAACTGCGAGACGGAACACAGCTCGTAGCCCGTGATTCCCGTTCGCACGGTCGCTTCCGCTTCCGTGCTTTCCGGCGTACTCGTCCACTCCGCGGATTCATACGTGGGAAAAACAATCCCCGTTTGAATGTAAAGCAGAAGCTTCGGCGGCTGATTCAGCATCGGGATCGCAGAATTCACAAAATCGGATTTTGCCCGGTAGAAAATCGCCGGAGAGATGGAAAGCTCGTCGTTCCACCGCACGTCCTCGATCCGGACCATCGCAAGCCGGATGATCTCGCTCCACGCCGTTGCCATTTCAGCCGCCGCCTTTCCTGATCAGTTTCGAATTTCGTCCGCCAGCTTGTCCAGGACCGGACGGAGCATTTCCCCGATTTCTTCCTTCGTGCAGGCGTCCTTAATCGCCCGCGCCTTTTCCAGCGTGACGCGCTGGTCGTTCGCCTCGCAGCCGGTGATCATTCTGCGGACGATCATCTTCTTGTGCTCCGGGCAAAGCTTCGCGCAGACCGTCCGCAGATCGTCGGCCTTCATATCCAGAATGCGGTCGAACGCCCGATGATCCAGAATCTCACCGTCCCGGTAGTTGCAGTTCCAGCGGCTCCGCTCGGTCTCGTCCAGTCCGTTCAGGACGATGAATTCCCGCTTTGCGATCAGCTTGCGCACAAGCTCGGTCATAAACCGGCTTCCGAAGTCCGTCTTGGGGATCTCCCAATAACCGCCGGGGGTGATCTGCCCGAAGCCGTCCACTTCCACCTTGCAATCCCGCGCAACCTCCGCGAGATACAGGATCGTGACGGTCTCGTTTTCCCGCCGCGCCGGTTCCTTCGGCGCTGCCGCAGTCGCGGCGGCGACGGCCTCCGCGATCATCTCCCGAATCTTTTTCATCTGCTCGTCCGTAAACTGGACTGCGCTTTCCTCTTTGGGCGTTTCCTGCTTTTTCACAGCCATAGTTTTATTTGCTCCCCTTTCCTATGGTCGTATGGCTCAAAAATTGGGGCCGGGGCGGAATTGAACCGCCTATCCGGGTTTTCACATAGCCGGATTATTCTGTACCGACCCGTATCCGGGGCGGCCCTTGCCGCCCCTTTTGGTATCAGCCGATGGTATCAGCCGACGTTCTGAATGACCGCGCACTTGCGCGCAAAGACGGGCTTGACGTCGAACCATGCGGTCCCGTTGATCATGATGGAGTAGTCGCCGGTTTCGTGGAAGCCGTATTCCAGGGTCATGGGCTGGCCGTCCACCATAGCGGCCTGCATGGGAGCGTATCCGGCGCCGCCGGTCGCCGTGATCACGATGTTGTCGCCGAGGCCCACCAGACTGCCGGTGGTTTCTGCGGTTCCGGGAACCATGGCCGGGATGCTCTCAAACAGCCGGACGCCGCCGCAGACGCCGATGAAGCCGTTCTTCATCCATTCCATGCCGAGGCCGTAGGTCAGAGCGGCGTCGGATGCCGTTCCGGAGGGAAGAACCGCCTGGAGGGCGTTGTACTCGCCGAACGCCGCAAGCTGGCTTCTGGAATTGATGTTCAGCAGGGCCATCAGCTTCTTCGTGGCGTTCGCCCAGTTCGAGGAGTTGTACGCATTGTAGAGCAGGTAGGACGGAACGTTCGCGCTGTTGGAGAAAGCGGAAATCATGGAGCCGGTGAACAGACCGGTGATCTTGCTCCAGAAGCCGCGCAGAAGGGCGGAGTAGTACATACCGGCGTCAAGGCCGTTGTCGATGCCGACCATCTGCGGCCAGCTCATCTTTGCGTTGCAGGCGTAAGCCTTCGGCGTCAGCGTGACGGTGTTGGAGTACAGGTAGTTCTGCGGCGCGGCGTGACCGCCGGCGGGGGAAGAATCCTCCCAGAGGAAGGCTTCGCCGGAGGGGATGATCAGCTCCTTCGTGCCGCCATAGGCGACGTTGTGGACGTCCATCATCTCGCCGCCGAGGTCGGAAATGACGCGGTAGGCAATGGGGCTGATGACCTGGGTGTCGATGGCGGCCATGGTCTTGAAGAAGATCTCGTCCTTCATGAGCGTCTGGTCGTTCTGGACTTCCTCCAGGCTGGAGGGCGCTGGTCTGCCGACCACGGCGCGGGCTCTCGAGGCGCAGAACATGATCTTGTCAACCATGTGCTTCTTGGCGACGTCCGCATAGTTGAGATTCCGCGCGGCGAGCCGGGAGGGATAGCTCTTGTTCAGCTTGGGGCCGATGTATTCCGCAAAGGCCAGGCGGCCGGAGGCAACGATCTTGTTGAAGTCGCGGTCGCCGTCCGCGTTCACGCGGAACATCTCGTCGGAAATGCTGTTCATTCTCATTTTGTTGGGCATTGTTTTCACTCTCCTTCTTAGGCCAGCTTCGCCATGACGACGTAACCGGTCAGCGTGGAACCGGGCTGATTGAAGCGGCGTTCGCCGTCGCCGAAGTACTCGAAGTACAGACCGGAGGCGGGCTTGCTGGAAGCCGGGGTCAGCCGGCCGTTGGCGATGGCACAGTATTTGTTTGCGGCAGTCGGGGCGGCAGTGAAGTTTCCGCTGGCGAACTTGTACTGCTTGCCGACCTGAATCTCGCGGAAATCTCCGCGCTCATCCTTGGGCAGCTCCAGACCGAGGGTCTTCGCACCGATGTTGTACAGATTCCCCTGGATCGTGGCCTGCGGGACGCCCTGGTAGTCCTGCGCGAAAATTCCGGTGTTGTTGGAGGTCGCGGAGGTGCCGTTTGCGGCGGCGACGAAGTTCCAGCAGTTGCCGTTGGTCAGGGTGACGGGGGGCTCTGCGTGTTCGTAGCCGGTCAAGGGGGCCTTCGCCTGCGGAACGACCAGAAAGCCGGAGGGGCAGACGTCGCCGGTAAAGGTGTCGCCGGAGTAGCTTCCGAAGTAGCCGGGAACGACCACTTCGGTATCGGCGGCGTGGGTAGTGGTGTAGAGTTCAAATGCGGTATTCGCAATCGTAGCCATATTTTTTCAGTCCTTTCACATTACAGAGAATTGCAGAGCTCGAAGATCGGGTCTCCGCCGGATTCGCCGCCGACGTCCTCGAACGCATAGCGCTTGTGTGCGCTGTTTCTGCGGACTTCGGCTTCCTGGGCCTCCCGCTCCATCTGCTTCTCCATGCAGACGGAGCGAACGGCGGCACAGGCCTTCTCCGCGCACTTCTCGTCGTCATCATCGTCGTACTCGCCGCTCTCGCAGCCTTCCAGTACGCCGTTGATCTCGCTCTCCGCGATCTTCTTCTCTTCCTCTCGGTTCTGGTTGATCTTGTCGAGCTGGGCTTTCGCGGCGTTCTTCGCGGCGGCGCGGCGGCGATTTCTTGCCTCTTCCGTCAGCTCGTTCACGCGGGTTTTGGCCGCGTCAAGGTCGGCAGACAGGGCCGCGTTCTGCGCGGTCAGGTTATCAATCTGGGAGTTGAGGTCGCTTTCCCTGGTTTCCCAGTCGGCCTTCGCCGCGTTGAATCGCTCCTGAATCTGCTCTACGGTTTCATCGTGCATTGCTGTTTCACCCTTTCGTGATTCATTCTGTTTGTTCGGCTTTTCTCCATCGTAGGAAGCAGCCTTCAATTTCAGCTCGTTAAACTGCTCCGTGCTGATTGCGGCGTTCGGGGCGATATGTGCGCCCGGAACAGCAGGCTGCACCAAATCACCGAGAATCGTGGTTCCGAGCGGCGTCCATTCTTCTTCATGCGCCACGCCGTCCGCGATCCTTTCGTCCGTTACCAGCGCTTCGATGGATATCTCCATGTTGCGGCCCTGCACCGCTTCATGTTCGATTTTGTCTACCAGCTCCGAGGCGTAAAAACGCCACAGCCTGCCGCGCCCGACGACCCATTCCGTTCCGTCCGCGTCCGTTTCGGTGCGGATCGCCGAAGGATCGTCGTACAGAGCGCCGACAATGCGCTCTGCAGCGCTGTCCGTAAAGCTGGCGTATCGCTTTCCCGTTTTCGGGTCAACCTTCATCGTGAAATTGTGCCCGTCGCCGACCTGATTGCCGTTGTTCACGTAGGCGGTCAGGATCGGCGTTCCCGCAAACAGCGGCGCGAACCGTTCCAGATTGTGGAACTGCCAGCCGTTTTTATTGACCTTCCCGTTCATCAGCCACAGCTCCACGCTGTAGATGTGGTCGTTTCTGCGCTCCAGATTCCGGAGCTGACCGTGGATCATTCTGATTTCGTCCGGCATTTAATCACCTCTGTCCAGATCGCTTTCCTGCTGCTCGCCTCCCTCGGCAAGCGCATCTTCGATTCCCTTTTCCGGTCTGCCGCCTGTGTTGTCCGGGTCCTGCGGACGCGGCGGAAGACCGCTCTTCTCTTGATTCGCGGAATAGCTCGTCACCATCGGGATTCTAAGGTTGAGAATCCCGCTTGCGGCTACAAAGTTGGAAATCCCGAGGTCGTCCCAGAACGAAATGCCGCGAAGCGCCAGATATTTCATCGTTTCGGACAAGATTCCGCTCTGCATTCCCTTCCGGCAGTTTTCAAGGTCCTGCGCATCGGAAACAAATCCGCCGAACATCCTGAACCGCCATTCGTGCTTCGTTCCGATTTGCCGGTAGATGGATTCCATCATGCGTTCCATCTGGTCGTAGATCGGTCGGCACATTCGCTCTTCCAGCTTCGCCGCGATCTCCACGGACCCGGCGCGCGGGTCTGAATTGATCGGGATCAGGCCGCTCATGCCGGATTTCAAAATCGCATAGCCGTATTCCTTCGTCGTCATATCGGAGGAGCCCGTCACAGACGGCAGCGTCTCCATGTGCAGGTTCCGCATCGGAGCGCCGAAGAACGATATGCCCGTTGCGTTGGCCGAGGCCAGCATATTGAACCACTGCATCAGGAAGTAATCCCGCGCCGTTGGGCTCAGCTTTATGACCTCGCCGTTGTCTGCCTGCCGCTCGTTGAAGGTCTCCAGCTCTCCGAGGCAGATCGAGACCAGAGGATTCTGCATCACGCTCAGCGCGATATTCTCCACGTCCGCAATCTGCGCGAAGCTGATAAACAGGCCGGAGGTCATAGGCGCGACCGTCCGCGTCGTATCGTCGATCTCAAACGGCCAGACCTTTTCCGGCGGAAGCGTGACCCAGTACGCCCATCTTCCGTTGCGGTTCCAGAGCTTCGGGTCGCCCTCGGCGTTTGCGCGCAGCTTGTCGAATTGCTCCAAGTCCACGAACAGCCGCCTGCCGCTTGGCTGGCAGACCGAATTCAGCGAAGAAAACGCGATTTTATCCGTTGATTCCACCGGAACGAACACCTGGGAAAAATCTTCCAGATAGGGCAAAAGCAGGTCGCCGAACTGCCGCCAGTCTGCGCCCGGAACCGTCAGCAGATAGGTCATGTCGAACATGACCGTGTACTTGGATTCCGAATTGAACCCGACGATCTTCACCCAATCGGACGGAATCTGCTGGGCGTAGGCATATTTGACCGCGTTGTGCGATTTGTCCACGGAGTATCGCGGCTGATAAAAGACCTTTCCCTCCTGTACGCACTGTCCGCGAATCTGGTGCGCCAGCGCGCCGGGCTGCATCATGTGGTTCAGCTTGTCCAAAAGGACGCCCTCGCGCATAACGGTCTTTTCTTTTGCCGTTTCCGCCGTCAGATAGGCCGGATAGTGGTAATATCGATCTGTGTTGACCGCCTGATAGGTCGTTCTGATTTTTCGGAACGGAAAGGCCGTCCATTCCAGCCCGTGCGCCGCCGCCCGAAGCGTTTTCTCTCTCTCGTCCGGGTTTCGTGTCGCCTCCGCAATGGTTTCCTTCGTCATATCACGGGGGAAGGTGGATATTCTCTTAACCCGGTTGTTCTGCATCCACGGGTTCGCTGCGACGCTCGCGGTTGCCCTGCTCCACGCCGCATAGAGGTTGTCAGCCGGAAGCGCGTCGTAACGCGCCATCAGCTCGCGCATGGCCCCGAAGTATTCCCCGAAGGAACCATAAGCCGCCGAAGCGGTAGGTTTATTCATGTTGATCACGCTCCATCTTTTGCCGCTCCGCTTCCAGCTCCGCGCCGAGCGCTTTTGTAAAGTCGTGTGCGAAGGTCAGAATCTCCCGCTCGTTCTCGGCAAGAAATCGCTCCCGGACGGCTGTGATACATTCGTCCAGCCATTCCTTTACGGCTGCAGGGAGAGCAGAGACCTGCGTGATCTCCCGGCTTTCCTTCGGCGGCTCTCCGTCCGTGTAGACCAGACAGGCGCGTGAGGTTCTGTAAAAGAACGGTTCCTGATCCCGGAGGTTTTGCGGCTGGATCGCGTAAAGCCTGTATTGTTCCATGTTTTCAGACCCTCCTTCCGCCCACGTAGCCGCCTCCGCGCATCCTCATGCCGTGCGGTACGCCTACGGTTTTTTCTGCGGCCTTATAGATGACTTCCCATGCTGATTTTTCCTTTTTCTTGGAAAGGTTCGCCCGCTCCAAAAGCTGGGCGAATCGGAGGGCGTACTTGAACGCCGACCAACTGTCGCGCTGGATTCTGTTCGAGATTCGTTTTTCCGAAAAGCCGGAGGCGGACGGGACTTTTTTCAGGTTTTGAATCTGACCGACCATCTCCTGGGTCTTTTTGTACGGCTGGTAGATTCTTGCATCGGATCGATTGTCCTTGATCCGGTGCTGATTCTTGTATGCGTCCACGCCGGCGGCGTAATTTGCGGTCAGAAGCTGTACGTTGTGGTTTGAAAACTGAATTTCGCAGTTTCGCACCATCTCCGCGTCCGGGTCCGTGGTTCCCACGCCGCCCGCCTTGACCGGGTAGATCACGGGCAGAGCGCCCTCGCGCTCGTACTCCGTGTAAATCGTGTGCCCGAATGTGCAAAGCGAATTGATTCCGTCGCCGAGGTCTTTCATCAGGCTTTCAAGCACCGCCGTACCGTATTGCCAGGCGTCGAGCGAAATATAGGTCTGCGAACCCTCGTAACTGAACCGGAACCACAGAGACTTCAGTCGAAGCGCCTGCGTGTCCGCGTCCGTGGGCGACCAGTCTTCAATCCAAACGGCTTGTTTGAGATACTTGTCGCGTTTCAGAAATTCCGTCTGCCGCGTCAGCTTCAAAACCACAGCCGCGCACTTTGCGTTGATGGGGCTGTCCTTGTAGGAAACGTCGTAGCCGATGACGTAGATCACGTCCTCCGGCTTGAGCTTGCACCCGGCGTCCTTGCAGCAGTGATGCTCCTCCATCGTCAAAAGGCATCTGCTTTCGGTCAACGCGGCGTCCGAGATGATGCAGTCTTCTTCCGCGCCGGTGTAGATGGATTCCATTTCCCGGTCCCATTCGTCCGGGGTCATTTCCTGCCGCAGATTTTCGGCCCATTCCACAGGGCGCATCCCGCAGAGCAGGATTGCGTCGTATGGAACGTCGATCACGAATGCGTTCTTTCCGTTGCCGGCGGCGTTCAGGTGCTTGCATCTGGTTTCGTAGCTGTGATTCTGCCGCCGCCCTGCGCTTGTGATCGTCTGCTTCTTCGCCTTGATGAATGTCGGAGATTCCGCCTTTCCGTATCGGTACTGCCCGCGCACGGCGGGAAGAATTACTTGCTTGTATTCCTCAAAATCGAACGCCTGCCCCAGCCGTCCGGCCTCTTGTGCGTATTCCTCCGCCACGTTTTCGTGAACGGTGTCGCCTCGGAACGCCGCGATATACAGGTTGGAGCCGTAGTCCGTCCCAAACTCGAAGCGGTCTTTGCTGTCCGCAATCAGCCGGAACAAATCCATCATTCCGGGATAGTTCGCCTGCAGGGATTTATAGATTTTGCTTCCGATGGCCGCCGTCTGCTTGAAGGATGGCCCGACGTAAGAAATCGTCACGCCCGGCCAGACAAGCTGTTCCACGGCCTTTTCCGCGATGGTGCAAAAGGATTTGGTCGCGCCGCGACAAGCCGTAATGTCGCAGTTCTGATACCGCGCCATCGCACGAATAAAAACGCGCTGGATCAGGGTCAGGTCGAATTCCGCCTTCTCCCCGTGGTAGAGGTCCAGCAGGAAATCCGGAAACCATCGGATGAAATTCATCAGGAATATCCATCCATCGCCCAGCGTTTCATATTGTGCCGGTTCCTTCTCCATCTTTCGGACCCAGCCGGTTCCGGGCGACCAAACCACGCTGGTTCTTCTGGTGCTCACAGGTTCCCTCCGATCAGACCGCTGTCCGGGCCGTCCGCTTCGTCCGTTTTTCTGCCCCGCGTCCCTTTCCGCCGGCGCTTCCCGTTATCCTGTTCCGCTCTCCGCGCTTCTTCCATGATCTTTTCGGCGTCGTTCTGCGGCGTTCTCCGCACAAGACCCAGGTATTTATAAGCCTCGTTTTCGTGGTAGGTCGGGTTCGGGTCGAATTCATGCGCCCATTTGTCCAGTTTTGCGTCCTCCGGGAGCTCCGTCAAGGCGTCCCGGTCGGAATTGATTCTGGTGTGGTTGACGATTGCCAAAAACACCTGCTCCGCCGCGTCTTGCGTCATATCGTAGTGCTGATTCTTCATCCAGGCGGAGATTGCCTCCATCACCTGATCGTAGGTCAGCTCGAAGCCGAAGCCGTATTTCTGCATGAAATAGTCGATCATGCCGTCCGGCCTCGCGGCCTCCCTGGGCTTCGCGTTTTTCCGGTTCATTGCCTCGTCGTCCAGGCGCTTTCGCGCCATCTCGTTCAAGGTGTTCGCCATCGAAATCGAATCCTTGTCATTCTTGGCAAGGTTTTTGTCTCTCTGAAGCTCCAGGCGGCAAACGAAGCGGATCGCCTCCTCCTGCTCCGCGTCGAAGCCTCCCGTGGAGACCAGACGCGCCGCATGGATTCCGAACAGCTCGTCAAGTCGTCTGTAATCCGCGTTTGTGTACGGGTTCTCGTCGCTCCCGGTTCCCCATACGCGCTCCCAAATGTCCTTGTCTGCTTCGCCGCCCAAAATGGCGGCCTGCGCGTCCGTTACGCCATCCGCAAACGGCCTCGTCCGAAGCTCCTGCTCGGTTTTTTCCAGATATTCGGGCCATGTAGCGGCGCTTACCTCCGGCATATATTCCACGTCGGAATACGCGCATAAAATAAAAATCGCAAGGTTCCCGCCGAGAATCCGTTGCAATCTTGTAAATCTCAAATTCTGTTGTTCCGTGGTCATTCTCATTCTCCTGCCGCGCTCCGGCCTCCCGTTTGGCTTGGGGCGGCGTATCGCCGCCCCTTGCCATGGGCAGAAAGGAGGTACACATGAAAAGCCTGCTCGCAGTTTTATTGTAAATGGCATATCTGAAAAACGCGACAATAATTCTTTTTTCTTTCTGTAAAATGCGGAAAAATACGGGCAAGACCGAAGTCATGCCCGTATTGGTTCTGTTGTTCAGCTTCTTCCTTCCGCCGTCCTCGATCTTTGCTTTTCCGCTTCGATTTCTTCCGGCGTCCGGAATTTTCCGTTCCCGCCGCGAATTGACATCGCGGAGCTCCATCCGTGCTTCGCGGCGTAATTCTGGATTTGCTTCCAGTTCTCGCATCCCAGAACCTTCGCAATGTCCTGGAAAAGCCATCCGTCCAGCCACAGCTCGTAGGCGCGGAGCGTATCCCATTGAACGCGCCCTGCGTTGCTCTGGTTGGTTGCGGTGTAGTCCGTCGGCGGCTCGTCCTCCGGGCCGCGAACGATCTCCGGCCTCCATTTCCGTTCCGCAGCAAGCCGGATTTCGGAAACGGTTTTTTTCTTCTTTGGAATCTTGTCCACGTCCTGAACGCCCCAGTTGTGCTTTGCCGCGTAATTATACAGCGTGTCGATCTTGACGCCGATCACGATGCTGATATCGCTCTTTTTCCAGCCGTGCAGGAAAAGCCACTCCGCATATTTGGCGTCCCATCCGATCTTTCGTGCCTTTTCCTTCTGCGCGGACTTTACAGCCGCAAGCCCGTCCTCCGGCGCTTCCAGCGTCGTCCGAAGAAGGCGCTGCGGATATCCCTTCGGCGGTTTGCTCCGGCAGAAAGCGTCATATCCCTTCGGCGGCTTCCAGCGTTTCCGCAAAACCTTTTTGGGGCACGGACCGGAGCCGAACGGGCTTCCGCGCCGCTTGCCGGTCTCTAAGTAGTAGCTGCATGACCCGAAATAACCGCACCTTTCAAAGTATTTGCACCCGAAGCACCATCGGCAGCGCCACCGTTCGTATTCGGAATCCAGTGTGCTGTTACCAAGCGCCACGGTCCATCCCTCCCCTCTGCATCGTGAGAATTTGCCCGGAAATCTTATGCACGATGACCATCTCCTCCGGCGTGTGCTTCACCAAAAGCCAGTTTTCCGGTATCTTCCCGAAATAGCGGATAATCTTCCGCTGCCGAACAGTCGGCTTTTTCCCGTTTTTCAAAACGAACCTCCTGTCACTTCGTCGCCATGGAGCCGGTGGAGCCAAAGCCGCCGTCGCCCCGCTCGGTGTCTTCCAGCTCGTCCACCACCTCGATCTTCGGGGTGATGATCTGCTTGATGACGAGCTGCGCGATCTTCATTCCGCGCTTCACGCGGAAGATTTTGTCCCCTGTGTTGAATAGCACGACGTTGACGGGGCCGGTATACCCTGCGTCGATCGTACCGGTGGTGATGATCCCGTGATCCCGCATAAGACCGGACTTGGCCGTAATCATGCCAACGTAGCCCTTCGGGATTTGGACGTGTACGCCGGTGCAGATCGCCTCGCGGCCCTTCGTCCAGACGTTGACGTCAACCGGGGAGATCAAGTCGAGCCCGGCGTCATCCTCGTGCGCTCTGACCGGGACGAACGCCCCGTTGTCGAGCTTTACTTTCAGCGTCTCTGTTTTCTCGTTCTGGTTCATAAGCCCTCCAAATCGTCATAGTTTTCCCCGCCCAGCCAAAGCAGGAACAGGAGCAGAAACAGGAGAATCCAGTCAAGACCTTCTTGCAAAAGATTCAGCAGCCGCTTCATCATCGGACGCCTCCTTTCCGAGGCGCTCGTGAAGTAATCTCAAAACTGCTGTACACACTGCACGCATCCAGGCTTACTCTTTGATGCCCGGCATCCACGAAGAAGTGTTTGCAGTTTGCTGCTGCGTCGAAGTTGTCAAATGCAGTTACGGTAGGCTCCAGATCGCCTTCATCACAATAAGAAACTACCCACGCAATCAGTTCTTCCTTAGTTGCCATCAGCTTCATCTCCTTCCTTCGGCGGTTTCGGGAGCGGCATCCTCTCCTTGACGGAAATCCATTCTGGCATCGTCCGTCCCTCCTTCCGTGTTTCTCCAAAATCCTTCAACGAAATCGCTGATCTGATCCATTTCGGCTTCCAGATTTATGACTGCATTGCGGAGTTCTTTCCTTCTATCGTGAAGCGCCTGCATTACAACGTCCGGAATATTCCTGACATTGAGCAGACGCACCCGCTCTTCCGGCGTGAGTTCCGACCAATCAAGGGTTTTCAGTTCTGCGATAAATCTGATTGGGCGCAGTTCAAGTTCCATCGTCCGCACCTCCTTCCCAAATTACTGCGGTCATCTCGTTGTGGCATTCTGGGCATTCCGCCGGAGTTACTGCGTATGTCTTAAACCAATAGCCATGATCTTCTTTCTCAAGCCATTCATAGCATTTCGCTGAATAAGGAAGACGGAATCCGCATGCCGAGCATTCGCGGCCGTTGCTGATCCATTCAGCCATTGTCCATCCCTCCTTCTGCTGGAATGATGGTTGTGACTTCGCTTCCGAGCAGGAGCCCCAGTTCTGAAACATCTCCGTCAAACCACGGAGCCTTGTCCGCCTTTTCCAAGACTTCCCTTGCGTCCACCAGCCTTCCATGACCTTCCGGGAGGGGGACGAGGGGACACCAATCTGGGCGGTCGTTGTAGTGACTGATAACTTCATACGGCTTATCCTTCAAAATCTCTGTCGCGCAGTCCTTGAATTTGTCCGCTGCTCTGCAATAGAGCGTATAGTCTGAACTCATCGGAGAAGCATATCCGATTGCGGCGAACCCACAATGCGGACAGTTCTTCGGCATCTCCATGCCCCGGATCAGAATATCAGCCATTGTTACCACCTCCTGCTCCGTTCTGCCGCGTCTGACCGGATGACCGTCCGCATAGCCTCCTGCATAGCTTCCAGGGCGGCGCAGATTTCCGCCCGCGTCAGCCCGATCCCGTTCATGGCAATCAGCGCATAGCCGAGAGCGGCCTCGTCCGACCATTGATTTTCCATCAGACGGCCCAGACTGTCGCCCCGGCTGGTCTGCGCCCGGTAGAGCCGAAGCATCTTACCCTGGGCCATGTATCCGGATTCCAGCGCGGAAATGTACTCCTTCAGCTCGCAGAAATCTTTCATCGCTCGCTGCGAAAGCAGGTTTTCCTCATGTTCCGAGAGCTGGAGTTTCCCTTCCCGCAGCTTGCCCATGTTGATTTCCCATTCTTTGTCGTTCATCGTGTATCTCCTTCGTTTTGTAGTCAGTATCGAATCGGCAATAAGGACTATTGCACCAGCTCTAAATTACGTTTCATGCCTTGTCTTTTGCCTCGTTTCTGATTGTTGATCTGTTCATTCTTTCCGTTCCTCCTTCTTTTCCTTTTCCCCCTCTCATAATCCATCTTTGGAAAACACCGCTCTGGGCAGTTTGGCTTTCGCTTGCAGTTATCACATGGATTCATCCGGGAACCTCACTTTCGTCACGGAGATGGGAAATTCCTCAATCTCGCTTGCCCACACCGGCACGGCTCCGGCCCTGCTGAACACCAAAGGGAAACCGCCGATGCCGTCAAACAGACTTGCCATCGTTACAGGCCGTTCATACTGCGCGCAAATCCGTCTTGCCATCCATTGCCAAAACGGCAGGGCGATGGAGTTTCCAAGTGCCTTGTAGCGGGGGCTGTCAGCGTCCTTGTGCTTCTTGCCCTTGCTGTCCACCCATTCTCCGATGTCCGTCCATCCGTCCGGGTAGCCCTGCAAGCGTTCACATTCAAGCGGGGTAAGACGGCGCACTATCGCACCTGTTCTGCATACGTTCTGTAGATTGTAACTTACCCCGCCGTTGCTTT
>Ga0326513_10001687_pt1 | contig 16806 bp, 13 predicted proteins | sample 2_2465_0518_D_FD_203654 | JGI IMG/M metagenome (GOLD analysis project Ga0326513, IMG submission 203654) | Bovine rumen microbial communities from UC Davis, California, United States - 2_2465_0518 | ecosystem: Host-associated > Mammals > Digestive system > Stomach > Rumen | place: USA... | reverse complement strand
AGCGGCGGCAGGAACATCAGCTCCTGCCGCAGCTGATTCAGTGGCAAAGATAGTTATCCACGCAAATCAGGACGGCGTTAATGAGCCGTACATCTACCTGTGGAACTCTCTGCCCACTAACAGCGCGATGTCAAAATCATATCCCGGCGAAAAAATGACAAAGTCGGGCGAATGGTATGACTACACCGTAAGTAATGTCACAAAGGTGAACGCTCTTATTACAGACGCGGACGGAAAGCAGTATTCAAGAGAGCAAAAACTCACAACAGAGGAGAACCAAACCAAGGAATGGTGGTTCTTAAACGGCAAGTGGTCAAAATACGACCCCTACAAGGTAGACCCCGTTGACAGCGTTGACCTGCGCGAGGACAGTATCTACTTTGTAATGACGACCCGTTTTTACGACGGCGATAAGGACAACAATGTTCACTGCTGGGACGACGCCAAGGCTAACAACCCAGACTCCGATCCCGCGTGGCGCGGAGATTTCAAGGGACTTGCCGAAAAGCTCGACTACATCAAGGCGCTCGGCTTCTCGGCGATCTGGGTAACTCCCGTTGTAACAAACGCTTCGGGCTACGACTACCACGGCTACCACGCCATGGACTTCTCAACCGTAGACAAGCGCTACGAGAGCGAGGACTTCGACTTTGACGATCTTATCCGTGCCGTTCACGAAAAGGGCATGAAGATCATTCAGGACGTAGTATTCCAGCACACGGGCAACTTCGGCGAATCACATTTCTGTCCGCTGTTTGAAAAGGACTACACAAAGGATTTGTCAAATCTTGAAGAATCAATGATTCCCACAGAAAATCTGCTCAAGACCTACGGTTTAAAATCGGCCGAGGAATACTGGGCTCAGAAGGGCGAGGTACAGTATCAGCAAAGACTGAACCTCATGAAGAACACAAACTACTCGGGCGACCAGGGCAACTCCACGGGATCGTTGCCTGCAAAGACCGACTACGATAAGCTGAAGGTATCGTCAAGCGACACCTACAACGCAAACAACTACTATCACACAGGTTATTTTCAGAGCCTTAACTGGGACGACTGGACCTGCAAGTTCGCTCAGATTGCCGGCGACTGCGTAGATCTCAACACCGAAAATCCCGCGGTTGCGGAGTACGTTACCGATTCCTACGGCAGCTACATCGAAAGAGGCGTCGACGCGTTCCGCGTAGACACCGTTCGTCACATTCCCAGACTGTCGCTCAACCTGATGTTCAATGAACAGCTTTACGACGCGGCAAAGGCTGCCGGCAAGTCAAACTTCCACATGTTCGGCGAAATCTGCACGCGCTACACCCAGATTTGGTACCGCGGCCACGCAGAGGAAAGCTCACCCTACTACACATGGAAGGAAAGCAACAGCAAGTGGGCTGACAAATGGTCATGGGATACATCAGCGGACGCTGTCAACAGCAACATGAACGTTGTATTTGACCACTATCATGAGGAGGACGACACCAACGACGAGCCCACCTCAACAAACGCGCTTCTCAACGGAATCAGCTATCACACACCGGACCGTTCAAAGGCTTCGGGTATGGAGGCGATCGACTTCCAGATGCACCGCATGTTCGGCAATGCAAGCAACGCGTTCGGCTTTGCAAAAGGCACCGACAAGTATTACAACGACGCTACATACAATGTAATGTACGTTGATTCTCACGACTACGCTCCCGAGCAGCCCGACGAGAATACACGTTTCTCGGGCGGTACACAGACATGGGCGGAGAACATGGATCTTATGTTCACCTTCCGCGGCATCCCGTGTATTTACTACGGCTCTGAGGTTGAGTTCAAGAAAGGCGCCCTAATCGATAAGGGTACTCTGATTTCACTTGAAGAATCGGGAAGAGCTTACTACGGCGACTACCTCGAGGGTGAGGTTAACGCAACCGACTTCAGCGAGTTCACCGCAAGCGGCAAGGTTAAGGAAACTCTCAGCTCGCCGCTGTCAGTTCACCTTTCAAAGCTCAACGCAATCAGACGTGCTATCCCGGCGCTTCAAAAGGGACAGTACACCGCCGATTCCTCAAACGTAAGCGGAGGAAACATGGCGTTCATCCGCAGATATACAGACGATACGACCGACAGCCTCGCGCTTGTGGCAATTTCCGGCGGAGCGACTTTCAAGGGTATTCCCAACGGAAAATATGTTGACGCCGTAACGGGCGACACCCAGACCGTTTCAAACGGCACGCTCACGGTTCCCACAATCGGAAGTGCGAACATGAGAGTATATGTCTGCTGCGCTTCAGGCTTTACCGGCATTGACGGCGCAATCGGCGGCACAAGCTCATATCTTAAATAATTACAGTTATCGCAGAGCCCGAATTTTTCGGGCTCTTTGTTTGTAGAAAAACTGTGTTTTCAGTTTTAATTAAATGTTAAATATGAGATATTGCTTTCTTAAAGTATGTAGCGGCGCACCTATGTGTGCGCCATAGAACGCAGATCAAACCTTTTTTACAGGTACAATCGGACGTAAATAAACGTCGGTTCAAGGGCGAACACGCAGGTTCGTCCCTACGATATTTCAATTTTTGTTTAATATATTTTTTATGTTTTGACTTTTTCTACAGTCTGAGAGCCCGAATTTTTCGTGCTCTGTTTTTCTGTGCGAGGGAAATATCCTGTCATAAAAGCCAAAATCGGGGGCGGTCTTTTGTACAAATCCTCAAAATTTATTCTTTTATCCAAATATCACTTTACTTTACTAAAATATTGCTGTATAATATACAAAGCTGTGCGCTGCGGGTAACCGCGGCGTTTCACGGAAAATAAATATTGGAGGAATACATATGAAAAAAATTATCGCGCTTTTAATGGCAGGTCTTATGACAGCTACTGCATTTGCAGGCTGCGGCAAAAAGGAAGAGTCAAGCTCTAAAACTGATTCTAAGGCAGCTGCAACCGCTGATTCATCATCGGATTCAACATCTGACTCCGGTACAACCGTAGCGGACTGGGAAGATATCCAGAAAAAAGGCGAAATGACAATCGGTATCACATATTTCCAGCCTATGAACTACAAGGACGAAAACGGCGAACTCACAGGCTTTGAGACAGAATTTGCCGAGGCTGTTTGCAGCGAGCTCGGTGTAAAGGCAAAATTCCAGGAGATCAACTGGGATTCAAAAGAGGTTGAGCTTCAGGCAAAGACTATCGACTGCATTTGGAACGGTATGACAATTACCGACGACAGAAAAGCAACCATGGGAATTTCCGTTCCTTATATGGAAAACAAGCAGGTAATGGTTGTTAAGAAGGACAATGCCGAAAAATATTCTACCGCGGAAGGCGTTAAGGGCGCTCTCGTAATCGCGGAAAAAGAATCCGCCGGTCAGGAAGTAGCCGAGAGCGACGAATTCTTTAAAGAAGCTAAGTTTATCGGCGCTGACTCTCAGGCAAAGGCTTTGATGGAGGTAAAGGCAGGCACTTCAGATATCGCCATCATCGACTACATCATGTCCAAGGGCACAATCAAAGAGGAGTCTGACTATTCCGACCTTACCGTAATTGAAGCAAAGAGCTTTGCTCCCGAGGAGTACGGCGTTGCATTCAGAAAGGGCGCGGACACAACACAGAAGGTCAACGAGGCAATGCAGAAAGTTGCTGACAGCGGCAAGCTCAAGGAAATTGCAGATAAGTATAACCTCGGCGATATGCTGATGCTCAAGGCTAAATAAGCATGGAACAATTTTGGAACGTAACCCTCCAGCTTCTGGAGGGTTTCACGCAAAACTGCGCGCTGTTCGGCGTAACGCTGCTTGCGGCGTTACCGCTCGGACTGATAATATCATTCGGATCAATGTCGCGCTTCATTCCCCTAAAAGCCGTTTGCCGCACATTCGTGTGGATAATCCGCGGAACACCGCTTCTTTTGCAGCTGTTTGTTGTATATTACATTCCGCCCATGATGACGAACGGCAGCTTCCGTTTCGGCGACCGAATGTCCGCCGCAATGATAGCGTTCATCATCAACTATGCCGCCTATTTCTCCGAGATTTACCGCGGCGGAATCGAGTCGATCCCCAAGGGACAATATGAGGCGGGTTATGTGCTGGGCATGACAAAAAGCCAGATTTTCTTCAAGGTGGTTCTGCTGCAGGTAATCAAGCGCATTATTCCCCCCATGAGTAATGAAATTATTACTCTTGTCAAGGATACATCGCTTGCGCGCATTATCCTTGTTGAGGAAATTCTAAAGTTCGCGGACGATTTCAGAGTACAGGGACTCATCTGGCCCGTATTTTATACAGGCGTATTCTTCCTGTTGTTCTGCGGCGCGCTGACGCTTCTTTTCCGCTTTATTGAGAGAAAGCTCGATTATTACAAGGGATAGGAGGAAGCTTTATGGCATTTTTAGAGGTAAACAACATTAAAAAAAGCTTTGGAAGAACCGAAGTCCTAACGGATATCAGCTTTTCGCTTGAAAAGGGAGAGGTACTTGCCATCATCGGTTCCTCAGGCTCGGGAAAAACTACGCTTTTACGCTGTATCAATTTTCTGGAAGCGCCGCAGAAGGGAATAATTTCCGTGGGCGGCGAGGTGCTGTTTGACGGCGACGATCCGTCCAAGAAAAAAGAAAAGGAAATCCGCAAGAACCGACTGCACTTCGGTATGGTTTTTCAGCAGTTCAACCTGTTTCCGCAGTACACTGTTTTTGAAAATCTGATTCTCGCTCCGCAGCTCATGGCGAAGGAGCAAATCAAAGCTAACGGTGAATACATGGGAGCAAAAACCTATAAAGAGGCTCAGGAAAAAATCAAGGCCGAGGCGGACAGACTGCTCAAAAAGGTAGGTCTGACCGAGAAAAAGGACAGCTATCCCTGCGACCTCAGCGGCGGTCAGCAGCAGCGTGTTGCAATTGCAAGAGCGCTTGCGCTGAATCCGGATGTACTTTGCTTTGACGAGCCGACCTCCGCGCTCGATCCTGAGCTGACGGGCGAGGTTCTCAACGTAATCAAGGGCTTAAAGAGTACCGACAGCACAATGATCGTAGTAACGCACGAAATCGGCTTTGCAAGAGACGTTGCCGACAAAATCATCTTCATGGATAACGGAGTTATCGAGGAGGAGGGCACGCCTCAGGAGGTTATTGAAAACCCGAAGAGCCGGCGTACCCGCGAGTTCCTTTCGCGCTTCAATCAGTTCGGCGACTAAACTTAATACAAACAATAAAGACAGTCTGAAATTTCGGACTGTCTTTTTTTAAAAAAATTAAACCAAATTTTGTTTTTCTCCGTCTATATAGTGAAAGCATTAAAAATATATAATAAAGGAGAATGCAAAATGAAAAAGACATTAAAATCGATTATTTCAATCATGGTGACGGCGGCGCTGCTTATGAGCGCGGCGGCATGCTATACCACAGCGGCGGCTAAAAATACATTCACGCTCAAAGTCAAATCAAACTTTTTCCCTGAAAAAACCGTTTGTTACAGCGACCTTGATAAGCTTGAGGATGAAAACGGAGATGTTTTTATCACGGTTGAGTTCAAATTCTGCGCTAAAAACAAATATCTGGTAAATCTTGACGTTGACGAGCTGACATGGGACAATAAGACGCTTGAATATAAAGAATCATACAATACAATAGTTAATGGAAAAAGACAGATCTTTGACTTCTTTGATTTTCTGGTAAATCAAAATATGGGTAACGGAATGGTTAACACCTTTGGCGACAGTAATAACGGCAGAATTGTAGCAAACCATACGGCTGTTTCTCCCGCGGCGTACGCGTATGAGGATGGCGGTAGTCCGATTACGATGATAAAGGCAAAATTCAAGGTTATTGACCGAAGCGCCGCATCTGCCGAGGTAACATGTGACATTGACACGATCAGTTTGGACGATGACGACAACCCTCAGCCCTACTCAAGATATCCGGTTATTGACTGCTGTGAGCTTGACAACAGTCTGACAAGCCTTTACACGGTTGACACTCAAATTACTCCAAAAGGCACAGAGCTTGTTCCTTCAATCAAAAAAGGCGACGTTAACGGCGACGGCGAGGTGAACATAAGCGACGCTACAGACATACAAAGGTATGCGGCAAAGCTGACTGTACTTAGCGGCAGCAGTCTGAAGGCTGCGGACGTAAACGGCGACGGAACAGTAAATATCAACGACTCAACTGTCATTCAAAAATATGTCGCAAAGATAATAACAAAATTAGGCTGAATTTAAATCAACTGTCGGCTCCGCTGCGGAGCCGACAGTTTTTTCATAAAAAGGACGGCTGAAAAAGTAGACTAATGGTATTGAAAAATCGGGTACAAAATGTTATAATAGCTTTAATTATGTAAAATATTATGGATAACTGCGTTTTATTTAGGAAAAGAGGGAAAATATGGCAATAAAGGTTACCCTGCTCGCGCACACTCCCAATCCCGAGCAAACGGTCGCAATGGCGGCAAAGCTCTGCTATTCTCCGTCTGGGATCGAGGATATCCGCGAGGGACTTACAGAGGAAAAAACAACGTCGTTTATCAATATGCTTGCAGACCTCGGTCACGCAAGCCCCACAGAGCACGCTTCATTTACCTTTGGGATCGAGGGTATCTCACGCGCCTGCTCTCACCAGCTTGTGCGCCATAGAATCGCCTCTTACAGTCAGCAGTCGCAGCGGTATGTTGACGGAACAAAGTTTGACTTTGTAACTCCGCCGGAAATCACCAAAAAGAAAAGAGCGCTTGAAGCGTACAACAATGCGCTCAAGGTTCAGGCTCAGGCGTACAAGGAGATCCGCGACGCTCTGGTGGTAGGATATATAGAGGACTACACGGGCGAAAAATCCGAGGGTACCGACGAGGAAATAATGCAGGCGTTTAAGGAGCAGAACAAAAAGCAGTTCTCAGCCTTCGTCAAAAAGGCAAACGAGGACGCACGTTTTATTCTTCCCAACGCTTCAACAACAAAAATCGTGTGCACCTTCAACGCGCGCAGCCTGCAGAACTTTTTTGCTCACCGCTGCTGCAACAGAGCGCAGTGGGAAATCCGCGAGGTAGCCGAGCAAATGCTGCTGCAGTGCCTTGAGGTCGCGCCTAATCTGTTCAAAAACTGCGGTCCCTCATGTCTTTTCGGGCCGTGTCCGGAGGGCAATATGTGCTGCGGAAAGCAAAAGGAAATGCGCGAAAAATATAAAAGATAGCCGGTGTTTTATGAAAAGCAAAATTATTGTAATTGAAGGGCTTGACGGCAGCGGAAAGGCAACTCAAACAAAAATCCTCGCCGAAAAGCTTGAAAGCCGCGGATTAAAGGTCAGGAAGCTCGAGTTCCCCGACTACTCAAATCCCAGCTCCGCTCTTGTAAAAATGTATCTGGGCGGCGAGTTCGGAAGCAAGCCCGAGGATGTTAATGCCTACGCCGCTTCGGCGTTTTACGCGGTTGACCGCGTGGCAAGCTACATGCAGTTCTGGAAAAAGGACTATCAGGACGGCACGGTGATATTAAGCGACCGCTACGCCACCTCAAATATCATTTATCAGATGGCAAAGGTTGAGGATTCTCAGCGCGAACAGTTTATTGAGTGGCAGGCGGATTTTGAGTACAAAAAGCTCGGCTTGCCCGAGGCTGACGCGGTAATTTACCTCGACGTTGACCCCGATGTATCTCAAAAGCTCATGGAGCAGAGATATCAGGGCGACAATTCAAAAAAAGACTTACACGAAAGCAATTTAAAATTCCTGCTCAGCTGCCGCAAAAGCGCGCTGTATGCCGCGGAAAAATGCGGCTGGCAAATTGTAAATTGCTGCAGAGACGGCGAAATCCGCACAATTGAGGAAATCGCCGCCGATATAGAAAAAATAGTAAATGAGATTTTATGCTGAAATTCAGACCGATTGAAAAATCAGACATCAAATTATTAAACGACACGTACAAATCTCCCGACGCGCTGGGCTGTGAGTGTAACGCGGTTTCCGCCTATCTTTGGAGCAGGGAGTATGACCTGCGAATAGCTGTTTTTGACGGCACGGTGATCAAGGCGTATTACAGGGACGACGGTTCGGTCTGGGGCTATTGTCTGCCGCACGGGAAAAACGTTAAGGGCGCGGTTGAGGAGATTATCCGAAGCGCTGAACAAAACGGGGAAGAAGCGGCGTTCGATTATATGTCAGCCGACGAAAAGGACGAGCTTGAAAAGCTTTTCCCAAACCGCTTCACATTTATCAATCAATACGACACACGCGACTATATTTATCTTACCGAAAACCTTGCTTCTCTTTCCGGCAAAAGGTTCCACGCAAAGCGCAACCATATCTCAAAGTTTTTCAGAACGTATCCAAACGCGGAAATCAAAGAGATCGACAGCTCAAATTTTGACGACGCGCTTAATGTGGTTCGCGGCTGGTTTGCCGAAAAGAAAACCGATTATAAAAGCCAAAGCGAGTACGGAGTAATCAAAGAGGCTCTTGAAAATTTTGATGAGTTTTCAATGCGCGGCACGGTGCTCTACGCAGAAGATAAACCTGCGGCGATGACGCTCGGCCGTGAGATATCGCCAATTTGCTTTGACGTTATGTTTGAAAAGGCTCTCACTGAGTTTGAAGGCAGCTACTCGGTGATCAACAACGAGTTTGCAAAGCTGCTCACGAATTATAAGTATCTCAACCGCGAGGAGGATTTGGGACTTGAGGGGCTCAGAAAAGCCAAGCTGTCCTATCATCCCGAGATAATCTACGAGAGATACAGAGCGGTGCCGAAGAAATGAGTATTATTTTCCGAAAAGCCGAGCAAGCCGATTTATTAAAGCTGAAAGCCCTGTGGGCTGAGGTCTTTGACGAAGCGGAAAAGGCTGTGGACTTGTTTTTTGATAAAACCCAAGACTTTATTCACGGATATCTTGCCGAGGAAAACGGCGAGCCTGTGTCTGCACTCTATCTGCTCGACGGCTCGGTAAACGGCAAAAAGGCGCATTACCTTTGCGGTGCGGCTACAAAATCCAATCACCGCCGCCGCGGAATAATGGGCGGACTGCTTGAATATTCTCTTACTGACGCAAAAAACAGGGGAGACGTTTACTCGCTGCTCTATCCAGCAAACAGCGGACTGTATAATTTCTATGCAAAGTTCGGCTACACGGCGCGCTGCAAGTCAGTCAGCCGCGTGTTTTCAAGAAAAGCTCTTGAAGCCGAAGCTGAAATAACCGACGGCAAACCCGATTATGAAAAGCTGCAAAAAGAATGTTTTAAAACCGACTTTCTTTTGCAGAGCAATCAATTTATAGAATTTGCGGCTCCATACTACGGCGTTTACGGCGTTAAGGCTGTAAGCCATGAAAACTGCTTCGCTCTTTTTGAGGAAAAGGCAGGCGCGGCTGTGGTGTTTTACTGCGTATACAACGATTTTAAAAAGCTTTGCGCACGGCTTCTGAAAAACTCGGAAGCTGATGAATTTGCAATTTACGGCAAAAGCGGCAATCCCGATTTATCGGGCGGAACATGTGAAAACGCGGGAATGGTCAAGCTGCTTGACCAAACGCAGCCGCTGCCGACCGACATATATATTGGAATCAATCTGAATTAAGGAGGACGTTATGTTTTATCTGTTTTTAGCAGACGGCTTTGAGGAAACCGAGGCACTTGCGACGCTCGACGTTATGCGCCGCGCAAAGATGGACGTTGTCACTGTTGGCGTGACAGGCGAAAGCGTTACAGGCTCGCACAAGGTTGAGGTAAAAGCCGACACAACTATTGATAAAATCGACACACAGGCTGCCGACGGCGTTGTGCTCCCCGGAGGAATGCCAGGCACGCTGAATCTTGAAAAATCAAAAAAGGTGCTTGACTGTGTCAAGTACTGCAACGAAAACGGCAAGCCCGTTTGCGCAATCTGCGCCGCTCCGTCAATCCTCGGTCATCTGGGGATCCTCGACGGAAAAACCGCTACCTGCTTCCCGGGCTTTGAGCCCGAGCTCAGGGGCGCTGATACCACAGGAGCTCGCGTTGAAACCGACGGTAATGTGATCACCTCAAAGGGCGCGGGCTGCGCAATTGAGTTCGGCCACGCAATCGTAAGTCTTGCCGTTTCAAAGGCTGAGGCGGACAAAGTAATCAGTGACATGCAATGCCTGTAATCAACATAAAAGAGCAAAAAAAGGCGCTGCGCGCAAGGTTCAAAAAGCTGCGCGAAACCTGCCCCGAGGATATCAGACAAAAGCTTGACGAAAAGCTGTGCAAAAGCTTTCTTTCGCTTGACGAATACAAAAACTGCGACGCTCTTTTTACCTTTGTATCGGGCGCGATAGAATGTGACACAAAGCGGATAATTGCGCAGGCGTTTGCCGACGGCAAAAAGGTAGCCGTTCCGCGCTGCATAAACAAAAGCGGCGAGATGGAGTTTTACTACATCAGCTCGTTTGACGACCTCGTGCGCGGAATGTACAATATCTCCGAGCCCGACGTTTCACGCTGTCAAAAGGCGGAAAGCTATGAAAACGCGCTCTGCATAGTCCCCGGTCTGTGCTTTGACTATCAGCACTACCGCGTGGGCTTCGGCAAGGGCTACTACGACCGCTTTCTCGACGAATTCAGCGGAATCAGCGCGGGAATTTGCTATTCAAAATACATTGTCAGCGAGGTTCCAAAGGGAGCCTTTGACAGAAATACCGACATTCTTGTAACAGAGAAATTCATTGATCGCATTGATCGATAAGGATGGTGCATATGAGTAATGACATCAACAGCTCAAACCTTGATGAGCAGAGACGCCGCAAGGCGGAGAACTTCAGGCTGAACATCCATGACAACGACATTCAGTCCGACAGCTCTAACCAGCCGCCTGCTGAGGAAATCACCTCATACAGCGGACAGGACGTAAAGGAGCAGATCGCAAAGGAAAGCAAACGCTCGCTCAAAAAGAAGAAAAAAGCCGAAAAAAGAGAGCTCAAAAGGCGCAACAGGCGCAACAGAAGGCTGTTCCGCTGGATGTGGATAGCCTCCGTACTGATTGTAGGCTCGGCAATGGGCGTATTTGTCGTAACGGGCTTAAACGACCTGCTTGCAATCGACCGCACGGATTCGGCTGTAGTAAACGTAAAAATCCCAAAGAACCCCTCGCTTGAAACGGTAACAAACGCGCTGTACAAGAGCGGAGTTATCAAGGAGCCGGGATACTTCAAAATGTATGCCACGCTCACAAAGTCGGGAGATGATTTTTCGCAGGGTACATATGAGCTCAGAAAGAACATGGACTACCAGGCGATAATCACAAACCTTGAGGGTAACTCAAACCGTACCGACAGCGTTGAGGTAACGATAATCGAAGGTCAGAGCGTAGTGGAAATTGCCGACACCCTTGAAAAGAAGGGCGCGCTCGGCGACAAGGACAAGTTCCTTGAGCTTTGCAACTCGGACAAGTTTGACAGCGACTTTGACTTCATCAAGGATCAGACAAACAAAACAAAGCGTTACTACAGACTCGAAGGCTATCTCTACCCCGATAAATACGAGTTCTATGTAAACGACGATCCCACAAATATAATTTATAAATTCCTCAATAACTACGAAACCAGACTGCACTCAAAGCAGGCGTACAACGGTTACGACAAGCTTTATACCATCAAGAAGATGATGGAGCAGACCGGTACAAAGCACAGTCTTGACGAGATCATGACGATCGCTTCAATCGTCCAGGCTGAGGCGGCAAATGTTGAGGATATGTACTACGTTTCCTCGATCCTGCACAACCGTCTTGACGCCGGTCAGAGCATGGGCGTAGAGCACCTCGGACTTGACTCAACAAAGTATTATCCCTACAGAAGCGCGGACAAGGTTCCGGCAAGCGCGGGCAAGAACTACAAGAGCCGTTATGATACCTACACCCTTGAAGGCCTGCCCTACGGGCCTATCTGCAACCCCGGAATGGACGCGATCAAGGCGGCGCTCTGTCCTGCGGAATCAAGCTACTACTACTTCTGTCACGACAAGAAGGGCAATCCGTACTACGCTTCAACTATCTATGAGCATGAAGCGAATCTGGAGCGAATCTCATGATAAAACCTGAAATACTTTCACCTGCGGGCGATATGGAGTGTCTGCAGTCCGCGCTGAGCTTCGGCGCGGACGCGGTATTCCTTGCGGGCAAGCTTTTCGGAATGCGCTCGTCGCCCAAAAACTTTGACAAGACCGATTTAAAAAAGGCGTGCGAGCTTGCTCACTCGCTCGGCAAAAAAATACATCTGACCTGCAACATTCTTCCGCGCAACAGCGAGCTTTCCGCTCTGCCGGATTTTCTGAGCTACGCTCAGGAGTGCGGAGTTGACGCGCTTATAATCGCCGACCTCGGAATATTTGAGGCGGCAAAGAAGTACGCGCCAAAGGTCGCGCGCCATATTTCAACTCAGGCAGGCGTCACAAACTACGCCACCGCCAACGTGCTTTATAACATGGGCGCGTCAAGAGTTGTTCTCGCGCGAGAGATCCCGCTCGATGAAATCGCTCAGATGCGCGCAAAAATCCCAAAGGAGCTTGAAATAGAGTGCTTTGTTCACGGCGCGATGTGCGTTTCGTTCTCGGGCAGATGTCTTATTTCAAGCTATCTTACAGGCCGCGACGCAAACCACGGCGACTGCGCTCAGCCATGCCGCTGGAAGTACCACCTGTTTGAGGAAAACCGTCAGGGACAGTACTTCCCCGTTGAGGAGGAAAACGGCGGAACCTACCTTTACAATTCGCGCGACCTCTGCATGATTGAGCACATTCCGGAAATGGTAAAGGCAGGAATATCAAGCTTCAAAATCGAGGGCAGGGCAAAGTCGGCGTACTACACCGCCGTAACAACAAACGCCTACCGCCACGCGCTCGACGATTACTTTGCCGAGGGCGAAGGCTTTACACTAAAGCCGTGGATAAAAGAGGAGCTTGAAAAAATCAGCCACCGCGAATACAACACGGGCTTTTACTTTGGCGGAGAGCCGGGGCAGAACACCTCGGACGGCGGATATATCCGTCATTACGACGCGGTAGCGGTTTGCCTTGAAAGCGTTGACGAGCACACCTCGGTTATCTCGCAGCGCAATAAATTCTTAGTGGGCGACACCCTCGACGTTTTGCCGCCGAGCGGAATCCCGTTCAACGTCGTATGCCAAAGGCTTGTTAACGCCGACGGCGAGGATGTTGACAGCGCGCCTCATCCCACAGAGGTTCTTACAATGACTTCCGATTTGCCGATCCCGAGATCCTCGGTGATCCGCAAGAAAAAATATTAAGATAAACATCATAATAAAGGAGTAATAACAATGCAATGGACAGGACTGAATGAGCTGAGAGAAAAGTTCCTTTCTTTCTTTGAAACAAAGGGCTGTCTCAGACTTCCGAGCTTTTCGCTTGTTCCTAAGGACGACAACAGCCTGCTGCTTATCAACAGCGGTATGGCTCCCATGAAAAAGTATTTCACAGGAGAGGTAACACCTCCGCGCAAGCGCGTTACCACCTGCCAGAAATGTATCCGCACACCGGACATCGAGCGCGTAGGCATCACCGCGCGTCACGGCACATTCTTTGAAATGCTCGGCAACTTCTCGTTTGGCGACTACTTCAAGCGCGAGGCAACCGCGTGGGCGTGGGAGTTCTTCACAAAGGTTCTTGAAATGCCCGAGGAAAAGCTCTATGTTTCCATCTATCAGGACGACGACGAGGCGTACGATATCTGGACAAAGGAAGTAGGCGTTGACCCGTCTCACATGGTTCGCCTTGGCAAGGAGGACAACTTCTGGGAACACGGTTCAGGTCCCTGCGGCCCGTGCTCCGAAATCTATTTTGACCGCGGCCCCGAAAAAGGCTGCGGAAGCCCCGATTGTCATGTTGGCTGCGAGTGCGACCGTTTTGTAGAGGTTTGGAACCTCGTATTCACCCAGTTTGAAAACGACGGCAACGGCAACTACACTCCGCTCGACCACCCCAACATCGATACAGGTATGGGACTTGAACGCCTTGCGTGCGTAATTCAGGGCGTTGACAACCTGTTCTTGGTTGACACCGTTCAAAACATAATGAAGCATATTTCAGCCATCACAGGCGTAGAATACGGTAAGGACGAGAAGAGCGACGTTTCTCTGCGCGTGATCACCGACCACATCCGCAGCACGACCTTTATGATCGGCGACGGCGTAATGCCTTCAAACGAGGGCAAGGGCTACGTTCTCCGCAGACTTCTCAGAAGAGCAGCGCGTCACGGCAGACTGCTCGGCTACAATGAGCCTTTCCTCTACAAGGTCTGCGACACGGTAATTAAGGAGAACCTCACCGCTTATCCCGAATTAAAGGAGAAGCAGGAGTTCATCACCAAGGTTATCCGCGTTGAGGAGGAGAGCTTTGCAAAGACCATCGACCAGGGCTTCAAGATGCTCCAGACTCTTATTGACCGCGAATCGGTTAATGTGATTTCGGGCGAGGATGCGTTCAAGCTCAACGATACCTACGGCTTCCCGATCGACCTCACACGCGAGATCCTTGCGGAAAAAGGAATCAAGGTAGACGTTGACCGCTTCCGCGAACTCATGAAGGAGCAGAAAAAGCGTTCGCGCAGCGCAAGAAAGAACGCCGGCGCAGACGCGTGGATAAGCGACAGCACCGACCTTTCCGACATTGCCGAAACCGCCTTTGAGGGATATTCCGTAAACGCTACAGATTCAAAGGTACTCGCGATCGTAAAGGACGGCGAAAGAGTTGAAACCGCAGGCGAGGGCGAAAACGTAATAATCGTGCTCGACAAAACTCCGTTCTATGCAGAGAGCGGCGGTCAGATCGGCGACACGGGCGTAATTTCGGACGGCACCTTCAAGGCCGAGGTCGATAACACCGCAAAGGATCCCTCAGGCAAAATCTTCCTGCACACCGTAACCGTAAAAGAGGGCGGCGTCGCAGTCGGTTCGGCTGTCAAAGCTGAAATCGACGCCGACCGCAGAGCCGACATCATGCGCAACCACACTGCGGCTCACCTGCTCCAGAGCGCTCTCCGCGAGGTTCTGGGCAATCACGTTCAGCAGGCAGGTCAGCTTGTAACAGAGGACGCTCTCCGCTTTGACTTCACTCACTTTGAGGCCATGACCGCAAAGGAGTTGCTCGACGTTGAGGAGCTTGTAAACAGGAAAATCTTTGAGGCTGTCGAGGTAAGCACTCGCGAAATGCCGATTGAGGAAGCCAAAAAGCTCGGCGCAATGGCTCTGTTCGGAGAAAAGTACGGCGACGTTGTACGCGTTGTAAGCGCAGGCGACTTCTCGGTTGAGTTCTGCGGCGGTACTCACGTTGATAACACCTCAAAGCTCGGTCTTTTCAAAATCCGTCAGGAGGGCTCGGTTGCGGCAGGCGTCAGAAGAATCGACGCAATCACCGGCAAGGGCGTAATTAAGTACATCAACAACGCTCAGCGCATGATCATGGGCGCGGCGGAAGCTTTGAAGCTGACAAACCCGTTGGCGATCGTTGAAGCGGCCGCAAAGGCTGAAAACACAATCAAGTCGCTTCAAAAGGAAATCGGTGTACTCATGTCAAAGCTTTCGGCTTCACAGCTCGGCGACTTGGTTAAGAACTCAACCGATGTAAACGGCGTCACCGTAGTTACAGGCAACATCAAGGGCGCAGGCGCGGACGCTCTCCGCGATATCTGCGAAAAGGCAAAGTCCGAATACCCCGGAATCGTGATCGTAGTTGCGGCTGCAAACGGCGGTAAGGTCACCTTTGCGGCGGCGTGCGGCAAGGAAGCTCTTTCCAAAAAGGTGAACGCCGGCAAAATCGTAAAGGCTGTAGCTCAGGCTGCAGGCGGCAACGGCGGCGGCAAGCCCGACATGGCTATGGCGGGTGCCAAGGACGAAAGCAAGATCGATTATGCCCTTTCAACGGTAAAATCGGTTGTTGAGGAAATGACCGGAGCATAAGGTTCAGCCCTCACTTGCATTGTATTGTAAAAACCATACAAAGTAAAAAATTAATAATTGTGTAAAACCACGGATAAAATTTTTTGAAAACTATTGAAGTTTTCTGATATTTATTGTATAATGATTTCACTGAGATATTGAGATAGTGGCTAAATCTCGGAAAATTGATTAAAATTTTAGGAGGCAAAAAAATGTTCAAAAAATTAGCAAGCGTTGCTCTTGCGGCTTTAATGGTAACAGGTACAGCTGCAATCTCCGCAAATGCTGCTGTAACTGAAGAAGCTGTTGCCGCTGTAGATGAAAGCGCGGTAGCTGCTGCTGATGACAGCGCGGTTGGCGCAGATGCTGCATCTGACACAGGCGCAGATCCCAAGGTTTATTTTGAAGTTCCTTCCTTCTGGCAGAATTTCAAGGACATCAGAATTTATCTTTACAAAACAGATTCAGGCGACGTAATAATCCCCTGGAACTCCAAAAAGGGTAAAATGACTGATGAGAAAAACGGCAAATGGTCATTTGACCTCGCTAAGAAGGGCTATACATTAGACAGCAAAACAAACTATGCTTGTATCTTCCTTACCGATACCGAAACACAGACATGTGATATCTTCATCGGTAACCCCTGTCTCGGCGACACAGCATACTGCACAGGCGAGAACAACAAGATCGAGAACACAGCAGACTCACAAAAGAAGAACTACGAAGTTAAGTGGAAGAACGCTGACGCTTCAAGATGGGGCGTTCCGCTCTCAATCACTTCAATCGGTAACGTTGTAGGTTCAGCTCTCGGCGAAGGCCAGACAAAGTACGGCATCTTCGTTAAGTTCCTTAAGGATAAGGGTACGTCAGGTATCGACAATGCTCTTAAATTCAACGGCAAAACTGCTCAGAAGACTATTGACGATACAGCTAAG
>Ga0326513_10001686_pt1 | contig 16807 bp, 34 predicted proteins | sample 2_2465_0518_D_FD_203654 | JGI IMG/M metagenome (GOLD analysis project Ga0326513, IMG submission 203654) | Bovine rumen microbial communities from UC Davis, California, United States - 2_2465_0518 | ecosystem: Host-associated > Mammals > Digestive system > Stomach > Rumen | place: USA... | reverse complement strand
TGAGTATTGTGGACATAAACAGTATGTACTTAATGGAGATAAAAATGTTTGCAGTTGGTGTAGGCATTATATATATGCTTCACCAATGGCTAAGTTTAGAAACAAATTAAAAGAAGTAATGATTAAAAATAAAATGAAAGAGGTAAAATAATGAATAATTATATGTGCGTAGGAAGAATAACAAAAGATATAGAATTAAAATATACAACAAGTAATAAAGCAGTAATTAGAGTGATGCTTGCAGTAAATAATGGGAAAGATGATACTACATTCTTACCAATAACAGTATTTGGTAATATGGCAGAAACAACTCATAAATATTGCAAAAAAGGTGATTTGATGGGAGTATACGCAACTATTAAGAATCAAAATTGGGAAGATAAAAATGGAAATAAACATTATGATTATAGTTTTATAGCAAATAAAATAAGCTTTTTATCAAGTAAAGCAAAAGAGATAAAAGAAGAAGTAAAAAAGCAAGATAATACAAGTGCTTTTCAGGAGTTTGCAGAGGAGATAGATATAAATGACCAATTCCTTGATTGAAATACAGCAGGTGGCTTTTATTGGGAATATATAGATTAGGAGATGTAACAATGGAAAAAATATTATTTGATATAGAAACATACAAAGAAGATAATCCTCATGTATATATTACAGATGATATGATAAAGGGTGTAATTGAGGATAATATAGATGAACTAATAAAAGAGATAAGAGAAGAAATATAGGAAGGTGAAATAATGGAAGAAGGATTAACACAAAAACAAGCAAATATATATAATGCAATTATTAAATATAAAATAGAAAATGGTTATCCTCCAACTTTGAATGAGTTGGGGGAAGCTCTTAACAAAAGTGTAGGTGCAGTAAGACACGGATTAAGACTTCTAGAGCGAAAAGGTTATATTGAAGTAGAAGACAATAGGTCTAGAGCAATAAAGGTAATAAAATGATAGGAAATAAGAATCAATGTATTAATTGGTTATTAGAACAAGAAAATGGTGTTTTTAAAGTTGGCAATTATAAAGAAAAAAGAAACAAAGACCAGAATGCAAAGTATTGGAAATTACTAAACGAACTTGCAAAGAAGTTAAGAAAAGGTTGGAGAGAGATACATTTTGATATGTTAAAAAATTATAGTACAGTATGGGAGATGTTAGTTCCTGAAGATACAAAAATAACAGGTATTGAGTATTACGAAAAAAAATCTACTATAATAAAAAATGGTAAAAGGTTTAATGTATATCATGTATATACTCCCTCTCATGAACTTAGAACAGATGAGTTCGCAGTTTTATTAAATGGATTAATTCAAGAATGCGAGCAACAGGGAATAGAAACTCGCAGTCCGAGCGAAATAGAAAGGGATAGTAAGTTATATGTATAAAATAGAAATACCAATGAAATTACCTAGTTTAAATGAATATGTGAATGTGTGTAGAACAAATAAATTTAAAGCAGGAAAATATAAGGCTGATATAGAGCGAGAAATAGGCTTTTATTTAATGAAAATGCCTGACTGGAATAATCCTATTAAAATACATTTTCAATGGGTAGAGGGTAATAAAAGGCGAGATTTAGACAATATTTGTTTTGCTAAAAAATTTATATTAGATGCTATGGTAAAAAAAGGCAAATTAACTGATGATAATAGAAGATGTGTAACTGGATTTACTGATGAGTTTAGTTATGGTAAAGAAACAAAAGTAATATTAGAAATAGAGGAGGTATAGTGTGATAAAAAAAATAGGAATGATTGGAATAATGTTAATAGTATTATTATTTGGATTTGCATTTGGATATGCTTTTAAAGAATCACAGACAAAAGATATGGAAAAAGTAATACTACAAAAACATTGTTATAAGTATGGAGGTTGGGCTTGTGAATAATAATAAAATAACTGACAAACAAAAGAAGGTTATATTAAATAATTTGGATTTGTTAGAAAATTGGCAATTAGAAGAAATTATAAAAATTATAGGTATTGATGATTTAGATAAAAAATATGCAAGTGAATTAATAAAAGATATTTTTGAGGCAGAAAAAGAACTTGCTGGGACATCTTATGAAGATATTTGTTAAAAGGCAGGTGAGTAATTATGAATAAAGGAATAATAAAGTGTTTAAAAAACAGTATTAGTGAAAAAGGTAACTATTGTTACTCATTACCGGTAGAAACAACAAAAGCAGTAATTAAAGAGCTAAATAGATTAAATAATATAATTAATAAATTAGAAGAATATTGTTGGGAATTAAAAGCAATGGGTTGTAGAGAAGGAGCTTTAGATATGTTAGATAAAATAGAAGAATTAAAAAATGGTGATAAAAATGAATAAAGAAGAATTTATAGGTAAATTAGAAATGGTATATGTAGGAGATAGAAATGCTTTTAATGAAATAGTAGAGGATAATCAAAAATTAAAAAATGAAATAGTATATTCTAAGGTAGAAATAGATAGATTAAATAAAGAGTATGAAAGAATTTATAATGAAAATTGTAAATTAAGAGAAAATCATAATATAAATGACATTACTTTATTAGATGAAAATGAAAGACTAAATAATATAATAAAAGAGTTATCAAAAGATGTTGATATGTGGAATAAAAAATATAATGAACAATTTGATATAATAAATGAATTAGAAAAATGGTTAGAAGATAATTTAGGCAATTGTAGAACTAATCAAAATTATACTAGCAACCAAATTTATAATTTAAAAGAAGATACCTATTATAGATGTTTAGATAAACTAAAAGCATTAAAGGAGAATAATAAATGACAGAAAAAGTATTATTGAATAGCGGATATAAACAATATGATGTACCAGTATGGAAAAATTGTGATAGATTTTATCAGAAAAAAATTAATGATAAAAAATATTTTAATGTATATTACTATGACACATTTAAAGAGAATGGTACGTTAAATTATAAATTTGAATATGAATTTGTTGAAGATAGAGATAAGTATTGGTATCACACTGAAATATGGGCTTTAGATAAAGATTACCCTTACACCATTGAAGAAATAGAAGAATTATTATTAAAGGAGAATAAGTAAAAATGATAGAAACAATAGAAGGAGATATTTTATTTCCAGTAACTGAAGATTATCATATATTAAGTATGCAGTGTTATTGCAGAATAGATAGAGATAATAAACACATAATTACAACAATAGTAGATTATGCTAAAGATAAGAAACATTATAGAAAAGTATATGAAAATATTTTAGAGGAGGATAAGCAAATATGAGTGCACAAGAAATGTTTGAAAATTTGGGATATAAGAAAATATATAGTATTTTAGATGATGCTTGTTATTTCAATAAAAAAGACAATGTAAGAATAAGATTTCACCAAACTGAGTATGGAAATTGTGTTTTGATAGAAGATGATTGTCACATGGCAACTTTTATAACAATAAATGAAATACAAGCTATAAATAAACAAATAGAAGAATTGGGGTGGAAGTAAATATGAGTGAAGGAGATTATGTAAGAACTAAACATGGGATAGAAAAAATAACAGATATAAAAGAATGGGTAAACTTTCGAGGATATGAAAAAATTATTACTACTGACAAAAATCAATATGAAACCTTATATGAACAAAGTGAAATTATCAAATCAAGTCCAAACATAATAGATTTAATAGAAGTAGGAGATTATGTTAATGGACATAAAATAACAGGAAAATCCAATCTTAATATTTTATATACTTACGATGAACAAGTAATGCTAACAAGTAAAAATATTAAATCAATAGTAACAAAAGAACAATTTAGTTGTATGGAATATAAGATTGGAGAATAAGTAAATATGAGTGAAGAATATGGATTAAAATTTGTAGTAAATGGTGAAGATTATGACAAAATAAAAAAATCTTTAAATGAGCAAATAGAAGATTTACAACAAAAAGTAAAACAATTAGAAAAAGAAAATGAATATTTAAAGATGAGCAACCCTGAACAAAATATGGAACATTTTAGAATTGTTAACGAAAACAAAAGAAAAATTGATATGCTAAGAAAAGAAAATCATCAATTAGAAAACATAAGAAAAGAAGCAATAGGTTATATAAAATCAGTTTATATACCTGAATTACAAGAAGGACATATTTGTATAAATTATAAAGAAACAGATTATTTATTAAACATATTAAACAAAGGAGATAACAATGGAAAGTAATATATATAACTATGAAATGATAAGAGCAATGATGAAATCACCTAAAAGAGATATATTACCAAATGATGTATTGATATACAAAAATGGTGAGAAAGCAGTATTATATGCACAATACTATTGGACAATATTAAAATTTTATGATGATGACTTAAATCATGTTTATAATGATGATTATACAATTATAGAAGTATTAAGACCACATTATGAAAGAATATATGATAGAGAAGAAACAAAGAATTTGAAAAAAAATTAAAAATATGTTATATTAAATATGCAATAGGAGAATCACCCCTATCTATTGCTAAGTAACTTATATTTTTGATAGGCTCATCCTATCTTTTCTGTTAATTATGGATAAAAAGGAAGATTTTATGGAAATAAATCAAGATTGGAATTTTAAAGAAATTGTTAGTGTATTGAAAAGCCTCAAAGAGCAGTACTGGGAGAAAGTACGCTCTTTTTCTTATTTTGATTTGCATGAAAAAGTAGTATACATGAGAAAATTTAGAAACGATATATACAAATTAAATTTTGAAGAATGGAAAAAAGATAAAATATGGGATTATATAAATAATTATGAATTTCTATATGTACTAAAAAGATTAAAGTGATAAGGATTTGTTATAAATAAAAAAATATGGTAAAATAATAGAAAGGAGGTAAGAGATATGAGAAATTATAAAATGTCAGGAAAAGTAAAAGTAAATTTTAACGATTCAAAAGATAACATGAAATTTTATAAAGCAGGAGAAGATACTTTTACAGCTGATAGAGCAAGATACGAAGAATTATATTACAAAGGATATGTAGAAGAAGGAAAAGAAGTTAAAGATTATTTACAAACAGATAAAAAAGAAAAGAAAGAAGATTAATAACGAGGTGGAATATGGCAGAAAGGGGAAGACCAAGAGCTTTTAATAGTGTAGAAGAATTAGAAAGTAAAATAAAAGATTATTTTGAATATTGCAATAAAGAAAATAAGCCGTACACTATGAGTGGACTTGCATATTATTTAGATGTAGATAGAAAAACAATTGTGAATTATACTAAAGATGAAGAATATTTCCCCACAATAAAAAAAGCAAGAGATAGAGTACAAATGCAATTAGAGGAAAATGCTCTTATGAATATATCTAATTCAACATTTACTATTTTTAATTTAAAGAATAATTTTGATTGGAAAGACAGAATAGAAACTAACACAGAAAACTTTGAACAAATTAATAAATCATTACATAATATAGCAAACTTAATAAATAATCCAGTAGAAGATAGGACGGAAGATAGTATTAGTGAATAAGAAAGGAAAACATTTATGAAAGAAGTATGGAAAGATATTAAAGGATATGAAAACCTTTATGAAATATCTAATTTCGGTAATGTTAGAAATAAGAATAAACAAATAAAAAAACAATATGATAACAAAGGCTATTTGTGTGTAGAATTATTTAAAAAAAATAAGAGAAAACATTTTAGAATACACAGATTAGTAATGATGGCATTTAATGATAATAACAATCATAAGTTAGACATAAATCATATAGACGGAAATAAATACAACAATAAAATAGACAATTTAGAATGGTGTACTAGAAAAGAAAATTTAAAACATGCAGTTAGAACAGGTTTAAATAAGCAATCTATAAAAATAGTTGCTGAAAAAAACAATAAAATAATAAAATGTTATAGTATAGCAGATAGTTATAATCAAATAAAAAAAATAGAAAACATTAATTGCAAAGAAAAAACATTTAAAGAAAATGTTAGACGAGCTTTAAACACAAATGGAGAATATTATGGCTATCACTTTAAAAGGGGGTGGTAGTATGAACTCTTATGCACCATTTAACAAAAAAACAATAAATTATTTACACAGATGTCAAAATAGTTGGTTTAATGTTGCTGAGGGCGGTTAGGTAAACGAGGTGGTAAGAACGTAATCAATGCATTATGTTTTTGTATATTACTAGAGAATCATCCTGATAAATTACATTTATTAGCTGGAGTAAGTATAGCGTCAGTTAAGTTGAATATAATTGATTGTGATGGTTATGGAATAGCAAATTATTTTGATGGTAGAAGCCGAGAAGGTAAATATAAAAACAAAGATTGCTTATATGTAAGAACTGCAGATGGAAAAGAAAAGATATTGCTCGTAAGTGGTGGTGCTAAAGATGGAGACGAAAAGTATATCAAAGGAAATACTTATGGTATGGCTTATGTAACAGAAGCAAATGAATGTCATCAAAAGTTTTTAAAAGAAGTGTTTGATAGAACTATATCAAGTAATAAAAGAGCAGTATTTCATGACTTGAATCCAAAACCACCATCACATTGGTATTATACTGAGATATTAGACTTTCATGAAAGAATGCAGAAAGAAAATCCAAAATATGGTTATAATTATGAACATTTTAATATATTTGATAATATGTCAATAAAAGACACACAGTTAAGACAAGTATTGTCAACGTATGATAAGTCAAGTATATGGTATAAACGCGATATATTGGGCATAAGAATGGCAAATGCAGGCATATTATTTGATTTAATTGCTAACAATAAAGAAAGATACTTAACTGATGATAATGCAACTGGATTAATTACTACAGGGGTAGATTTTGGTAAAAGAGGAAGTAAGCATGCATTTTGTAGTCAGATAATAACTAGAGATTATAGAAACATATTAACTATAAGAAGTGATGAAGAGGATTGTACTACTCAAGATGGTGTTGAAGATTCAGATGGTATTGGAGTAAAATTATCGCAGTTAAGAATAGGATTTTTGAAGCATGTTAAATGGGTATTGGTTCACTATGGAAAGATAGATTATATATTCTGTGATAGTGCTAAAATAGGATATAAATTGGTACTTAACTTACTTAAATGCTGGAAACCCCTTAGAGCTTTAACTACCAAAGTGTAAAAATGTTAAAGATTGGGCAATCAGCAGGTTATAAGGTATGTTTGCATTGTGTCGATTATATGATATAATATTATAGGTGATAAGAAATGATACAAATATGTAAACTAAAAGGATATGAAAATATAAGTAGTGTTTATTATATAACAAAAGATGGAAATGTATATAATAACAAAACAAAAAAGAACTTGCATTTATATGAAAAAACTGGCGGTTATTTATATGCAGGTTTGATTGGAAAAGATGACAAAGGATTTTATAAAAAGAAAAATTATGTTAGAATTCACAGAATAGTGGCAACAGCATATTGCAAAAATAAAGAAAAAAAGCCTTATGTCAACCACATTGATGAAAACAGAAAAAATAACAATTACAAGAATCTTGAATGGGTAACTCCTAAGGAAAATAATTTGTGGAGTTTAGCTAAAAAAACATATTGTTATAAAGACGGAAAACTAATAAAAATATATAATAGTGTGGAAGAAACTCGAGAAGATGGGTTTAATACAGGTCATGTTGCAGCAGTGGCAAGAGGTGTTGAAAAAACACATAAAGGACATATATTTTCATATCAAAAATTATAACCCCAACGACTATCGAAAGGGTAACGAACCGAGTAGAGTACACTCAAGTGAGTGGAAACAGTAAGAATTCTAAGATAGAATTAAGATATAGTCTAACCTATATGGAAACATATAGCAGTTCATAAGAGAACGGTATAAGATTAACGACCTTATACGAATACAAGTGGAACCTGAATTAATAGACTTTCTGCAGAAAACATTAGAAAATGAGAATATACATATACCTGTTAGAGAAAGCATTAAAATACAAATAGAAGATAGAATACATTTAATAGGTGTATTATTAATGCAAGATAGGTTAAAGTTTAAAAGCAAAGATACAATTGAAATAGTAAAGAGTTTACAAGAAGCAACTCAGGATGATAAAGAAGATACAGACAGATGGCTTGATGATGGAACATCAGATATAGATATTTTAGATGCATTTGTTTATGGTATAGAACATTGGCACAGAGAATTAATGTTATTATAGGAGGGGAAAAATGAATAATTCAATAATTGCATATATAAACAAGAATTATAAATATGGAATACCAGAGACTCAGGTATATCAAAACATAGATGCTTGGGAAAGTTGGTATAAAAATGATGTTGAATTTCATCAATACAAAGATAACTATGGTAAAACAAGACACATGTACACTTTAGGAATGGCTAAAAGGTTATGTGAAGATTGGGGAAGTATTATCTTTACAGAAAAAGATGAAATAACAACAGATAAAGAACAAAACAATGAATTTGTAAAAGAATTTATTGAAAAGATAAAACTTAACAAAGAACTACCAAGAGCAATAGAAAAAGCGTCTTGGAGTGGAACTTGTGGAGTTGTTATTAGATTAAAAAACATCAAAGTTGATGGAAGTGGTAGATTAATACCTACTGAAAAAACTGATTTTGATTTGATAAAAGTAAGTGCCAAAAATATAATACCATTAAAGATAGAACATGATAAGATAATTGATGTTGCATTTGTAAGTGATACATTTATAGGTGAAGATAAATATTACTATATAGAACTTCATAAGTTAGAAGATGAAGGCTATGTTATAAGAAATATTTATCTAAATGCTAAAACAATGAAAGAAGTTGAAAAAGAAGGTGTAATAAAAGAATTACATACATTAACAGCAACTCCGTTGTTTAGTATATTAGAAACACCAATAGAGAATAATATAGACAATAACTTAGGATTAGGTATGTCTATATATGGTAATGCAATAGACCAGTTGAAAGATTGTGATGTAAAATATCATAACTCAGTAATGGATTTTGTACTTGGTGGGAAAAAGATATTATACAACAAAAGATTAATAAAATATCAAACAAGAAGAGTAAAAAATGCTGATGGAACATATTCAACAGAAGAATATCCAATATATCCTGATGATGTAAGTAAACAACAATTTATGGAAGTTGGAGACGAGTTAAGCAAAGAAGATTTAATACATGAATATAATCCAGAACTAAGAGCAGACGAAAACAAAGCAGGACTACAGTTCTCACTAGATATGCTAAGTTTTAAAGCTAATTTAGGGACTAAATATTATGAATTTAGTGATGGCGCAGTTGTAACAGCAACTCAATATGTTGGAGATAGACAAGACTTAATGAAAAATGCTAAGAAATATCGTAATAATCTAGATGAATTTATCGAAGATATAATCAAAGCTGGATTATTACTTGGTAGATTAGTATTCAAGCAGAATGTAACAGAAGATTGTAAAGTTGAAGTTGTAAACAAAGACGGAATATTAGTTACAGATGAGGAATTAAAAGAAAGATATGTAAATGAAATAGCACAGGGATTAAGAAGCAAAACAAGTTATATGATGAAGTTTATGGGTTTAACAAAAGAACAAGCAATGGCAGAACTTAATTTAATTGAAAAAGAATTTAATCCTGAAATAGCACAAGAAATTGGCGAATAATAAAAGAGGGTAAATTAGGATGTGATAATATGTTGACACCTAAAAAGTTAGCAAAATTAGAAAACAATAAAGTTGTAGAATTATATGAAAAACTAAACAAAGACTTAACAAATACAATTATAAAAAAGTTAAATAGTGCAGGAGATATATCAAGTTTTACAAAAGCGCAGTTAACAGTATTAAAAAGAAATGGTGGAAAACAAATATTTTATGAAGCATTAAATAAAACAAATAAACTGAGTAAACAACGAAAAAAAGAAGTAAAAGATTTATTTCAAGAGTTAGAACAGTTGCAAACAGAAGGCTATGATGAATTATATGATTATTCTGATGTTGAATATAACTTAGATAGTGTTAGTAAGCAAATAACTGATGCAATTATAAGCAGAACAAATAAAGAATTAACTAATATGACAAGAAGCGTAGCATTTAGGACACAAAAAGAATATATAAATGCAGTTGATGATTTATACAGTAAAGTTATAACTGGTGGTTGGAGTTATGATACAGCAATAAAATCTACTTTAATTGATTTAGCAAATAAAGGTGTAACATTAAAAAGTAAAGGAAGAGAATATACATTAGAAGCATCAGTAAAAAGAAATTTGTTTACATCAATACAACAAACAGCAAATGAAATTAGCGCAAAAATAAAAGATGATATAAAAGCAGATGCAGTATGGATAGCAACAACTCCATATTGTAGACCAACGCATAGAGTAATTAATGGTGTTGTTATGGATTTAAAAGAATTTGAAAAGAAGTATGAATATTTAACAGAAGAGCCAAACTGTTATCATATAGTCAATTATGTAATAAAAGATATATTTATACCACCACAGGATAAAGAAGAAATAAAAAGAATAAATGATAAAGCAGATACAGTTTATGAGAATAGACAAAAACAGAACTATTATGCAAGACAAGTGAGACAAAAGAAAAAAGAAATTGCAAATATAGGCAACAGTTCAAAAGATATATTGCAAAACAAAAGAAAACAATTAAGAAATGCACAAATGAAATATAGAACATTTAGTAAGTCGGTAGGATTAGAAGTAGATTATTTACAAACATGGCAAGCAGGTTATAATGGTTTAAAGAGAGGTATTTGACAGAAAACTGACAATGATGTATAATTTAAGTGTCTAACATAGAACGGAGCCGACGTTTTAAATAAAGGTAAATATGGGAGGATAAAATGAAGAAATTAGTAGATATTATAGGCAAAGAAGAGTTTGAAAAATTATCAGAGGAAACTCAGAACAAATTGAGTGGAAAGGAGTTTATTGAGAATGACGGTACCTACATTCCAAAGGCTAAGTTTGATAGTTTAAATGAAACTAAGAAAAACCTAGAAAGTCAACTAAAAGAAACAAATGATAAGATTAACGAATTATCAAAAGTTGATACAAGTGAATTACAAAGTAAATTTGATGACTTTAAAAAACAACATGAAATTGATGTTGAAAATCTAAACAAAGAAATTAAAGAACGTGATGATAAAATGGCATCAATGGAATATGAGTACAAACTAAAAGATTTTATTAAAAATGAAAAGTTTAGTAGTAAATCAAGTAAAAAGGCATATTATGAAGATTTATTAAGTAAGAAACTTGAATTTGATAATGAAGGTAATCTAACGGGTTATGACGATTATAAGAAAACTTATGAAGAGAATGACCCACAGGCTTTTTTGAAAGAAGAAAGCAATGACGGAATATATGCAAACACTGGTGAGAATCATGATAGTAAAGATTTTGATGAGGATGCATATATTAATAAAATAATGGGAATAAAATAAGAAAGGAAGAGATAAAATGAATACAATAGCATTATTTAAAAAATATATTGATAAACTAGACGAAGTTTATAAACAAAGCGCTTTAACTGCCGACTTAGACGCAGATAGCACATTAGTACAAGCAGGAGCAAACGCTAACGAAATTATAATCCCAAAACTATCTATGGATGGATTAGGAGATTATGACAGAAACAGTGGTTATGTAAATGGAGATGTTACATTAACTAACGAAACTGTAAAATTTAATTATGAAAGAGGACGTAAATTTGGTGTTGATAGATTAGACAACGCTGAGACTGCTGGAGTTGCATTTGGTAGACTAGGAGCAGAATTTACAAGAACTAAGGCAGTGCCTAGACATATATTTGCGTAAATATTATGGGTACAATATAAAGTAATTTATATTTAGAAAATCACCTTAATTGCTGGAAACCTTAAAGGGCAATCAGCAGGTAAGTTATACAAATTATAGCAATACTAGAGGAGGAAATTGCGAATGGAAATATGGAAAGATATAAAAAATTATGAAGGATTATACCAAGTTAGTAATTATGGCAGGGTTAAAAGTTTAGACCATAAAATAGAAGCAAAAATTAAATACAATGAATTTAGAGTGACAAAAGGGAAAATACTTAAATTAAATCAAAAAAGAAATGGATATTTAAGCGTGGATTTAAGTAAAAATGGAATTGTTAAAACGACACAAGTACATAGACTTGTAGCCAATGCATTTATACCAAATCCAGAAAATAAACCCCAAGTTAATCACATAAATGCAAAAAAATATGATAATAGGATTTGCAATTTAGAATGGACAACTGCAAAAGAAAATATGAAACATGCTTCTAAAAGCAACTTATTATATAATCCAAAAAGAAAAAAAGTAAGATGTAAGCAATTAAACAAAATATTCGAAAGCAGTTATAATGCAGGAGAATGGTTAAATAATAAAGAATTTAAAAATAGAAAAAACACAGCAACAATTGCTAACAAAATAAGAATGTGTTGTAATGGAAAACAAAAAATTGCTTATGGTTACACATGGGAATTTGTATAAAAACTTCAACGACTATCTCGTAATGAGAGTAAGACTCAAGTGAGTTTGAAATGGGTGGCTCCTCGTAAAGAGGATGATGATATAGTCTTATCTATATGGAAACATATAGCACAAAGGGTTGATAGTAACGATATCAATTAAAAACAATGGAATTAGACGCATTTACATTTGCACAAATAGCAGGGACTACTGGAATTAGTAAAGCAACTGCTGGAACTTATGCAGATGGAACAGCGTGGCTAAATGCATTAGTAACTGCACAATCAAAAATGGACAATGATGAAGTTTCAACTGAAGGAAGAATTCTTTACATTACACCAGATGGATACAATGCAATTCATGCAGTAGACACAACTAAATCAAGAGAAGTATTAGCCTCATTCTCAAAAATAGTAAAAGTACCTCAATCAAGATTCTATACTGCAATTAATTTATATGATGGAACAACATCAGGAGAAACTGCTGGTGGTTATGTTAAAGATGCAACAAATGGTAAAGACATCAACTTCTTAATAGTACAAAAAGATGCAATAATTAAATATCCAAGAATTATTGTTAATAAAGTTGTTAGTCCTGACGACAACCAAACTGATGACAAATGGTTATTCTTCTATCGTGCTTATGGTTTAGTAGATGTATATGACAACAAAGTTGCTGGTGTATATCTATCAAATAAGGCATAGTAGGTGATAAAATGAGATTTGTTGGTTTAAAACAAGAAAAGAAAGAAGTTAAAGAAACTTTACCAAAAGAAGAAAAAAAAGAAACTAAGGAAAAATAAGAAAGGAGGTGTCGTAAATGGAATATGCTGATTATGGTTTTTATACCAATGAATATAAAGGCAAATTAACTTATGACACCTTTTCTTCATTAATTGTAAAAGCAAGCAGAGAAATAGATAAGAATGTCAACAGAAAATTAAATGCTGATTTTATTCATACATTAGATGAAACAGACCAATATAAAGTGAAATATACAGCATGTGAATTATGTGATTATTTCAATCAATATGGTTCTAATAGTAGCTATGGAAAAGCAAATACTATTTCAATTGATGGTGTAAGTATAAACAGACTTAACAAAACAGCTGATGATATAAATAACATAAAAGCAAATATTATAGATAATCTACCACAAGAATTGATAAGGTATATATAATGGACGGATTATTACAAGAAATTACAATATATCACAAGGATAATGGTTGGGTTAGATATAATATTACTGCAAGTGTAAGAAATACATCGTATTTAAACAGAAATAATACAGGCGTTAATTCAACAGATAATGCACTTATAAGGGTTTTTGATGTTGAAGGGTATAATAATACTTGGAAATGTGAAAAAGGCGATATAATCGTATTAAAAAGCGTTTCTGACGGTGTTATAAAAGCACCTCTAACAGAATTAAAAGAAAAATACGGTAAATCATTAGTCGTGGAAGTTTCAAGTGTAGAATCATTTATATTTAAAGATGAAGATTTAAAAGAAATTAACCATATAAAAATAGGTGGCAGATAATGGCTGAACATATAAAATTTCCTTATGGTAAGGTATATTTTGAAAAAGGTAAAAATGATAGTGCTTATCTAGAATTTAATGATAGATATTTTAAAAAATTTAATGGTAATCTTGATACAATGCAAAAGTTTTTAGATAGTACAGTTGCAACTTATTTAATGGAATATGTATCAAAGAAAACAGGAGTGCAAGAGTTATCAATTAAAATATCTAGTATACCAGGTTCTGGATTAGTACATATAAACGTACCTTATGCGTATTATCAGGCTTATTCTCCAAGAATAAAAAAGAAATCAGGCAAAAGAGGTAAAAAACCTTTTGAAAGAATGGTATCTACTAACAAGAAAAACATTGAACAGCAATTAGTTGCTTATTCTAGGAGGTTAAATGGACAGTAAAATAAATGAATGGTTACAAACTTGCGATATCATTAGTGAAATAGCAGAAGTAGAAGAAATACATAGTGAAAGAACAACAGATAATGTAAAAAATCTTGCTTTACAAAGAATGGGATTTGTAACATATCCTTTAAAGTATGTAACGGATAAAGGGTGGTTTAGACAATATCAATACATGTTGTTATTGAAAAACGATAGTGAAATTGATGAACAAAGGTTTACAAATCTTGATTGGTTAGATGAGGTTTCTGATTGGTTAGAAGAACAAAACAAAAATCAAAACTATCCTATATTAGATAATAGGAAGACAGTAAAAAATGTAAGTTGTGCAAATGCATTAACTTATGAAGAAAGTGAAGATGGAGCAGTAAGTGTTTATTCTTTACAATTATATTTTGATATAAGAAAGGAAGGTAGAAATATATGAAAGATGTAATGACATTTGATGAAGCACATTATTTTGATATTGGAACAGCTCAAACTCCAAACGTAGTGCTAGGAGGAGTGATTACTCAATTAGATGAAAACTCAAACCCTACAGAAAGTGAAAAACAATATATTCATCAAAAGACTAAAACTACTAAAGTAACAGGCTTTGGAGATGAATTTCCTATCACTTCTGATTTAGTAAAAGGTGATGAAGTATCAGAGTATTTCTATACAATATTTAGAGATAGAAAAACTGGAACTGATGCACAAGTTATTCACTATATAGTTGAGTTATGGAATCAAGTAGGTTCTACAGGAACAGTTTATAAAGCAAGAAAACAAACTGAAACTGTATCAATTAGTGGTAAGACTGCAAATCCAGGTGAACAAATATCATTTAATGGAAGCCTTAAAGGTGTTAGCGATTTTGTAGATGGAACATTTGATACATCAACAAAGACATTCACTGCAACTGTTTAATAAAAAATAGACATAGAGAGGTAATAAAATGAGAGAATTATCTTATAAAGATACAGAGAGAAAAATAGAAGTTGTAATTTATGGATTAGAATTTGAAATAAGCAATAAAATTGAAAAGTTAAATGAAGTAGAAATAAGTGAAAAAGCAAAAACAGATGATAAAATAATTGAAAAAGTAATTGATGATATACTTGGAGATGGTGCTGTTAAAAAAATTAATGAACAAAGAGTAAAAGATGGATACGAAGCAATGAATCTAGATGTACAAACTCAAGTTCTTAATTGGATAATAAATCAATACACAGAAGTAGTGCTATTTCCAGTAAATAAAACAGTTAATAAGTTAAATAATTATAGAAGAAGAACCAAAAGAGATAGATATAGGAGATATTAGATGAGAGGAATGTATAATAAATTACCTCAATATGTATATTTAAAAAATGAGAAATTTATTATAAATACAGACTATCGAATATTTATTGAATTTGAAGAAAGAATGCAGGAAGAAGGCAACAAACAAGTTATACTTGACACTTTGAAGTCTTTCTATCCTGCTTTTTTTAAAATTATAAGTAAAAATCTTTTAAAAAATGCAGTAGATAAATTTTTATGGTTCTATAGGTGTGGTAAGAAAGATGAAGAAATACCCAAAAAAACATCAAATAAAGGCAATTTAAGAGCTTTTTCATACAACCACGATGATTTATATATCTGGGGAGAATTTCATCGCTCATACGGTGTAGATTTAACTATAGATAAGATACATTGGTGGAAGTTTAAAGCAATGTGGTTATGTTTGCCAAATGATTGTGAATTTAACAAAATAAAAGGGTATAGAACATATAAAGGAAAAGAAAAAGAATTGTTAGAATTAAAAGATATTTACAAATTACCATTAACAAAAGCAGAACTAGAAGATAAATTAAGAAGAGACAAAATATTCGATATGTTAAAATGAAAGAGGTGATAAAATGAATGGTCTAATCGGTGGACGATTAACTTATGAAACAAAACTTGATACAAGTGGATATCAAAAAGGCATAAATGATATTACAAGTAAAACTAAATCAGGTGGAGCAACTGTAAAAAACATTGTTACAGGTTTAGGAATAACAAAATTAGTAACAAAAGCGTTTGATGTAATTCGTTCAAGTATGGATGGTGCAATTAGTAGACTTGATACAATGAATAACTTTCCTAAGGTTATGAGTAACTTAGGAATAGGAGCAAAAGAAAGCCAAAAAGCTATTGATAAATTAAGTGAAGGATTACAAGGAATACCAACTTCATTAGATGCCGGAGCATTAGCGGTGCAAAGATTCACATCTAAAAATGGTGATGTACAGAAAAGTGCTGATATATTCTTGGCAGTAAATGATGCAATACTAGCTGGTGGTGCAAGTACACAAATACAAGAAAGTGCGCTTGAACAATTAAGCCAAGCATATTCAAAAGGTAAAATGGATATGATGGAGTGGAGAACACTTCAAACA
>Ga0326513_10001685_pt1 | contig 16810 bp, 29 predicted proteins | sample 2_2465_0518_D_FD_203654 | JGI IMG/M metagenome (GOLD analysis project Ga0326513, IMG submission 203654) | Bovine rumen microbial communities from UC Davis, California, United States - 2_2465_0518 | ecosystem: Host-associated > Mammals > Digestive system > Stomach > Rumen | place: USA... | reverse complement strand
TGAACAGTAGTTAAAATCATTCGTATAGTACCCGTTATCCCATGATCCGACTCTGGTCGCTGTCTCGGTGTTGTACACCTTGGCGTTGATAACTTTTTTCATAGCTTAGTCCTCCTTTGCAACACTTTCCCATATCGTCAATTTTTCTTGCAGCTTGTCGATATGGTTCTGAATGCTTTCTATACCATCAAGATCGCCTTCTGCTACGCTTTCATCGATCTCGTATTGGCATCTTGTGATTTCTATTTTCATCTTTTCGAGATGTTCTGCATACTTGTTTGGATGCAGTTTTAATCTCCTCATAGCAGATTCTGCGATCTGTTTCAGCCTGTTGGATTCGTTGTCAATCCGTGCCTGGTCCTGCTCTTCGGCGTTAAGCCCGAACCAGATCACTCCGCAACCGTTCTTTTTGCTGTAACTTAAAATCACTTCTCTGCCGTCCCAGTTATATACATAGTTATCATGATTGTTATAACCCGTTGCCGTCTCAATCCGTGCCGTGCGTCTCTCCATGTACTGCGTGCAGACTGCTGTCTGCTTTGCCGTCAACCACTTTTCGCTGTGTCCGGTGATGCTGTACAGCGAATGTAAAAACACATCATCAAACCATTTGCTTTTCATTACTTATTCCTCCTCCTTAATGTGTGCCGGGAGTTTGCAGCTCCCGGCTGTTGATCTTACTTGTGCTCTACCGTGTAACCCAGAAATCTTCTGGTGTACAAGTCAAGTGCTCTAACCGCTTCGTACTCCTCACCATACTTTCTGGCTTCTGCTCTTGCTTCCTTGAGGGTAGCATAGATCTTGATCTCTTTCTGCTGGTCAAGATTGTAAATTTTCTTTGTCATAGTGGTTCCTCCTTGTATGTGTGCCGGAGCTGATGCGCTCCGGCTATTGGTTTTAGCTGTGCTTATGCGTTCACATATACGCCGATCGTGTGGCAAGCGTTCGGGAAAAACATTCTTGTGTATGCCTTGCTGTAAGCGATAGCCATGTTTTTCTGACCGTTTCTCTTGGCTTCTCTTGCTGCTCTGTAGGAGTAGTTGTCAGCCTCTGCCTCTGTCATGCCGTTCATCTCGCTCATAGCGTTCTGGATCAGTGCTTCAAGCTCTTCTCTGCGGTGCTCGTTCTTGCGGTTGCTAACCAGGCTGATCTCAACGTACTCTTCTACGTTCTGGAACTGCCACTCGCAGCCATATGCCTTCTTGCCTTCCTCGATGATGGTGTTGATCTCAGCCCAAGCCATTCTCATAGCCATGCTCAGCTTTGCGATTCTGTCGCCTACCAGTGTTCTGTAGATTTCCCATGCTCTCTTCATGATCTGCTTTTTCATATTGATCGCTCCTCTCATCGTTGTGCCTTGCGGCTTGTCCTCTGTTGTTATATATATTATAGCATAGAGTTTATATAAAGTCAAGATGTTTTTATAAAATAGTTTATATAAACTCTATATTTGTATAGATGCACAAAAACGATATCTTTTTGATGTGTATTTTGCTGTATGTCAAATTCGTTGTATTGCGTGATGTACGCACATACATACACACAACGGAAAATTTTTGAGAATTTCTGAAAATTATTTGCGTCATAAAATGGCTATAATACGTGCTATTGAAAATGACTGTTTTCTGGGATGTGCTTTAAGTTTGGAAGTTTTAAGAAAAGTGTAAACATAAATCACGATATATAGCCAAAAATATGGCGTATACATACATTTTACACACAAAATCATCGTTTGATTTTGGACATCGCCTGTTTTAGCGTGTCCAGATCGTTGTGGATATAGATATCTGCTGTGGTTTGGTAGTTTGCGTGACCGATGATTTTTTGGAGCTGTTCCGGCTGCATCCCTGCGGCGGCGCACATCGATGCGAACGTATGGCGGCAGCTATGCGGCGTGAGATGATGTTTGTCAGGGAACGAGAAGCCGCTTGTAGTTCGTCCGGTGACTTCGATCATGCCGAGGTCGAGCAATGCGGGATAAAACAGATCGTCACGGATGCGCTGCGTACAGTATCCGACCAGCGTTTTCTTCTTTGCTGTTTCTGCCCACTGTTTCAGCCAGTCCGACAGCTCCGGGACACCTGGTGGCAGAGGAACGATGCGGTTTCGACCGGCGTCAGTCTTTTCGCCGCAGATGATGTACCCATCGTCGAGGTGGCAGTCCTGTGCCGTGAGTTTTGCAAGCTCGCCGATGCGCAGACCGGTATAGATCATAAAAAGGATGACTTGCACACGTTTATCGTCTGCGTGCTCCCACAGTGTGGATATCTGCGACGGCGTGAAGGTGATCTTCTCTTTCTTGTCAAACTTCGGGATTTTTACGAATTCTGCATAGTTTTTGGATATGAGGTCATTTTGCATAGCGTACCGGCACAACATGGATGCCAGCGCCTTGATGGTGTCTGCGGCTGACTTGGATGTTGCATTGTCCACGATCTCCTGGAAGTGTGCCGTTTTGACGTCCTCCATCTTGATGGATGCCAGATCTGCAAAGCGCTTCCACATGGAAGTGTAAAGGCTCACGGCAGACTGTGAGACGTTCCGATAGTGTGTCTCGCTCCAAAGCTTGTACACGTCTGCAAGTGTCGCTCCGTACAGCTCCGGACGCCCTTCACGGGTGTACTTCTCGATGGCGTCCTGTGCGTCTTTGTAGGTAGCGAATGCACCGAGGTAAACACGGGAGCGACCGTACTTGTTTGACGGTGAGACAGCGATCCACGGACGGGATTTGTTGCGCTCGTCCTTGCGGATGGTGCCAGACCCCTGCGGACGTTTCCTCGCACGGCGTTTCGGCTTCGCTGTCTGCGATTTTCCGCAGTACATACAGTACGCCGAGCCGTCTGGTATGGTTTTCTTGCATTTGATACAGTGCATAAGCTCACTCCTTCCTGTTGACAAAACAGAGGAATCGTGGTATACTATGGTATGTCCTAATTCCCCTTCTTTTTTATAGATCACCCCCACGTTTTTTCAGGCGTGAGGGTGATTTTTTTTGAATGCTGTTCATCTCCATTTCCGCTTAGACGACACGACCACGCCGAAGATGCGCACATCGTTCATCCGGTCTCCGATGAACACCCTTGGCGGATACGCCGGGTTCGTGCTGATGAGTGCCAGATGGTTGCCTTCCTCAATCTCGATGCGCTTGACAAGACCATCCGTTTCGCATCCGTTATCAACCAGAGCGACCACCATATCACCGGACTCCGCTGTGTCCTGCACCCTGACAAGGATGTAGTCACCGTCCTGCAAGTCCGGATACATACTGTCCCCCTCGACTTCGAGCCATGCGTACTCATAGCCCTCCTGCATATCCTCGTCATCTGCCGCCATCGTCCGGATCGGGATTCCTTCTGCATACGCACCGACGCCAGCGGAGACCTTGCCCCAGAACTGCACTGGGGTTCTCTCTGCTGGGTCGGCTTTGACGGCGTTGGTGGGGTAGGGGGTTCCGTTCACGAGGTAGTTTGGAGTCGTACCCAAATAATCTGCGATTTTCTTCACGGATTTGTTTGAAGGCTTCTGCATCCCACTTTTCCACTGAGAAAATAGTCCTGTTGAAAAGCCTATGTCCTTCATCATTTGAGTAGGACTGATTCCTTTTGCTTGCAGCAGTTCTTGAATTCGTTCTATCATAAAATCACCGCCTAATCTATTGACAACTAAGAATTTCTAAGGTATAATAAAGATATAAACAGCTTGAATGGGGGGGCTATAAATGAAATGCAGTAATAACCACAGAGACTGGGAACTACTTATCGGATTGTTGCTGAAATACGTTTCGTATGCGTTTATGATAATTGGAAATTATTATCATGCTGTTTTGTTCAGACAATCTCATGATAAGGATGACAAGTCTGATTGACTCACCTCACCATCTTCAAAAATAAGGCGTTTCGCATGACATCTACCCAAAGGTAGAGTATAATAAAGATATAAAAACCAGAATGGAGGAATACAAATGGAAAATAACACAAAGCTTTATCCGTGTAACAGAAAGAAATGTGGAGAGAAGTGCAAAGATTATTGCTATCTCACAGAAGACCCGGAATTTGCTGTGAATCAGGACAAATACCTGATATTTGGCGATATCGTAAAGTTGAGCAGGGAATTTGGCAGACTGGACGGCATCCTATTTGAGTGCGGCTATAGAAGCTATGAGTCCAGAGATCGCTACAGACCATTCAGAGACCTTGCTGAGGATCCGGCTAATTTTGTCGATGCTCCTGTGCTCCATGAAGTAGATACCGGTATCTAACAACTCAGAGAATACCACAATACCATTCGCCGTTTCTGCTCCGATCAGCCCGTTTCTGGACAGTTCACGCAGACAAGCATCTGTCTCGTCTGAAGTCAATCCGTTTTGGGTATAAGCAGCGACTTCGCCTGATCCGCCAATATACTTTGCATCATCTTCCAGCTTACCGTTTTTCTTATCTATAAGATACTTTGCATAGATAATGCACATAAGCGCATCAGCATTTTTCGTGAGTTCGATATTCATGTAATCACCAACCTTCTCCCCACTTCGGTGGGGATTTTCTTTTTTGTATCATAGGTACAATTTTGATTGTTGAAAAATGTAATACTCGTAGAAAACATTAGAAACGATTAGAATTTCTTAGTTTTGTATTGACATCTAAGTAAAACTAAGTTATAATATAATTACAGCGTAACAAACAAAGCTAACACAAACACACTACCAGTCAAGTGCCATTGTCTGGCAGTAAATGCATGGAATTTTGGTGGATAATTATATCTATACACAATAATTATACCACCAATTTTTGAAAAGTCAATAGTTACACTGTAAATAAAATGTAAACGTAAAGGAGGTGTGTGAATGACATTCGGGCAGAAAGTACGCAAGTACCGCCTTGAAAAGAACTGGGATATCGAGGATTTAGCTAAGATCACCGGGCTGTCAGAATCGGCTATCAAGTTGTATGAGTACGGCATCCGGCGAAATCCTCTCCCGGTCGCAAAGATGGCGCTTGCATCTGCTTTTAAGGTCAAGCCGTCAGACCTTGACGATGATCGAGAGGAGGATAACAATGGAGGAAAAGCTGAGAATCCCGAAGCGCGGCGCTGATGACACAAAACGGAACACCTGCGTGGTGAGGGTGTCCAAGAAAGCGATGGCGCTTATCAACATCCTGTGCGCCGATACTGGCAGGACACAGTCGGAGATCACATCGATGCTCATTGAGTGGGCGTATGACCGGACAGAAGTCACAGAGGACGGTGAAAACGCATGAAACAGATCATCATCCTGACGATCAAGCAGACCGTTGACATCCTGCGTGAGCACGGCATGAACATCAGCGCTCCGCACCTGAGAGCAGGGCTTGAATGCGGTGCGTATCCGTTCGGCGTGTGCATCCAGATGGATAAGCATCCGGCATTTGAGGTATACAAGCCGATGCTGATGCGGTGGATCGAGGAACGGTCGGAGGATGTGGCATGACACGCCAAGAAATTCTCCACGAAGCCGCATGGTGCTTGCAGATGATGCTTGCACAAGGGCTTACGTGGACTGAAATTGAGTGCCTGACAGGCATTCCACATCTCACCCTAAAAAACATCAGGGCAGAGAAAAAGAATCTTTCCGTGGACGTAATTTCACGGATTCTTGATGCGTCAGGAAAGACGCTGATCGTAGTTGATAAGGAGGATACACATGGATAAGTACAGAGATAAGGTGCTCACTATCGTTGCACTGGCAATGGAAGTGTCTGCAAACACGAAGGCTGACGTGTTCGTAAGATACAGTGGACACGTTGATGCTTTTAATGTTGACGTCCACCCGGATGGATGGAGATACCAGCAGCCGGAAAGCGAATATCGGTGCTATGACATCTACACTAAATCGGATCCGGAAGAACGCACCATCAACACGCTTGACGCTATCATCAGCGACCTTAACTCGCTGCTCACAAAGGAGGATACATGATGCACTGGGTAATGGTAATCGGGCTTTGCGTGGCGTTTGGAGCCTTGCTGAAGCTCATGGATAACGCATTTGCGGAGGAAAACGCAAGACAGCGCAGAATCCGCAGACTGGAAAAGGCACAGGAACACGCTATGCGCTCCGCAGAAGATCTGCTGGTGTTTGACCAGACGATGACGCGGGAGCAGTTAGTCCGCACATGGGAGGAGATCAAATGAAAGCAATCACGGTGTCAAATGCAAAGGAGCGCCTCAAAGCACTCATGCTGGAAACCGTTTTCGATATGTGCGCTGATGATGCACAGGACGCTGCGGCGTATGTATACGCTTATAACCGCCTGATGCAGCGCATAGAGGAGGATCAGGACGATGTATAATCCGTGGGATTGCCTTGACAGGCTGAATGAGCAAGCGCTTGACGCTTGTGAGCGCCGTTTCCTTGACCCGGACGACTATGACAGTATGGACTACGAGGAGAACGAGGACGATGGCTAAGTGCCTGATCTGCGGCGCTGAGTTCCAGGATGCGATGGTGCAGACACCGATGGACACACGGATGAAAACGCCGCCGAAGATGTTTCCGAAGGAGATATGCGATGAATGCATCAGCGCTCCAAACAGGCGCTCAGGCATTATCCGTGAACCTGGTGAGAAGATAGAGCCATATGCTGACCTTGCAGGGGAGATCATGAACGGAATCATGAACGAGTACTCGACGGCATACGAAAAAGCGCTCGAAAGCGCTATGAACCTGAGCTGCATCGAGCTTGATATGCTGACGGATGCGGAAGTGGTGTTTCTGACGCTCCACAAGAGCCTGCGGAAGTCGTTTTATCATGGTGCTATCACGATGGGATATCTGCCGGGATTGCTTGACAGTGCCAGACGTGAGGTTGAGAAGCAGGGACGGTTTAAGGATTTACTCCGGCAGGGGTATGATATTTTTGAGAGGTGATTCTATGGCAAATTTTGATTCAGGTGTTGCAGGATATATCATCGGTAGATGCACAGTTGAGGTCGGCTTCCCGGTCGATTATAACGGCAGGGCTGATATTTGCTGCCGCCAGTGTCCGTACTTCCGAAAGACGTATAACACCTGCGGATTAAATGGCACGGTATGTGCCTATCCGGAGAAGTTTGTCGGTGCGGATTGCCCATTAGAAAGAATTGAAAAGGAGGAAAAATAGATGGGAGTTCCTGTTCTAATTTTGGGTGATTCCGGTGCAGGCAAATCTGCCAGCATGAGGAATTTTAACCCGAACGAAGTGAGCGTGTTTAATGTGGCAAGCAAGCCGCTGCCGTTCAGAAAACAGCTTCCTCGCATGAATGGAGCAACGTATGAGAGCATTCAGAAGTCGCTTGCAAATCCGAACAAGAAGACATATGTGATCGATGATTCACAGTATTTGCTCTGCTTTGAGATGTTCCGGACAGCAAAAGATGTCGGATATGGCAAGTTCACGGACATGGCGCTACACTTCTACAATCTCGTGCAGTTTGTCATCAGAAACACGCCGGATGATTGCATCGTCTATTTCCTGCACCACACGGAAACAACATCAGACGGCAGGATCAAGGCAAAAACGATCGGCAAAATGCTTGATGAAAAGCTTACGGTCGAGGGACTGTTCTCCATCGTTCTGTATTGCGTGACAGATGGAATATCTCACAAGTTTATCACGCAATCTGACGGAAATACCACGGCAAAAAGCCCAATGGAGATGTTTGACCTGGAGATTGACAACGACCTGAAGATTGTTGACGAGACGATCCGGGAGTATTACGGATTCACCGAAAAATCCGCAAAGAAAGCGGACACAGGTGCATGAAACAGTGAAGACCGCATATTGTCGGCACTACTCGAAATTTACCCGGATTTGCCGGAAAAAGAGTTGCTGAAACGTGCGAAATCCACATCAAAAAAGCTAAAAAACGGCATAATGTCGTAAATTTACAGGAGGTTTTATTATGGCAGAATTTCTTGAAGGTATTGAAGGTTACGATGAGGTTGACATCAGCGTCGGCAACAAGCCGAAGGAGATTGTTCCTGGCGCGTATGTGCTCAAGATCATGAGCGCTAAACTCGAGCGCTACAGCGCAGAAAGCGTGGCAATCAAACTGGCGTTTGACGTAGACGAGGGCGAGTACAAGGGCTATTATGGCAAGCTGTACGAGTACAACAAGTCCGGGCAGTACGCCGCAAACGCAAAGTGGAAGGGAACGCTGAGCCTGTTCTATCCGACCAGCAGTGACCCGGATAAGAAAAAACGCGAAATCGCTAATTTTAAGCGTGCGATCACAGCGATCAATGACAGCAACAAAACAAAGATCGACCCGACAAAGAAAATCAATCTTGATTCGTTCAAGGGTAAGTATGTCGGCGGCGCTTTCGGTTTTGTTGACTGGGAATGGGACGGTAAGTCCGGTACGAAATGCGATTGCAGATGGTTTGTCGGTGTTGACAGAGTGCGCGCAGGAGAGGTCGAGACACCTGCACACAAAGGCGTGAAGGGCGCTGCACCTATTGCAAGCAATAACACAGCAGAACAGCAGAAGCCTGCTGACGAGCAACCTGGGACTATCGAGAGCGATTTCGAGGAGATTATTTCTGACGGCGAAATTCCGTTTTAAGGCGGTGATCGCATGGCTGGAAAATATGCGAACTATATCATGGTGAATAGATCATGGGAGCAGACGTTGCGCGGAAAACTTACGGTAGAACAATGCGGCGAGGTGTTCTTGGCTTTGTTTGATATTGCCAACGGAAAAGAAAGCGGCTCTGAAAACATTCTGGTAGATACAATCATTGGTCTTTGTGGGGATGAAATCAAGCAGAATATCGACAACTATACACAGAAATGTGAAGTTCTGAGAGATAACAGAGCTGGAAAAAACAAAAAAACAAATGATACAAATGATAACAAAAAAACAAATGTGCTAAAAGAAAGAATGAATGATGGAAGGATAGAAAGAAGGACAGAAGGACTTCTTTCTAATCCTTCCGGATTAGAAAGAACTGCGGATTCGCCGCCTATGGGCGGCTCACCACAGGAAAACAAACAAGAACCATATCTAGCAACGCTAAGACCGAAAAGCGAAGAACATGAGAAGGATTCTGGATAATGTATGAGTTTGTAAAAGAAGATCTTGACGGATTTCGTCAGTTTGTCGGTGGCGATACCAGAGAGCACGGCAAAGAGCTGGAATGGAAACACTGTCCGTATTGTGAGGGAGGAGAGCACGGCGACAAGTGGACGTTCTCGATCAGTACGGAAACAGGACAATTTATATGCCAGCGAGCTTCGTGCGGTAAGCAAGGCGCATTTGTGCAGCTTGCAAGAGATTTCGGATACAATTTGCCGGATGCTGAGACCGAATACAAGGACTACACCGGCAGCGCTATCGGAAAGCTAGAGACATGGGTCGCAACGGATGAAGCTAAAGAGTATCTGAGAACACGCCGAATTCCTGACGAGATTGTTGAAAAGTACAAAATTACCACTTATGCGAATCAGCCGAAAACGATGGTTTTCCCGTTTTTTGATGATCGTGACGAACTGCAATGTATCAAATATCGAAATGCAGCGTACACAAAGCCAAAGAACGGCGAAGCCAAACGGCAGATGAAGGAATGGTGGGAATCCAATACAAAGCCTATCTTGTATGGGATGTGGCTGTGTGAAAAATCCGGCACTCTTGTAGTGACGGAGGGGCAGATCGATGCGCTGTCACTCGCGGCTGCCGGGATCAAAAATCCGGTTAGTGTTCCGGGAGGTGCACAGAATTTCAGATGGGTCAAGTATTGCCGTGATTTTGTGGAACGGTATAACGAGATTGTTATCTTCGGCGACTGTGAAAACGGCAAGATAACACTTGTTGACGGGTTTTGCAAGCATTTCCCGAAAATTAAGATTCGTGCGGTCAGAATTGTGGATTATCTAAAATGCAAAGATGCTAACGAAATCTTGCAGGGATTCCCCGGAAATCATGGTTATGCGATTTTGAGAGAGTGCGTTGAAAATGCTGCCGATGTTCGGCGGCTTCCTGTCAAAAAAATGTCGGATATCGACTGGCACTACTCAGACACAGAACCGAAAATTAAAACAGGGTTTCTGCAACTTGACAGGACGATCAAGGGGCTTGCATACGGACAGCTTTGCATTCTGACCGGATGGAGCGGCGACGGCAAATCAAATTTTGCATCGCAGATGGCTGTCAATATCGCACATCAAGGAGTTGGCGTGCTGATCTACTCCGGAGAAATGTCAAACGAACTGGTGACGGAACAAATCTCGTTTATCATTGCCGGCGCTTCCAGAATCACACAGACAATCTCAGAGGATGACGACACAAGAACGCTGACGGATGAAGACGAAACGCGAAAAGGGATCACTGCATGGATGATCCACAACAAAATCTATCTGTGGGAAGATCAGCCGATCATGGATGACAACCAGAAAGACGAAACAGTGTCTTTTCTGAATCAGCTTGAAATGGCAATCGATATGCTGGAATGCAGATTTATTATACTGGATAATCTGATGACGCTGCTGACGGTATCTGAAGACAGTGACGTTTATCAGGCACAAACGAACCTGATAAAACGTCTTAAAACGGTAGCAAGAGCGAAAAATGTTGTGATTTTGTTGGTTGCACATCCGCGAAAGTCGCCGACATCGAGCAGAGAGCTGACACAAGACAGCATCAGCGGAAGCAAAGACATCGTGAATCTTGCGGACATGGTATTTGCCTATACGCGACACAGGGATCCGGAAAAGGCACAGTATCCGAGACGGCTGAACGTCCTGAAAAACAGACGCAGAGGTATTCTTCTGGAAGGCGATGAGGGAGTATATTTGATGTACGACCAAAAATCCGGAAGAATTGCAGAATCAAAGAATGACTTTGGCTTTGACTATCTGGAAGGATACGCAAAACCAGTCATTCCAGAAATTGATTTTTGAGAGGTGATAAAAACGGAAAACCAATTTTATAATTCTCCGGAGTGGGCTAGATTGAGAGCTTGCTGCCTGAGGCGTGACGGATACAAATGCAGAGATTGCGGAAGTATCGATAACCTGCAAGCGCATCATTTGAGTACGTTTAACTACAGGAATCCGGATATTGACTGTCTTGTGACGCTTTGCAAAGATTGCCACGAAAAGAGGCATGAAGAACAGAAGCGAGTTGAGGAATCTGCGCTTAGAAACGTTGGAGAGCTGCAAGACAGACAGATGTACAGAATGTATTTGACAGATGCAAGAATCAATATTTGTTTTAACGGTCCTTATATTGCGTGTAAATTCAGCAGATTTGTAAATGGAAGATCTGAATGTTCAATGGCTATTTTTAACAGTAATCAAGCTTCAAAATTTCTAGCGGCTTGTAATTACAGAGTTTATGATATTGATGTGGATATGAGCACAGACAACGGAGTAAACGAAATTTACGAACGGATTATAAACGAAATCGGAACAGCATTCGATTTGAGAGTATCGCTTGAAAATGGATATTGGAACGTAAAACCAAACGAAATTTATCCAGTAGTATGAGGTGATTGAATGCAGATTGAAGTTGATGACATCATCGAGATGCCAGACTACACGGATACAGAGAGACACAAAAAGCTAAAAAATGCGGTGTATGTAATGGCAAAAAACAAAGAACCGTTCAACATGAAGGAGCTGCCGTCTGCCGAATATAAGTACTATGGTACGATGTGGGACATTTTCAGACGGATGATTGCAAAAGAGATCACGCCGGAACAGGCGACGGCAGAGAATGCAGAAGCGTACAAGGTTTTTACAAATGAGCAGACGATCTATAATCAGCGTGTCTACAATCTGATGGAGTGGAACAACAACATAAAGAAATCAGATGCGGCACGAGTGAAAATCTCGAAAGCAAAAAACAGAAGGCAAATCGTTGCCGGGATTATCGAGTGCATTGAGGCGCTGACCGGAGATAAGACGCTCAGAAACAAAATCGAAACGTTGGAAGGAACAGAGACATGATGCAGACGATTTTTACTGTTGATGGCGAGCCACAAGGAAAAGCCCGTCCCCGCTTCACGCGGGGCGGGCGGGCATACACGCCAAAGAAAACGGTCGAGTATGAAAGAGCAATCAAAAATGCATTTCTAGCTGCTGGTGGGGCGTTGACAAATCTCCCGGTGAAGGTCAGCATTAATGCATACTACAAAATACCTGCAAGTGCGACAAAAAAGAAAACGGTGCATATGATGAGCGGAGAAATCCTTCCGACAAAGAAACCGGACACGGACAACATTGCGAAAGCGGTTTGTGATGCGCTCAATGGTGTTGCTTATCATGATGACGCACAGGTTTGCATTTTGCACGTCAAAAAAATTTACAGCACAGAGCCGTCCATCGTGGTAACTGTTACGGAGATTGTGAGGTGAAATGGATTGAAAGTGTTCGGAAGAAAAACGCTGCGGGAAAAGGTGAAGTACGAGACTGAAAAATATCTGCAAGAGAATCATCAGGAGCTGACATATGAGGTCATGCGTGGAGCAGCGCCGTATATGATGCGGCAAGCAGTAGCCTTGACACTGTATGCGCTCACTAAGATGGGATTCGGCGTAAAGCGTCTGGGAGATGTGTATGATCGGATAGTCGATGCATCGACCATGCCAGCGGAGATGCTTGGGAGCAAAGTCCGGATCGAAGATCTGGAACGTCTGCTTGCGGACAAGTACCACATCGACCTTGACAGACTCAAAATCGAACTTCCGCCATATGACGAGTGGAAGAAGGAGAACGGCGATGCCCTTCCGTGACTGCCCGTGCGTGAAAGACTGCCCGAACCGGTCAGCGGAATGCCGGCTGACTTGTGAAGCGTGGCAGGACTACGAGGCACGGAGAGATGAAGCCTACCGCAGAGCACATCCTGAATACATCATGCGACAGTATGAGTTCGACAGGCTGTGCAGAGTTTTGAAAGAAAAGTTTAGACACAAGCGCAGATAGCCCCTGAGAGGGCGTAGCAAGCCAGTAGCGGCGTTTGATGAGAATTTTGATAAAAACTATACCCCTATTTTTGAAGTGCCGGAAATCGCTTGCTAAGGGCTTGTATGAACGAGGAGGATAAAGTTGGAAGAAAGTAAATACATGGAATTTCTTAAATCCAAAATGGCGATTGCTAAAGATACAGGATTTGAAGTGAGTCCAGAAGACCTGAACTCGGCACTGCTGCCACACCAGAAAGATATTGTTTCATGGGCGATTAGTGGCGGAAGACGTGCCATTTTCGCAAAGTTCGGACTTGGCAAGACGGTCATGGAGGTTGAGTTCTGCAAGCGGGTCATTGACCACGAGGGCGGAAAAGCACTTATCATACTTCCGCTTGGCGTAAAGCAGGAATTCACAAGAGACGCTGTTGATATTCTCGGATACGATGCACCGCAGTATGTGAGAACCATGCAGGAGGTCAAGGACGCATCCGGCGATATCCTTATCACAAACTATGAACGTGTTCGTGATGGTGATATCGACGTGAGATACTTCACAGCTACGTCACTGGATGAAGCGGCTGTATTAAGATCGTTCGGCAGTAAGACCTATCAGGAATTCTTGACAAAGTTCAACGGCGTTCCTTACAAGCTGGTTGCAACTGCAACGCCTGACCCGAACAAGTACAAAGAGTTGATCCATTATGCCGGGTATCTTGAAATAATGGATACAGGGCAGGCATTGACCAGATTCTTTCAGCGTGACAGCACGAAAGCGAATAATTTGACGCTGTATCCGCACAAAGAAGAAGAATTTTGGTTGTGGGTGTCAAGCTGGGCTGTGTTTGTCGGCAAGCCGTCAGATGTGAATCCCAACTATTCAGATGATGGATATGATTTACCACCGCTGAAAATCAATTATCACAGGCTTGAAACGCATCGTGATGAAGCTGCTGTTGATAAGTACGGACAGGCAATGCTGTTTGTTGAGCCTACTAACAGTCTGCAAGACGAAAGCAAGGTCAAGCGTGAAAGCATATCTCAGAGAGTCGCAAAGGCGAAAGAGATTATTGATGCTAATCCGGAGGACAGTTTCATTTTGTGGCACGACCTCGAAGAGGAAAGGCACGAAATCAAACGTCAGATCCCGGAAGCCGTTGCAATCTGGGGAAGCATGGATTACGACACAAGGGAACAAAAGGTCATTGACTTCTCGGATGGCAAGATCAAGCTGTTTGCAACAAAAAAGATCCTTTCCGGAAGCGGATGCAATTTCCAGAAGCACTGTCACAGAGCTATCTTCATCGGAATTGATTACAAGTTCAATGATTTCATCCAGGCGGTGCATCGAATCTATCGCTTTTTGCAACCAGAAGAGGTACAGATCGATATCATCTACATGGATGAAGAAGATGAGATTCTGACACAGTTGCTTGAAAAGTGGAAACGGTTCGATTATCAAGCCGAGAAGATGGCACAGATCATCCGAAAGAACGGTCTTGCAACAGTTGACAGCATCTCGGAGAAAATGAAAAGAAGCATAGGAGTTGAGAGAGTGGTAGTAGAAGGCAAAAATTTCAAGTATTTCAACAATGATTGCATTCTGGAACTGGAACAGATGCCGGAAAACAGTGTTGACGAAATCGTCACATCAATCCCGTTTGGAAATCATTACGAGTACACACCGAGTTACAACGACTTAGGACACAATGAGGACAATGACAGATTTTTCGAGCAGATGGATTACCTGACGCCGAACTTGCTCAGAGTGCTGAAACCCGGCAGAGTCGCTGCGATTCATGTAAAGGACAGAATTTTGTTCGGAAATGCGACAGGGGACGGAATGCCGACAGTTGACCCATTTTCAGATTTGACGGTTATGCATTACATGAAGCACGGATTCAGGTACATGGGTCGTATCACGATCACAACCGACGTTGTACGTGAAAACAATCAGACATACCGGCTCGGATGGACAGAGCAGTGCAAGGATGGCTCAAAGATGGGTATCGGATGCCCTGAATACGTTCTTTTGTTCAGAAAGCTCCCATCGAACACGGCAAAAGCCTATGCAGATGTCCCGGTGAAGAAATCAAAGCAGGAGTACAGCCGCGGACGTTGGCAGATTGATGCTCATGCGTATTGGCGCAGTTCTGGAGACAGGCTGATCCGTAAGGAAGAACTTGAACAGTTTCCAGTGAATAAGCTCCAGAGGGTTTACACGCAGTACAGCAAGACACACGTTTACAGCTATGAAGAACACGTAGCCCTTGCTGAAAAGCTTGACAGCGAAAACAAGCTGCCTGCAACGTTCATGGTAATTGCACCGGCATCCTGGAATGATACCGTATGGGACGATATTCTAAGAATGCGCACACTGAATGCAGAACAGAGACGCAGAGACATGACGCTCCATGTATGCCCCTTGCAGATCGACATCGTTGAACGACTGATAGACAGATACAGCAACAAGGGCGATGTGATTCTCGATCCGTTCGGCGGTATCGGCACAGTCCCGCTCACTGCAATGAAAATGAAACGGTACGGCATGGCGGTCGAGCTGAACAATGAGTATTTCCGTGATGGAGTCGGATATTGCAAGGCAGAAGAAGAAGAACAAGAGTTTCCGACATTGTTTGATATGTTGGAAAACGTGCCATAAGTCTGAAAGCATCCAGAATCAACGAGAACGCCCCTCACACACTGAAAAGCTAAAACTACCCTACGGAAAACAGAACGCCATACAGAGGGCGTGAGAGGGCTTATAAACGATAGGAGGAAACTATGGGAAAGTCGGATTATAAAAGCAGGGTTTATACAGAGCGTCCGAGTTATGCGGATCTTGATTCTCCTGCAAAGTTTCAGGCAATACAGGGCATCATTATCACACGGCTGAAACAGCACCCCAATGCGATATGCAGCTATTCAGGGGGGGGCAGATAGTGACATCCTTATTGACATGATCGAGAGAGCGAGAAACCTGTTTTACAAGGATTGCCTTCCACCCGTGAAGTATGTGTTTTTTAATACTGGGCTGGAAATGAAAGCCACGAAAGACCATGTAAAAGCGACTGCTGAAAAATACGGTGTTGAAATCGAGGAAATCCGCCCAAAAATCAGCATCGTAACAGCCGCGCGAAAGTACGGAATACCGTTCGTGTCAAAAATCATGTCTGGCGGTCTGGCAGAATGGCAGAAGAAAGACGTTCCGTTGTCTATCGCACAAGAGTACGAGCAATCCGAAGACAAAGCTGCAAAGCGAAAAGAGCTGAAAGAACGATACCCGAAGTGTGAAAGCCTTATCAACTTCCTGTGCTGTTGCAATTCCGCCGGTGAACCACGACAGAACATCCAGCTCGTTATCAATTCGAGCAAGTACATGAGGGACTTCATCGGAGAATGCCCACCGGATTTTCAGGTGTGTGCAAAGTGCTGTGATTACTGCAAAAAGCAACCGGCGCACAGAGTACAGAAAGACTACGAAATGATTATCACAGGCGAACGCCGTGACGAAGGTGGTATGCGTTCCGTTCCTCGGTCAGAAGCATGGAACGAAAACAACACGATGTGCTTTGCGGAACAGTCTGATGGAAAATTCAGATTCAGACCGCTGTACTATGTGACCGATAAGGACAAAGCATGGTACAAGGAGCACTACGGAATCCGGTACTCTGATGCTTACGAAGTATATGGTCTGACAAGAACCGGGTGCTGCGGATGCCCGATCTCATACAAGGCTGTCGAGGATTTGGAGAAAATCAAGCCGTATGAGCCAAATGTCGTCAAAGCTGCATGGGCGATTTTCGGAAAGTCGTATCTGTATCGGCAGAAATACAATGAGTATAAGGCAAAGCGAATGAAAGCAGAAAAGGAGCAAGGGCAGTTGTCTTT
>Ga0326513_10001683_pt1 | contig 16838 bp, 17 predicted proteins | sample 2_2465_0518_D_FD_203654 | JGI IMG/M metagenome (GOLD analysis project Ga0326513, IMG submission 203654) | Bovine rumen microbial communities from UC Davis, California, United States - 2_2465_0518 | ecosystem: Host-associated > Mammals > Digestive system > Stomach > Rumen | place: USA... | reverse complement strand
GTTCAAGGTGAGGGGGCTACGCCCCCTCTTCGCTAAAGCGAATTCACCCCCACTAAGCCGCTGCGCGGCTTCGGCCAGTGCCAGAGAGCCGAGAGCCGATGCTCCAGCCGCCGTTGGTAAGGGCGTAGATGCCGTACACGGACCAAAGGCCAGCGGTAGCGCCGACGTGCAAGTAGCCCAAGCCGAACCATTCCCTAGTACCGGTGCCCAAGGCGCTCGTATACTGCGAGTCACACATACCAGTGCTCTGAGAGCCACCGGTGCCCTGCCCAAGCAGCAGCCCTCCCGCATTCGACGGGTACAAGGGGTAATGGTGTGCTGATGCGTCACTGGCCTCAAGGTACTTGCCAGTGGCCGTGTAGTCAGCGGTTACGCTAGTGGCCTCGTTCGTGCTGTCGTAGTTGACACAGGGTTGCCAACCAAGGGTTGCGTCACCGTTGAGGATAACGTCACCGAGCAGCTCATTAAGGCCCATGCCGGTCTCAATGCCCTGCAAGACGAAAGGCTCATGGCCGTTGAGACGCCCTGCATCAGTGAGCGTGCCGTCACCCTCGACAGAATCAAGGGAACCAGCCCACCATGGAGAAGTGCTAAGCAGGTATGTGGTGGCCGTGTCAAACGTGGTGGCCGTATCGAAGTTGACAGCCTTGTTGTCCTCATCGTAGGTCTCAATGGAGAGGATACGCAGGCCATCAAACACGTCATAGTTGACGGCAGTGCCTCGGTCATTGCCAGGGTTGGTGCCGGTGTGCGTGCCGAGCATCATTGCAGATCCAGCAACGAGGTTGGCAGCCTGAGCGTTGGTGAGAATGACGCGGGTAACGCCTGTCTCAGCAACGGCAGGTGCGTACTGGTAGTTGTAGTTAGTGCAGCCAGTAAACACACTCTGGCTGTTCTTGGTGGCGTACTTGAGCAGGAACATGGTCTTGAGGTACCAATCATCAGCAATGCTCTTGCCGCTGTAGCCAGTGGTGGCGTTATTGCAAGCGGTGATAAGGGTGTTGTGGCTAAGGTTGCGGTTCCAAGGTTTAGCGCCACTCACGCTAACCATGTTGCCCTCACCATCGTTGCTGCCGATGTACTTGGCATAGAGCATGTAGGGCCTCAAGCTACCGTCAGGCAGGTAGGCCTGCGGCTGTGCAGCCATGCCAGAAAGCTTGCTGTCACTGATGCTCAGAGTCACGGCATCATTGTCGCTCTCGTCCATGATCCACCACAGGACAGGTGCCAGCACCCAGACGTTGCCGTTGGATCCGTCGCGCTTGAAGTTTCCATCACCCTCAATTGCGGTGACGTGCGGGGTTCCGTCAGCGTCAACAAAGCCGTTCACGTCATAGTGCACGAAAGGCCCAAGCTGCGTGTACGGGTCAATTGCGGGGCTTCCAACGTACCCAGGCGTGGGCACGGCAATGCCAGCGTTAGCGCCAATCTTTGTGCATGCAACGGTGCTGCCCTTCGGGATAGAGACGCCATAGGCAAGCCCGTTCTTCTGTGCGGCAAGCATCGCCGCAACGCTCTGGTTGGTATAGCAGTTGTTTGTATCGTCCCAGATAAGCTCCTTCTGGTTTGCGATACGCTCAAGGCTGGTGGCCACGCGCTGCAATGTCTCTTCGCTGGCCACGTGCGTGTAAACAGTGGGCATTATTCCTCACCTTCTGTCGTGCAGAGCGTCAGCAGCTTCCTGCCGCCAACGTCCTCGTAGTCGAACCAAATCTTGATGTTGTGGGCAACTGCGCTCTCGGCACGAGCAGCGGCCTCGTTGGCCCAATCGCCAGCAGCGTTCGCCGCCGTAGCGGCAGCGTTGGCCGTGCTTGTTGCCGTCTCTGCCGCCTCGGTTGCCTCTTGCAGATCAACCAGATTGTCTAGCGCTTCCTGAATCTCAGAGTCATAGGTCTCACCAGCGGTCTTGCCACCACGAGCATCCTTGAGGATGCGCACCCTGAACGATTGCGTTGACGCAATGATGGTGCCTCCCTGCAACAGCTCGAAATAGGCGTTGTCAGTGTTCCCTGGCACGCTCGCCGCATAAGACTCGTCAACCAGGATGGTCACGGTGCCTGCGTTGTAGGTGGCTGGCGCTCGGTAGTAGTGGGTGCGGTCGGGCAAATCCATAACAAAAAAGGCCGTCAGGCCCGTCTGCGTGAATCTCTCGCCATGGTCGTACAAGTCTGCCGTGATGGTGCATCCCTGCTTGTCACCCTGTCTCAGCGTCACCCCACCATAGTCGCTGCTAAGGTTGCTCAGGTTGTAAAGCGGCCCCTTTTGCAGGTCAAGGTCAAGATGGTACGTGTTCATAACTCACCCCCTCTCAGCCACAGCACATCTAGTCAGCAAGCTTGTTGGTGCGGATGTAGTCACGAATGGCGTTGACGTGGGAGCGCAAGGTCTCGTCAACCACAAAGAAGGATTCCTTGCGGTTCGGGTCCACGATCTCCCCTGTTTCGTCGTTTAGAACGTCGTAGGTGAAGCTGATTCGGTCACCCCCGCCAACGTTCATGACAAGAAAGCTGGAAAGCTGCTTCATTAGAATTCCCCTTCGTACAGTGATTCGATTTCGTCCACGTAGGCCAGATCGCCGTTGTAGGCCTGATCTACGTTGATGCCGTAAAAGCTTTCGTCACCCTCCCATGAGTAGTCTTCGAAACTCTCCGTTCGGGTGTGCTCGTAACCGGCCTGAACCGCCTTGATCTCCCAGCCGAATTCAAGCCCTGCCGTGCCCTCAACCACAAAGTAAGAGGGCTTGCGCTCTGATACCCAAAGGTCACCAGCGCCGTACTTCTGCAAGAAGACGTGGTAGGCAACATCCGTCCTCACGGTCTCTGAGAGAATGTCGTCTATCTCCACGTAGCAGGTGCCATCCTCGCCGATAACGCCGCCGCCAACATCGCCAAACATGGGCTTTGCCGCCTCGTAGCAGTACAGAAGGCGGTTTCCGTAGTCGGGCGTTTCGACAACTCGGCTCTTGAAGCCGCTTACGGTCAAGGTTCCGCGTGCGTAAACCGTGCCGCTGGTTCCAGACGCATTGCTGGCCTTGACGTAGAACATGTCATTTGTGCAAGAGACTCTAAACCCGTTCGTGTCGTGCAGTTGCGCACGGTGCTTGTATCCGCTGCTCACACCAGACGAAAGCACTATGGCCGTGTCGTAATACTGCCCAAACGCGATCTGTGGGTTATCGTCAACCTCACCGGCACACGCGCTAATTACAAGCTTTCCCTTGCTCAGAATGGAGGCAAGCCCGTACTGCTGGCCTGAGCTGTAGGATGTTTCGCTCACCGGCGCAATTAGAAGCTCGTTGTTGCGCGTCTCGCCGGTCGTGTATAGGTGCAAGCCGTGCAACGTGCGGCCCGATGGGGTCTGAGACCCCAGAATCCAGCCGGTCCATACCATTTCACCAAGCAAACCATACGTCTTCGCCGCACTCGCAAAGCCGCCCATCCTCATTATCAGCTCGCCGGTAATGCTCGCGCCGTCCTTGTTTAGCAGACACACCACGTTGCCGCTTGCGTCCAACACCTGAATGATGCCGTTGGTGTTGTTGGCCCCACCCATGACAAGCGTTCCGCCTTTGATGAGGTTTGCGCTTATATAGCCCGCAAGGATGTAGCTCGCATTGACGTAGAGCTGGCCATTCTGCATGTAGAGGCCTTGCAAGGCTCCATTGTTGGTGAGCAGGTTGAAAATCGCCTCTTGCGTGGAAAGGTTGCTCACAGCAGTGCTTGCGCTGTCAGCGGTCTCGTTGGCGCTGTTGATCGCCTGGGCAAGAACTGGCGTTGTCGTTGTCGTGGTTGTTGGCGTGGTGTCCCAGGTGATCTCAGAGCGAGTCCAGATGTACTTGCCCCTCTCCCACGTGGGTTGCACCACTGACCATGAGCCGCCAGTCTGGGTGGTACTGGATGTGGACAGATAGAACTGCTCGACAATCGAGACGATGCCAACGCCGTCCTCGCCATCCTCGCCAGTGTCACCCTTCTCGCCCTTGATGAGGCTCCAAGAGTAGTCCTGATAGTGTGTGCTGTCGGCCTGCGTGTTATCGCTGTATACGCCAAGGTACTTCTTGTTGGCGCTGACGCTCGTAGAGAAATCAGTGCTGCCGTCTGCGCTGTTAGCCCATGCCGTGTGCACGTAGCCGTTGGCGCCAGCGGTGCCAGCGTCACCATCATCACCATCATCAATGGTCAGCGTTTCCGTCTGGCCGTCGCTGTTCAGCAGGACAACGGTTGTCCTCTTCCCTGACTTGGTGACGCTCTGGATGGCCACGCTCCTGCCGTCTTGGCCGTCAGTGCCCATGTAGGTTCTCGTAAGCGCCTGCGTGTTGTCGCTGTAGGTGACGCGCACCCAGAGCCATTGGCCCTTTGGCACGTCTGGCATCGTGAGCTGCCATGTGGTCGGCTCGGTGGATGGGTTGGCTGATGTGCCGTACTCAACCCTCGTGACGGTGAGCGATGCGCCGTCAGTGCCCTCACGCCCAGATATGCAGGTCGGTTCGCTGTAGGTCGTACCGTTCTCGTTGGTCGTAGCCGTGCGCTGCCAGATGTAGTAGCCAGCACGCCACGTCGGTGCGACAGTTGACCATGAGGATGAGCTTTCTGCTGGTGGCGTGGTGTTGCTCTGGTTCTGCGCATACTGCACATCGACAGCGGTAATGGTGGCGTCAACGTCGCTAAGGAGCTGAGATACCGTCCTGCCACCGATGGTGGCCGTTGCCGCCAAGCGAAACTCACCAGTATCAAGGTTCCAGAAGTTGCCGCTGTTGGCGCTTCCGATGTAACCAGACACTATGTTCGCCGCTGTGATGAGCGATGCTAGGATGTGGCCAGATTGCAGCACCGTCTTCCAGTCCCAGTCACCAGAACTGGTGCGGCTGTTGGCAATGCGAATGTTGCCGCCCTTGATCTCGACAACCTGCGATGCCTCAGAGCCAACCAGTGGGTTGCTCACGGCAACGTCATACGTTCGTTGGCCTTGGCCCTTGGTGATGTAGACGTAGCCGCCTGTAGCGTTGACTTCCTCGTTGATGCGGTCAAGGAGGTTCGAAAGGTACTCTGCCGTGGCTTGGTAGTCGCTTGCGCCTGAGACGGTTTCCTCAAGCTGGTTGAGCTGGTTTGATAGCTCGGCAAGCTGGCCAGCAATCGACTCCATTGCGTTGCCGATGGTCAGCTTGGTTTTGGATGGGTCAAGCATGCTGCCGCTGATCTTCACGACACGTGCGTTGATTCTCAGGCCGTTATCACCAAAGGTGCGGTCAACAACAACCACCTCGTCACCAAGGGCAACGCCATGCGGGTTGAGTCCTGCCTTGACGAACTGGGCAAGGTCGGCCTCATAGGTCACCTTCGGGCGTGTGTAGTCGGTAATGTGCTCGGTGGCCCATTCCTTGAGGTCTGCTGGCGCCTCATAGGTGTCGTTCTTCACTATGAGCGTCGGGTACTCCCAGCCGCCCTTGCCGTCTGGGATGCGTGTGTACGGCACGGCATCAGCGTCTTGCAGCCATATGGTGCCATCGTTGACGCTCGAAATGTCGGGCCTGCGAGTGTAGCCGCCAGCCTCCGTCTCGACAGACTTTCCCAGCGGCACGATTCGGCAGGGCCAAACATCGTCAGACACGGTGCGCTTGATGCTGGTAACGTCGTGGCCAAAGTCAAAGCGCCTTGTTGCCTCGACCTTGCCGATGTGCTCAAGCAGATCGACGGCCCTAGAGATCACGATGCCACCACCAACGTCCCTGACGCCGATGGTGGCTTGCAGCTCGCCGCCCCACCTCTCTATGACGGTTTGCAGGCCCTCCCATCCAGAGCGCCTGTAGAAGCTCGCCGCTGCCATGGTGAGCGCGGTTACCGTGCCGATAGTCCAGCGTGACGTGCCCTCAAGCGCTACCTCGAGCGCATGATGTGCCGTCTGTGGCACCGATGCGTGCCCTGGCACGATGCCACAGCCATACATGTTGTTGATGAACGTGGCTGACAGGTCGTATTGGAGAGACCAAACGCAATAGTATTCGTTGACCACATCACTGCCTGCGCCGTGCGTGCCCACGATGCCTAGCACAACGTACTCGTGCCAGATGCCCATATCGTCACGCAACAGCAGGCGGTTTGTCTTATCAAGCACCTGCGTGGTCGTGATGGTCAGGCTGTGCACCCCACCAACGGCATCCTCATGGTCGATATCCATGATCTGCGCTGGGTCGATCTCGCAGAGATAGGTGTCTGTGCGGTCACACACAATGATGCGAGTCATGAACATCACAGCCACCTTTCCACGAACGTGACTATTGCCTCACCTGAGCCTTGCATAGTCAGCTCATGCCGCCCTGGTTCGAAAACGAGCCAGTCAGAGAGTGAGTGGAGCATCTTCACGGTGCCGTTGACCTTGAGCACGCGCCCCTGACAATCTGCCTCGATAGGTGCCGTGCTCACGCCGCTCGGTATCTGAGCTTGCAGGTAGTCACCATCGTCAAGCGACAGGCGCCAGTATCCGTTGGCAGCGTTTCCCGCTGCCGCAACGCTCACGTTGGGCATCGTCGGGTACGTGCCGCCAACATCGAACGTGGCAGAACCACCAGACGGCACGGTTACGATGCGCTCAGCTCCGTAGGCAACGGGATCAAGGCATCTAAAGGTCACGTCATACCTCGTGGCGTTGCAGGCTAGCATGCCGTCAGCATCAGCGTTAGGTATGGCCAGATAGTACAGCCCACCGTCAATGCTGAGCGCCAGCGGCCTCGCGCTGTCTACGTCAAGGATGGCAGCAAGCATCCTTGCAGATGCACGCCTTTCCTCAATGTCTTTGCCCATCAGCGTGATAGTCAGCGTCAGTGTTCTTTCAGTGAGATTGGCGCCAGTCAGCATGCTTCCGTCACGCCCAGGCACGGTGACGCTGGTGATGTTGCGCGACAACAGCGGTTCTCTCAGGTCTGAGACGTGACAGAACTTGGTGAGGTCGTAGCCGTCAAAGTAGACTCTCGTTCGGCTCATGCCATCGCCATCCTCTCGCGTCTGATCTTGCGGTCAAGCGCCTCGGCAATGCGGTCAATGTCCGCTTCCTCACGAATGACGAACGTGTTGCCAGTCACGGTTACGCCTGCACCAGAGCCGCCAAGCTCGTTGGCTATGCCATGCGCAATCTGGCCGTAGGTCTTCTTGGTGAGAGGCAAAGCGGCCTCGTCGCTCACGCCATCGCCCAGCACGCCAAGCTTTGGGCTGTTGCCCTTGAAATAGGCGCCTTTTGCGTACCAACTGATGCCGTCAAACACTGGCAGGCTCAGGATGCCGCCAATGTCGTTCCAGTGCCAGTTGATATGCGGCAGCTTAGGCGCTGGCAGAGACCACGAGAAGTTGAACAGGCCCTTGATTCGCTCGATGATGCCCCTGACCTGATCGTGCGCCCACTGTATCTTGTCCTTGATGCCGTTCTTGATGCCGTCAAAGACGTTGAGCGCATTGGTCTTGAGGTTTTCGATTGTCCTGCCAACGTTTGACTTGAACGTTTCCCACTGCACTGCATTGTCAGCAAGGTTCTGCTTGATGCGGGAGATCATGTTGTCAAAGTCTCGCTTTAGGTTCAGGAAGAAGTTAATGACTCCCTGAATGACGTTGCCAACGTTGGTCTTGAATACCTCCCACTGCACTGCATTGTCAGCAAGGTTCTGCTTGATGCGTGCAACCATGTTGTCAAAGTCTTTTTTGAGGTTCGAAAAGAAGCCTATGATTCCCTGGATAACGTTGCCAACGTTGGTCTTGAATACCTCCCACTGCACTGCATTGTCAGCAAGGTTCTGCTTGATGGTCTCAATAAGGTTCTGGAAGTCCTGTTGCAAGCCCTCCCAGAGAGTGCTTAGGGCATCACAAAAGCCCTGCCATATTTCCTGCCCCTGCTCCGTCTGCGTGAAGAACCAGATAAGCCCGCCGACTACTGCCGCAATGGCGCCAACTATGAGCACCATAGGGTTGGCAGCGCACCACTCGATGATGCCACCAAGCCCAGCGAACATGCCAGAAAGCGGCCCACCAGCCTCTGATGCCAGAGCAAATGCGGCAGGTAGGTCTTTGATGCCAGCAACCATGGGCAAAGCCTGACCAAGAGCGCTCAGACCACTCGCAACACCAGAAATGGTGCTCACAGCACCAAGGGCCTCCTTGAATGCCAGCGCGGTTCCAATACCAGCAAGCAGAGAGGTGACAAGATCTCCATGGTCAACAACCCATTGGAGCGCCTTGTCTATGAAGTCAACCATCTTGTCGGCAAAGTCCTTGAGCACAGGCGCTGCGCCCTGTCCGATCTTGCCAAGGAAGTCACCTATAGCGCTTCCTATCTTCCCAAGGTTCTCGCCAATGTTCGTCTTGCCAATGGCGTCCTTCACGTAGGTAATGGCCTCGGCAATCTTGCGCATTCCGTCGCGCACGCCATAGCTCATGGTGTTGATGGTGCTGGAAATGTCGCTTCTGCCTATTGCCTTGAGGATATCGGCCCATCCAGCTCCAATGCGGTTCTTGATGTTGTCGATGGCCGTGCCGATGCCGTCAGAGTTGGCCCGTGCTTGCTTTTCGAAAGACGCAATCTGGCGCCCAGCTTCGTCAACGTAGCCGCTCTTATCGAGGTCTGCGATTGCCTGCAAGAAGTCGTTCCAGGAAACGGTGCCATCCTCAAGTGCAGAGTGCAGGTCTTCCGTGGATGCGCCAGCGCCAAGCATTTGCTTGGCCACGATGCCAAGCTGTGCAGGCATGACGGAGGTGAGCGATTGCCACTGTGCGGCAGTGGCGCTGCCCTTGCCAAGCACTCGGTTGAGCACGCCTTGAGCGGTGGCCACCTCGGCAGCAGATGCGCCATTTGCAAGCATCATGTCGTTGAAGCCAAGCGCCGCCCTCGTGGCTAGGTCAAGGTCACCTGTGGAGTCAGAGATTGCCTGAGTCAGGGTAACCATGTCCTGTGTTGCGGTCGGCAGGCCGTCAAGGTGCTCCATGATGGTGTTGATGGATTTGTCAGCCTCGTCGGTGCTGTAGCCAAGCGCCTCCATGACGCGGGGGAAATTCTCGATAGTGTCAAGGCGTCCGATACCGACAGACAGGCCATCCATGATGGAGCTGCCAGCCTTTGTGGCAAGGTTGCCAAGCGTCGTGCCGATTGCGCTGCCCTTGAGCACGTCAAGGAATCCGCCAGAGAACTTGCTGCCGCCTTTGGTGCCAAGCCCCCCAAGCTGGCTGTTGATCTCGCTCGTGAAGCCCTTCATTGAGGGCATGATTGTGATGTAGTAGCTGCCTAATTCAGCCAAGGTATATCACCCCCTTAGATGCTGATGCCAAGGATTGATGCAACCTCAATGGCGTTGCGCTGCTCGCTCTCTTCCATGGCCCTATAGGCCTCTTCCTCGCCAGGTAGCGTGATAGGCTCAGGCTTGGTTCCCTCGTGCTTCGCCTCTTCGGTGTTCGCCCAGTGCCAGATGCGCTGGTTGTGCTCGATTTCTCGCAACAGCAGCACGTCAAGCCCATGTGATCTCATTGGAGCAATGGCCCTGATAACCCTGCTGTCGTTGGGGAGCTGGTAGGCAAGGGCTGCAAGATGTGCCGCGCGGCCATCGTCAAGGGCATCCCAGTCGATGCCCCACAGGTCAATGTGGTAGGTCTGCTGAAAGTCGGCAAGCAGCTCATCTTGGTACTCGTCGGTTGCCAAGATGAGAAACGCTAGTTTTTTGCCGCTCTCGAATCCTCGATACAGGCAAGCACCAGCTCTTGCATGGTGTCAGAATCATCGTCAAACATGTCGGCAACTTCCTCGTCGCGCCCAAAGAAGAGCTTTTCGATGGCGCTGATATCGTTGCGATTGATGAGCTTCTGCCACTTGTAGCTCTTTGCACACTTCTCGTCGTACTCGACGGTAGTGCCACGAAACTCAATGGTTGCCATGTGGCCTCCTTCGTAGAAGACGCCCTAAGCGATGGCTCGCTTAGGGCGTCAGCGTGTCTGCCGTGTTGCCTTGTTCTTAGGCACTAGTCTCGGTGGAGTCAAACCAGTCGTAGCAGCCAGTGCCGTCCTCGTCGGTGAGGTACGTGACGGTAACCTCGTGCTGGGCAACGGTGGTCTTGTTGCCAGTAAACTCGGCAACGCTCGTGACCTTGCCATCGGGAATGTACTTAGTCCAGGCACGGTCGTTCTTGAGCAGCAGCAGGAAGACGTACTGATAGTGCTCGTCACGGTTGCCCCACTTGTGCTTCGCTTCAAGCACGCCGTTAGCGTCGGTCACGTTGTCGTGGCCGTAGACGGTGCCAAGGCTGTGCTTCTTGATCTCCATGAGGGCAAAGGTGATGGTCTCGGTGGGTTCACCTTCGGTCTCGTCAAGCTGCTCCTGGTTGACATCTCGGATGGCCTCGCCAGAGCCAAGGTCAGGCGTCTCGGTAAAGCCATCAGTCGGGATGTAGCCAAGGCACTCCCATCCCTCTGGCGGGTTGCCGTTGGTCAGCCACTGAGCGGCCTTGTACTTGGTCTTGGTCGGTGCGCCAGCGGTGCCGACAGGTGCAGAGAACAGGTAGCCCCCCTTGTTGCCCCTTGTCGTGCTGACGTTGGCCTTGTTGTTAGCAGCCATGCTGCCTCCTATTCGTCAGTGTTGATGGTCAGGTTGATCAGCGCCAGATAGCGTCCCTGGCCGTTACGCGACCATTCCTCTCGGCTCATGGTCTCTAGCGCCGCATCACTGAGGTATGGGTGGTCTTCTGACGCCTCTTGGAGCGCATCAAGTGCAGAGAGGGCGATGCTGCGTGCATCCTTGTCGGTCTTGCCCCAGCAGGTGAGCGCAATGCGCGGCCTGAGCAGCAGTGGCGATGATTCGTCACCGTCAAGATCGACCATGATGAAGCGTTGCGGCCTATCCCTCGGCACCTCTGTGCCGACTGGCACCCCAAGCGACTCTTTGAGGATGGTGACGGTAAGCTCAACTCCGTCCATGTGCCCTCCTTACCTGTAGTGGCCAGCAATCCGTGCAAGAGTCCTCGTCGCACGCTCCTTGTAGAAGGATGCGCGGTCGGTGGTCTTGACGCGGGTGTGTATGCGGGTCTTGCCACGTATGGTGTCGTGGGTGTATTCGCCGTGGCCGTCCATGTTTGCCGTCTGGCTGAGGCTTGCCCCAGCAGAGTCACATGCGTGCCAAGCATCGTCGCTGTTGAGAACTTCCGCATACCCTTTGCGGTTCATGCGGAATCCGTCTCTAGCCAAGGTAGGTCACCCCCTCGACACACCAGCTATAGTCACCAGGCGTGTTGGCCCTTGAAAAGCTGAATGGCTCGCCGACAATCTTGAACTGGTGTCCAGAGAGCGCCAAATCGTCTGGCGGGTAGCAGGCTATGATTGCGTCTCTCAGGTCAGCAGAGAGGGTCTTGGGCAGGTAGAACGTCATGCCAACGCGAACACCATGCGGCCTGCCGTCCTCGATATCGTCAGACGTGTCAGGCCTGCCTGCCCCAGGTGCGTAGCAGCAGTGGGTGCGTATGTCGGGATACTCGGCATAGGTGACGTTGCTGTTGCCATAGCTGTCCTCATCAGTGGCGATTGGGAGCCAGATGGCGCACGGCACGGCCTGAAAGGGCATGGGAAAGCCAAGCATCGTCAACCTCCCAGCTCGTCAAGCGTGACAACCTCTGGCGTGTAGCCGCAAAGCGGCCCATATGCGGGATGGAGGATGCGGCCCTTGCCGCCACCGATGCCAAGCAGCTTCTTATCGAGCTTCGTGAGGTACATGTCACCGTTTGGGTTGGCAAAGTGAGCCGTCTGGCCGAAAGGCCCCATGGTGGCTTGCAGCTCATCAACGCCAAAGGCGCTGGAAGCGCTCGCCACCATGGAGCGGATAACCATGTTGCAGCTCACAAGCTTGAGGGCTGCTGCCTGCTGGGCATCACCCTCGTCAACGTCAACCATGCCACTCAGGATGGTTGACGCATCCTCAAGCAGCGTCGTGGCCCTTACCTGCTCGTCAGCCGTCAACGTTCGCCAGCGGCCCTCAACATCCTCATAGGTAGCAAAGGCCATGGCTCACGCCTCCTTAAGACTGGGTGCCAGAGTGGAGGATGGCGAAAGCGGCAGGGTCAAGGATTGCCCAGGCAAGCACGGCCTCAGTGCGGAATGCAATCTGGTTGTAGCGCTTGAGGTCACCCTTGCCGTCAGGATCGCCGTACTCAATGACCTCGGCCATAATGTCGCGCACGAAACCCCAGCGGATGAGGCTAAAGTCACCCATGATGGCGAGAATGTTGGTGCCGTAGGTGACAGGCGTGCCAGCGTTCTTCACGAGACGGCCATTGACGGTGCCAGAGCAGGCAGCGTTGATGCCCTCAAGCTCTCCAACCTTAAGGTTGAGCGGGATTCCAGGGTACACGCGCTCCATCGTCTGAGGCACGCGAATCTTGCGCAGGGCGTTTGCGTAGGTCTTGGAGAGCGCAAAGCCATTAATGTCATAGCCGTCGTTGACGGCCTCGGCCATCGAGTCGATGGAGTTGATGAAGTCATCAGCAGTAGCCGCACCGATGGCCTTGCCAAGGTACACGTCGTTGACGCCATCAGCGGCAGAGAGCGCCGTGTAGTTGGAGAGCACGGCACCAGTCTTGGGGCTGACTGCGTGATAGGCCAGGTAGTCGATGGCACGAGCCATGGCCTCGGCCTGATCGTCCTGGATGTTGCTGACGATCTCAAGCTGATCGTCCTCGTCTGCCCACTTGAGCTGCTTAGAGACTCGCGTGGTGGTCTGGATGGTGACGCGGTTGGCCACAACAGGAGCAACAGGCTGCTCGTAGTCACCCTTGGCAGCTCCCTCGGCCACAACCTCGGCCTCGGCAGCGCCGTCAAAGATGAGGTAAGCCTCGTCCTGGAAGAGCTTGCCCTCCTTGGGAGAGAGGGCAGCAACGGTGGAGCCATCCTTGACCTTAGTGCGGATGGCAGTAGCTACGCTCTTAGGCAAAACGATGTTAGCGGTAGTCATAGCCATTTTCTGGCCTCCTAACTGTTGTTATTCCTTGCCAAAGAGCTGACGCACGAACTGTCGCTGTTCCTCGTCAGCACCCTTGGCCTGCTTTCCACGCGGGAACTTTCCCGCCTCTGGTGCGCTCGGTGCCCCCTTGGGCTTGAGGTCGGCAACGGCCTTGGCCTGAGCCGTAAGCGCTTCCTCGTCCTCGCCGTTGAGCGTGGCCACAAGAGACTCAGGCAGGCCAGTGGCGGCAGCGACCTTGGCCACGAGCGCATGGCGGGTCTCTGCGTCCTTCATGGCCTTGTTCTCAGCCTCAAGCGCGGCAATGCGTTCCTCAATGGAATCGTTGCCAGCCATCAGCTCGTCAAGCTTGTCGGCCTTGGCCTTGTTCTGCTTAGAGCGGTCTTCCCACTTGCGGGATTCGGCCTTAAGCTGCTCGTACAGGGCCTTGTAGTCGGGTTCCTGGCCACCTTCGCCGCCCTGTGCAGCGCCAGCGTTGGGGTCAATGTCGGGATTAGGCATGAGGCACCTACTTTCTGCCCTGTGCAGGGCGTCTCTTTGCGCCGTGCGGCGCAGGGTGATGGGTTCGCCCCGTGCGGGGCTAAAGACGGTCGGGCTGGATGGGTGCCATCCCATCGGTCAGCGTCAACACCCCTGCCAGCAGACCACGCCAGCAGCAGCCCTTATGAAAAAGGCCCTGTGCAGGGCCTTGTTTCTGATGGCGGTGGATATAGGATTTGCACCTATGGAGCGGGTCTGCCGCTCGGCCGATTTCAAATCGGCTGCATTCGTCTACTCTGCCAATCCACCGTTATTTGATGAACTGCTTCCGCTTGTTGTATAGCTCGCGTTGCAGCTCACGAATGTAGTTGCTTGAGAGTCCGTAGTAAGGAAGCTCCTTGTTGATGAGCTTGATCCTCTCAAAGAGGTCTTCGTAGCTCTCGGCATCCCTGATGTAGTGCTGTACCTCGCCGACAGAGCCAAGGGTTACGGTTCCGTCACGCAAGGCCTTTGCCCAGAGCTGTGGGTGAGAGGTCTCACGGCCAGTGGCGTTGCCATTGCCGCCACGCGCTCTGTCGGCAGCTCTGGCCATGCGATTGCGGAAGTTGGGATTGAGCATTTGGTCAACGTAGCGCTCATAGAGGGCGTCTGGGTCGTAGCCCTCTATCCCCATGATGCTGCCACGTCTCGATGGGCCTGCGTCGTAGGTGCCCCAGAACGGCACTATGCGACAGTCACAGTGGGCGTGGTAGTGGTCATAGGCGCCTGCTGACTCTTCCGTGTGATAGACAGGCCCACGACTGGCAAGCATGATGCAGAAGTCACATGTTTCCTCACCAGTGGGCACACGAGCATAGCGTGTCTCGCCACCATACGGGTCTCTCTCCGCGTTGTACTGCGTACACCTGCCAGCAGCGGCCTTGACTTCCCAATCAAGGCGCTCAAGGCACAGGGCCTCAAACTCGTCATACTCGCCGTCAACCAGCTTCTGGATGAATGCCTTTAGCGCTTTCTCGGTTGCAATGGGCTGGCGCATGTCCTGCGCAAAGGCGCCCATCTGGCTACCAAGCACCCTCTCACGCAATCCGTCGTAGAAGATGGCTGACTCCATAGCCGCCATCTGAGACGATCCGCCACAGACGGCATCCATGAGGCCTATGAGGTCTTGCCGCACCTCAGCAATGGGCCTGTCGTAGTCGATGCTCTTGAGCTGCCCGCTCAGGTACTCTTGGCCACGAGCGCTTACCTCGTTGATTGCCTTGGTGTAGTTGTCAAGGTAGCTACGCGGTACCTCCCTCATCGCCGCCACCTCCGAACATCGCCGCTATGGCTGCACTCGTTGCCTGCTTGGTCTGCTCGTCGGTCTGTGCGTCCCTGATCTGGGCCATGATGCTGTCAGCCTCGTCGTTGCTGAATCCGTTCATGATCCAGAAAGCCTTGGTGAGCGCAAAGCCAGGTACGGCAGCGGCAATCTTCACGCTGCTATCGGTCTGCTGGGCAAGCGTCGGCATGGCTGGGTTGGGCATGTTGGCCACGATGCCAAGGTCTTGTGCGTCGATGGCGTCAAACGTGGTGCCTAGCTCAGTGGCAAGCAGGGCTGTTGCCACGTCAACCAACACATCCTTAACGTCCTCGTTCCAATTCTTGACCTTGAGGATAAGTGGCTCGTTTTCCTGGTAGATGGCATCGCCAGAGGCTGGGTTGTCGTGCACCTGCCCAAACTGGCTCACGTGGATGCCAGTGGCTGCGCTCATGCGGCCACAGAGCAGGCGCCAGTGCACGTTGAGAGGTTCCATGGATGGCTGGGAAAGCTGGCCAAACTTTGGTACATCACCATCCTCGTCCTTGTCGATGTTGAAGATGGCACCAATGTAGGCATTCCAGCGGGACACGTTCTCAAACGGGTCACCATCGGTGCCAAGCAGGTACTTCTGGGCTGACGCGGCAAAGGCAGACGCTATCTCTTCGTTGACGTTGGCACGCACTGCGCTGTCAATGTAGCCCATGACCTCTTTGGTGATGCGGGATGTGCCAAAGGGCCTGTCAAGCGTAGGTTCATACGCCGCAAGGAACACTGGCAGGTGCCCAAGGCCGTGCTTCTCGTACTCGGCATGCCATGTGGTGCCCTCGTCGCGCCTGATCCTGATGAGGTATTCAGGCGTCACCACGTTCACCCAGTCAGGCTCATAATTCTTGTAGGTGCGATTCTTGCGCATGCTAACCACGAACAATGCCGCCTCAAGGCAATCGTGCGCATCGTCCCACGTGCAGCCACAGACGCTGGCGGGATAGGCGCTGACTCTTGCCCTGCCGCTCTCGTCCTTAGAGACGAAATACAGGTTGAAGCACTGTTCAAGAGCGCTTGTGGTTGCTCGTCGGTAGAGCGTGCGCATTCGGTTGCGCCGTGCGATGCGGTTGAGCAATGCTTGCATGTCGGCATCCTGTGCGCTGTAGCCGTCAAACCTGCTGTGCTCAACCATCACGTCAACGCACTTCTTGCCCCATCCACAGGCTGCATTGAGGTTCTTAAGCTCAGGTGGCACCGAAATGCCCAAGTCAACGAGCTTGTTGTGCATCGTGTAGTACACATGCCGCTTGATATTGCCATCGTAATGGTCGTGCCATGCGTCAACGAGCCGCTTGACCAACAGCCGATCTGGCCCACTCAGGCCAGCGGCAGCGGCAATCTGTCCTGATAGGGTAATCATGCTCTCACCACCGATTTTCTCCCAGGCCTGCGTTTGGTTGTCATGGCTCCCCAGTGCGCCCAGCAGCAGGATTCTATTAACGATGCGTCAACTTCCTCGGTTGACTGGAAGCCCCAGCCTCCGTTGTTGCCGATAGACCTTCTCTCAGAGCCAGTGGCGCTCTTGTCTAGCGCTGGCTGGCCATAGTGCGTGACACTGCGCTCCCTGACCGAATGCAGGAAGCCTGCATAGGCTGACGTGGCATCTGTTGCCTTTGGAAGCACGAGCATCCGCTTTGGCACGTGAGACTCAACAAGCCTCTGATAGAGTGCCTTTGCATTCGACTGGCCATCAATCACAATTGCCGCTGCCTGCTTCCAGTTATCAACAAGCTTGTCAACAAACCACCCAAGTCCATGGTCAAGCGACCTATTGGCAACCACGTAGACGAACGGCAGGCCATCGGTTGGGCGATAGCATGCCGCGAGAGAGCCGGTCTTGCCATCCGCTGAGAACTTGACGGCAAAGACCAAAAGGCCCTCACGCTTGGGGTTCTTGATGCGGCAGGCGTTCCATTCCTTCGCCGTGATAACGGCATTGACCTTGGTGACGGTAGAAACCCACCAGCCCAGAAACTCACGAGCAAAGCCGTCTGCTGACGTGGCCGTTTTAATCACGTCAAGCATTACGTCTTCTTTGATGCGG
>Ga0326513_10001682_pt1 | contig 16841 bp, 29 predicted proteins | sample 2_2465_0518_D_FD_203654 | JGI IMG/M metagenome (GOLD analysis project Ga0326513, IMG submission 203654) | Bovine rumen microbial communities from UC Davis, California, United States - 2_2465_0518 | ecosystem: Host-associated > Mammals > Digestive system > Stomach > Rumen | place: USA... | reverse complement strand
TATGCCATTTCTTCGCCGTCCACGTCAGAAGGTGGTGCAATCGATCCAGAAACCATTTACACAAAGTCGGAAGTAAACTCTTTGATTGAAGGTAAAGCCGATGATACGGATGTTGTTTCTTTACAAAACGCCGTTGAAGGCAAAGCAGAAGCCGAAGACCTCGCTCCTGTATGGGAATCGGGCGAAGTCTATCAAACGGGTGATTTGGTCACACGTAACAGCAGACTCTATCGGTTTTTGAGGGACTTCACGGGATTCGAATGGGATAGCACCGCTGTCGAAGCTGTAACGATTGCTGAACATCTGAATGATGAGATTACTGTGAAAGCAGATGCAGATGCCGTTTACACCAAAACCGAAACAGATGCGCTGATTTCTTCTCAGCTCGCAACAAAAGCCGATGCGGATTCCGTTTACACAAAAGCAGAGGTCGATGCCGCATTAGCGGTTCAACCGCCGTCTGTCCTTTATGTTGATGGCACAAGCGGTTCCGACAGCAATGACGGGAAGACCATTCAGACAGCTTTTAAGACGGTTCAGAAAGCTGTTGATATGGCAGAAGCACCTACGACTCGCATTCTGATTACTCCGAATGAGTATAGCGAATTCATCACGGTTTCGGGGAAAAATATCACATTCGCAGGTACTACAAATGCCGAAATTCGATTCACGACCAGTACGAGTTATCAATACACCTTGAAGGTTATGGATGGCGCAGATGTAAGGCTTGATGGCGTTTTCACGATTTCCGCTGTCACCGATGCGGTCGACATCTCAAATGCAAGCCTGAATTACAAAGGTTTGACGGGGACGGACAGACTCAGAGTTGTTTGTATCGGTTCGAATCCCGGCAAAGGAATCAAAATCGAGAACGGTGGCATCTTATCGTCAAGTGATACGAATTCTCTGATTCAGGTTGATACCTCTGGAACAACTGGGTTTCCTGACTACTCTATTTATGCTGTCAACTCCCATGTAAGTATTGCAAGGATGTTGTCCCAAACTCTGCATTCTGGCGGTGCTTTGAAAGCAATTTACGCGGAATCATCTGTCGTGACCTGTAATGTACTCGAAGGCAATCAAGATGTGAGTTCTTCATCGAGTTATGTGAGTGTCAATAATTCCGTTGTAAATGATGAGTATTACAAAAAGCCCGAAGTTGATGCCATCGTTGATGATTATTATAATAAGTCAGAAACAGGCGAATTGATAGATAGCAAGATTGATTCCGCTATCGACGAATTGCCTGAAACTTACTATAACAAGACAGAGACAATCAACCTGATTGACAGTAAGATTGATTCCGCTATCGACGAATTGCCTGAAACTTACTATAACAAGACAGAGACAATCAACCTGATTGACAGTAAGATTGATGAAGCTATCGACGAGAATAACAGTCCGACAACCTTTTATGTCGATTATTTAAGTGGTTCTGATGATAATGACGGGCTTACGAGGGAAACCGCATTCAAAACATATAGCAAAGCTATTTCAGCGTGTCCAGAAAATTTTGCATCAAAAATTAATGTTGTCGCATATCCTGCAGGTACAAGAAACAGCGAATTTAAAATCGATGTTTCCGAAAAGAAAATCACTTTCAAAGGGTACATGAACGATAAAATATATACTTCCGGCATCTATGCTCATAATAATGCGTATTTGAGATTCGAAAGTGAGGTTAAAGTTGAATGCACTGGTAATTGTGTCTTGGCTGAAAGAAATTCATATATTGATTTTGTCCCAACAGGATATTTGCTGCCGGATGTCAAAATTAATATTGTTGGAATTGCGACGCAATACGACGCTGGCTATCCATACTCATACAATAATCGTATCATTGCCGCAACTTATGGATCAACTATCATAATCCCCGGAACTGTTGAAGCTGGCGTGGTAGTGTCTGGATCCGGATCAAGCTATCAAGAAGGACATGCTACTAATAATGCAGTGGATGCGGATACTGGCTCAAATATTTATATTGGCAATCTGAATATTAAAGGATATTCAGACCATACAATTTTTGAGTGCAGCGGCAGCACGATTATGTACGGATCGCTGACCAAGTCTGGCGGAACAACCAAAATCGTCAGTAATGGTGGCGTTGTCAGAACAGGGAGCGCAGGATGAAAAAGAACGTAGTCAAACAGTCCGAAACATTTCGACGGTCATATATCTTTCGGAATCCTGAGACGAAGCAGATACTTGACCTGACGGGTTGTACAGCATACAGTCAGATGCGTGATAAGCCGGGTGGTGTCCTCGTCAAATCGGCGGTCAGCACAATTGATGTCAGCCTTGGTCGAGTCACCGTGCTGTGGAGCAAGGATAAGACCGCATCGATACCGCCGGGGGTCTATTACTTTGACGTTTGGCTGAAGTGCGGTGAAGAACAACGTCCGTTTACAACGGAGATGGTGGAAATCGTGCCGACAATCACGGAGATTTGAATATGATACTTGATTGGGACAAAATCGAAATCGTTGAAGATAAGTCAACCGCTGTGAACCTAACCGCTGAAGATAGGATGATTGTCTTCAGCGGTGAGAAAGGCTCTGACGGAACGAAAGGCGACCGAGGGAAAGACGGTATCGCCGCAACGGTGGCAGTCGGTACTGTCACGACCTTGCCGTCAAATGCGAATGCTACAGTAGTCAATCGCGGAACGCCGACAGCGGCAGTATTTGACTTTGGCATCCCACGAGGTGCATCAGGGAGCGGTGGCGCATCCATGTGGGGAGAAATCACAGGGACTCTTTCTGACCAGACCGACCTACAGACAGCATTGAACGCCAAAGCCAATACTGCCGACCTTGGAACGCTTGCGACTCAGGATGACGTTGACTATGAGACCGATGTGACGAACAAGCCTACTCTCGGGACGATGTCTGCTGTTGATGATGCACCTTCCAATGGCTCAGAGTATGTGCGGAAAAATGGACAGTGGGCTGTCGCTTCAAGCGGTGGCAGTACATCTGCATCATGGGGAGCTATTACAGGAAATTTATCTAATCAGACAGACTTGAAAAATGCTCTTGATGACAAAGCTGATGAAAGTGGCATTGCGGAAGAATGGGTATCAGGAAATGCCTATCTTGAAGGTGCACTCATGATGCATGAAGGAAAACTGTATAAGGCAATTCGGAGTTTTCAAGTCACGACATGGGATGCCAATAACGTGCAGGAAACAACTGTCAGCGATCTGATTGCGGGGAAAGCCGATTCTGCAAGCCTTGGCACGATGGCAACGGTGAATGATGCTCCGTCGAACGGGAATGAATACGTTCGGAAAAATGGCGCATGGGCGGTTTCCTCTGGCGGTGGTGGTACGGTCGTTTCTGCCGCTTGGGGTGATATTACGGGGACTTTGGCAGATCAGACCGACCTCGCTAATGCTTTGAGTGCGAAAGCAAACTCTGCTGATGTCTACACAAAGACACAGGCGGACAATCTTTTAGCAGATAAAGCAAACGCGTCTAATGTGTATAGCAAGACCGAGACTGATAACCTTTTAGCAGGGAAATTGTCATCAGTTTCGTGGGGAGACATCGGAGGGACGCTTGCGAATCAAGCAGACTTGCAGTCTGCGCTTACCGCGAAAGCCGATACCGCTGATTTGGGTGACCTCGCTACACAAGACAACGTTGATTACGCAACGGATGTAACTAACAAACCTACACTTGGCGGTATTCAAGTTCGTCCAGATTATGAAATCGTGGACAGCACAAATGAACCTACCGATGGCGTATCGTCTTTAGCTACCGGGAAAATCATCTTCGTGTATGAGGCATAAATGAGTATTTATACAGGTGTCAACGGCACTGCGAAAAAGGCAACAGCGATATATGCAGGCGTGAATGGTACTGCAAGAAAAATCGTCCGGGCTTATGCGGGTGTGAACGGCGTGGCGCGGTTGGTGTATCAGCGGCGCGTCTATCTCTTCCGCGACGGCGTCTCGGATGACACGCTGTCCGGCGGATGGACAGGCACGATCCAATACAAGACAGGAGGCGGAAAAAATTATACGATGTACCGCATGGCAAATAACGGCGGCGCGCTGGCCGGCTCGATGAGCGGGACAGGCTCGCAGGAACGCTGCGTCTATGTCCGCTCGGGTGCGGTGGATGTGACAGGCTATCGCCGCCTCGTGATGCGCATCGGGTGGACGGCTTCCGGTCTGGGCTCCGCCAGTTATAATCTTTGGTCTATGATCTACGGGCTGGCGCGTCCGGGCGTCACCAACGTTTCCAGCAATACGGACAGCACTTTGTGCGCTGCCTACGGCGGGATCGAGCTGACGGCGAATCGGTCAGAATTGGGCTATGAAGATTATGCGCTTGACATTTCCGCGTTGTCGGGAACGTACAATGTCGCGCTTTATAAAGGGCAGGCAGACTTGAAGGGGACGCTGAACGTTTCCCTGAGCCGGGTCTGGCTGGAATAGGAGAGAGAACTATGACAAACGAAGAAAGATGGAATTTATTTGAAAGCGGATTTTACCGCCAAACAATCAGCCTCAGTCTGCTTGATTGGGCGGGCTATTGGAGCGCACCGGGCGTGATTGACGCGGAAATCAGCGATGAGACACAGAAAGCCCAAACGCGGGCAGCCGTGCGGATCATCGCGACTGACCTCAGCCGGGCAACCAAGATCACGGCGTCCCTTGCCATCAGCGATGATGACATCAAAGCCGCGCCCGCTGACATCCCGGAAGAAACGATCAAGACGGCAGTTGTCCATGTTATGGCTCAAAAGCTGGAATGGCTCACCGGGATCGCAAATGCGGAACCCGGTGAATAAATTTTAGGAGGTGGAGCATTGAAGTTCAAAAAGGCGTATGATATAATTATAAGCGAGGTGGCATCATGAATCCAGCCATCGTTACCGCTATTATCAGCGGGCTTTTTGTTGCAATCCCAACAATTATCAGTGTCATAGTTACGTCAAACACGCGCGACGCGGTCATGGAAGAGCGCCTGAAGTTTCTTTCCGGCAAAATTGACAGTTTGGACGCGAAAGTCATGAAGCATAACCAGCTTGTGGAGAGAATGGCTGTTGCCGAAAATGGTATCAAGACCGCATTTAAACAGCTTGACGAACTGAAAGAGAGAATAAAAGATGAATAAACAAATCTTTACAAAAGAGTGGTTTAAGGCGAGCGGTATTCGAGCCTTACGTACTTTTGCACAGGCGGCGATTGCTACAATCGGCTCCAGTGCTGTCATTTCCGCTGTTGATTGGCGGATGGTCGCTTCTGCCTCCATCCTTGCCGCTATTCTGAGTATGCTGACCAGCCTTGCTGGACTGCCGGAAGTTGATAATGGGGAAAAATATTAGCCGAAATGAGGACGGCTCATTTACCGTGATACTCCACCTGAAAGAAGATGAGAGAAAGCAGCTCAAGAAGCTGGGAAAGAAGCTCGAATTGAATGACTTTGAAACGCTCAAATATTCCGTGCAGTTGGTGAGTTGGTGGAGCCATAACCAGATCGAGCCGGAGGAAGAATAATGCAGTACAGACAGCCGTTCAGCGGCGAATATCCGATTTCACAGAAATACGGGGAAACGATCACAAGCAAATTTCACACGGGCATTGATTACGCCTGTCCGGCAACGACGCCGATTCTTGCGTCCGAAGCCGGACAGGTCGTAATGTCTGGATGGGACAAAACCGGTTTTGGCTATTGCGTCATCATCAAACATGAGGATGGGAATGCGACGCTGTATGCTCACCTGACGATGGTGGCGTGCAAGCTCGGGCAGAGAGTTGCCCGGTCGCAGATCATTGGCTATTCCGGCAGCACTGGAAACAGCACCGGTCCACATTTGCACTTCGAGGCGCGGAAGGTCTGGAATGATTACAAGAGCCATTTTGATCCGGCTCTTTTGCCATTGATGACGGTGGATGATAAGGCTCTTGAAACGGTGACAGATAGTCACCAGTTGGTTACAGATTGTAGTCAACTGAAAGAAGCCAATCAGCTCGGGGAAAACGTCAAAATCGTGTGCCCGGATGGTGCTTGGGGATGGTCGCCTAAATTTGACAAGCGGCAGACCGTCTTCCAGCGCGGAACGAAGCTGCATTTTACGGGTAAAACCACAGAACGGAATAATTACACCTATTGCGAATGTTATCCAGAACCGGTGAAATTCTGGGTGGCGGTGCATGATGGCACGACCCAGATTTTAGATAATGATGAATGATAACGTCTCTGGAACAGGGCCAGCGCAACATCAACAAGGCGGAGTTGTCCACCCTGCTGAAGCTCTGCCTCGCCCTGGACTGCCGTCTCAGCGACATTCTGGACGATCCCGAGACGCTGGAACTGCTGGAACGCTACGGGGGATGAGCTATCATACTTGATACCAGCTTTCGAGAAGTTGCGAGTAAACAGAAACCCCCTCTGGGGGCGCTGAGACAACTCCGCTCATAGTACTCCCAACCGCCATGCCCGGCAAGGTGTGGCGGATCAGAACCCGGGAACCGGGATAGATTACAACTGAGTGGATGAAAAGGGAAAGAGCATTGCGGATTTCTTCCGTGGTGCTCTTTTCATTTTTCAGGACTTCGAGGATTGACAGCCGGATGCGATCCATTTCCGCAAGGATTTTATCACGGGCATCAGCATCGTCAAAAGATTGAAGCTGGGACGAAATGGCGGCGCGTTCCTTTTCAAGCTCAGCCAGCCGTTTTACAAGTGTCGCAGGCGGTTCATCGGTCTCTTCAATCGCGCGGGAAATTCGGCTGATTTTTTGGTCGATTTTTGCAAGTTCTGAATTTACCGAAGTCGTATCAGAAGATTTTTCAAATGGCGATTTTATCGAGGAAATAACAGCTTCCAAATCCTTTTGGTACTGCTGATCAGACAGCAATTCAATGCCCTTTTGGACGACCAATTTATCAAGAATTTCCCGGCGAAACCCGACATGCTTATCATTGCAGTAATAGGTTTCATATAGCCGACCTTTTGCCCGGCGGCGGTCGAGAAATGCCTTTTTTCCGCAAACGCCACAATAAAGGAGATCAGACAGCAGCGGGCGATTTTTTGAAAAATGTCCCTGCGGTTTCTGATGCTCTCGCGGCGCGAAATCATTATAGACCTGCAAATTGTCGTAAGTCTCTTTGCTGATGATCGGCTCGCAGTAGTTAACCATTGTTGTGCCTCCATACGTAAAGCTGCCGTATAGCAGCGGCTTGAACATCAGGCGGCGAACCATCTCGCGGGTCTTGGAAATGAAGACACCGCCGATGATAATCCGCATTTCTTCCAGCGTTGCGCCGTGTAGCCTTTGCTCGATAGCGTCCCTAATTCGCGGAGCAAGGTCAGGGTCTGGTTCTGCTTTATAGCCGATGCGTGGTTTCCCATTGCTGAAAAATCCCATATCCACCGGAACAGCGATCCAACCATCCGGGATGCAGGAACGCGGAATGACTTTATATTTTTGAAAATTATTTTGCAGTGCACGGCGAACGTCAGCGGAAATCATATCCGATTGATTTTGTGCGCTGGCGAAATACATCGCCTCCATCACCCGCGCGAAAGGACTGTTGTCCATAATGGGCTGTTGCAGCGAATAAATCTTATAGCCAGCCATGCGAAGTTGTGCTGCATCCAGTTGAGCCTGATCGACATTACGATTCATCCGTTCAAAATCCCAAGCAATGATTCCGATGATCCCGCTTCTGTGTTTTTTGTCGTGCAGCAAGTCGGACATCATCTCCAAATAGTGCTCGCGCCCTTTGGTGGAGCGCCCGGAAACGAAAGGATCGGCATAGACCCTGACCAGATTCAGCCTATTCGCGTCGCAGAATTGCCGGATAGCTGCCTCCTGTTCATCGGTGGAGGTGTTCTTCAGCCCTTGTTCCTCGCCGCCGGAATATCGGCAGTAGCCCACGACTTTATCGCCTTGTTTAAATGGTGATAGATTTTGCATCATGGTATAATTGCTGTTGAGGGAAACATTTTCATATCATCTCTTTTTATCCATCCAGTTGAAAGAACCGCAGATCTGCGGTTCTTTTCATTCTTCGCAGACAGCAGAGCCGGCATTAGCAGGTCTTCGGAAGCCTGCTGCAATGGCTTCAGCTTCCGTGCAGAACCATTTGTCTCCCTCAAATATATTGACATCGGTTCTGTCATAGTCGCGCCAGTTTGGGCAATGATAGATCTTTTCTTCTTTGTTTCTGAGGCTGACATTGCCTTTGATCCGACATGCGCGGTCGAAATTCGTACCGCCGGGCGTTGGACTGTAAATATTCTGCGCAACATGCTGATCAAAAAAATCGGCAGCAGGTGTCCGTGTAGGTGCTGCGACTGGATTCCCGTACCAAGACTTTGGTGCAGTTGGTGTCATTCTGGGCGCGATAAGCAATTCCGGTTGTGTCGGTGATGCTTCGGCAAACGCTCTCAGCGTTGCTTCATAGGATTCGTCTGTCGATGAGCATCCAGTGGCAAATAAAAGCAGGAAAAGGATGATCCATTTTTTCATCACAGTTCCTTCGAGATCGAGATCAGGACCCGACCCAGAACGTGGATCTGAAGATTTTCTATATCTTTAGGCGAGTAATGAACCGTCTGGAAGTTTGGATTGTCAGGCTTCAAATCAATTCCTCCGTCAGAAGTCCTGTAGATGCGCTTGACGGTGTCAGAATCATTAATGTTGATGACAACGATATTTCCGCTTTCCCATGCATCACCCGGGCGGCACAGCAGTTTATCGCCCGGAACGATTGTCGGTGACATAGAATCGCCGATTGCCATCACGCATTTCAGTCCATCTCCCCAACGGCGGACATAAGAAGCAGGGATGGGAACTTTTTTGATAAAGGCAAAGGAATTGCCATTCTCTCCATAGCCGCACCGAAGCGAAGCGACCAAGGGAACGAAGACGTCATCCTCAGTCACAGGTTCAGCTGAATCCGTTATTTCAGTTTGATGAGAATCAGCAACACGACCCATGAGAATGTCAACGGAAACATCGTATATATCTGCAAGTTTAGCAAGATTATCAGCAGGCGGATTTCTTCTGCCGGTTTCGTAATGACCATATGCTGTCGTTGAAATGCCGAGTAGTTTTGCAACGTCTTCTTGATTCAAACCTTTACTCTTTCGGTAATATTTCAAGTTATTCATGGGAAAAACTCCTTTTTATTTATTATAAATTACTAACGGTAATATTTGTGAGAAAAATAAATAACTCCTAAAAGTAAGAAATTTTGTCATTTTCATTGTAAAAAATTACTAATAGTAATATAATACAGATAGTTAAATAAAAAATAAAGGAGATAACGAGATGGAAAACACAATGACAAACACCGAAATTAGTGAATGGCTGAACAGCAAAAAATCAATCAGAATCAGTCATACAGTAAAAAATTACTGGTGGGGTCAGCGAGTAAACAATGAATACAGTGACGGTTCTACCTACAGCGTGCAGACTATCTTCAGCCAGATGGATGATAAAGAACTGAACAATAAAGGAGCTTTTGGAAAATTCGTGAAGAAGTTCATCATCAACGGAAATCTTGTAAACGTAGAAATCGCCTAACAAAAGTACAGCCCTCCCGGCGGGGCAATACACCGGGAGAAAGAAGGATGAGATGAAAAACGATACTTGGAAAACAGCAAAAATGGAATTTCTGAAATTCAAATATGAAAAAAAGGCAGAAGAATGGAAAGAATATCTTGATGACCGCCGAGTTTACAGCAATATATATTATCAAATCATCAAAGCAATTGAAACGCTCCCGGAAGAACCAAACAATTATGTTTGTGTGGCTATGAACAATGAAATAAATAAAGACCGTGAAATGCTGGATTGGATTGCAAAAAGATTCGCAAAAGCCCGCTGACGAGTCGCTGAAAATTGCGACGAAACTACCGAGAAATCCTCGGTAGTCCGGGTAACCGAGAAAGGAGAATTGAAATGTTCAGTATTCAGGAAATGATCGAAGACGCCATCTACATGGAGCCGGAAGAATACGCAAAGAAGTACGGAGAGCCGAAAGTATGACCGCACGGACGATTGATAGACGTCAAATGGATGGCCTACGGTGACCTTTACATCTACGAAGACGGATATGAAGAATATATCTCAATTGGAGATTAGCACTCTGCTCTGACGAGCCGAAAGGCAACAGGCGCGAAACGCCGAAACCGCCGAAAGGCGGTCAGCAGATAAAACACTGCGGAAAGGAAATCGAAATGACTGAAAAATACTACGACATCTATTTTGAACCATCTGATCTGGAAGTTGACAGCGAAGGGCATCTTGTATCAGAAAAACCGCTCTATATCCTTGAGTATGATGAGAATGGAAAAGTACTGAACCGTGTCAATACGAAAGGACAGCCGATTTCATTCGGAGACGAACCGCTTGAAGGAATACTAAGTCTGTACCACAGAGGCGAGGGAGATGACACGCTGAAAGGTGCGCTGAAGCGGTTCTGGGATTGGCTCGATGCGAATCTTGAATGGCGGGAATCATCCAGACAGACCTACTGGCAGCCTGCGGAATATGTCTGCATCGGGTTGACCGGTCACTGCGGTTACGATGATATGGAAGACGATGACGATGCAATGGAGTGGTACCGGCTGCGTTTGCACTGGTAAAAAATTTCAAGAAGAACCCTACATAAAGTAATTATTTATTGTAAGAAATTACATAAAGTAGTATAATAATTACTGAAAGAGAGAATTTTTGAGAAAGGAGACAGCGAGAGTGAGTTTGAAGGATGAACGAATAAAAGCAGGGTACAGTCAGGCGGAAGTCGCTGAAGTTTGCGGTGTAAACCAGTCAGCCTATAGCCATTATGAAACCGGTCGGCGAAATCCGAAACTGAAAACGGTTGAAAAGCTGGCGAATTTATACGGAATCTCAATAGAAGATTTGTTAAAGGAAAGCAATGACACGGGAAGAACTGGAAGCGAAGCTGGAAAGACAGCTTGAAGCCGGCGAGATCACCGCTGACGAAGCGGAGATGGAATGGCAGGATTTTATGCATCGGAATGAAGTCTGGTGCGAATGGTAAGAAAAAGAGGTGGATATGAAAAGGATGGAGCAATTCCAAAAAGAAATGGATGTCATGATCGTCAAAGCCACTCTGACGATCATTGACCGCAGAAGCGGAGCCGTAGGCAATAAGACCTTCTACCGTTTCGGAAGCCGGTTCCCAATCGAAGCGGTCGGGAAAGAACTTGGTCAGTTTGGATATGATGTTCTCGGATACAACGCTGAGGATTATGCCGAGGGTACGATCGACTTTGAGCAGCTTTTTGAAAGTTTGCAGGCAACTGCGGAAGTGAGTGCAGCATGATCGACTTAAATTTGAAACAAAAGCAGAAACGCGAAAGCATTCAGCCAGAAGAGATCGTCATGGGTTTCATCGCAGCGGCGATCTGGTTGACGATCGTTCTCGGGATCGTGAGGGCGTTGTGATTACCGCATTTGAGCAAACTGCGCCTGAGAAAATCACTTACAAGCGCGGCGCTTGTTTGGTTGAGCTGACCGGAGCAAATGCGAGTTTGTATCGCGCGATGGTTTGGCAGTATGGGGAATCTGCAGCCGCTGAGAAATTTTGGTGGCTGTGGCATAAAAAAGGAAGCCCGGATAAACTCGTGGCACAATGAGAAAATCCGGACAACCAAATTATAAAGACAGGAGTAATTATATCACAATGGAAAACATCAATCAATTGACATTTGTACCGTTCAGTAGCGTGACTGAATTTCACCGCGAAAAGGTCAGAGAAAGTGCGATCAGCGTATACGATTCCAATGCTTCGATTTCCGGAGAACTTTTAAGAGATTTGGGCGATGTCAACCGTATTGAGATCGGTTACCTCAAAGAATTCGATTCGTTTTACATAAAACCGAATGATGCCGGCATGCCGATCGATAAACGTTACCGCCGAAACAAGTTCGGCGGTACCTGCATTATGAAAAATCTGCGGACATACAAACCGTATGACAACAAAAAATATTATGCGCGTTTGACGAAACCGCAAAAATTTGGCGAATATTATCTTTTCAGCCTTTCGAATGTCGTGTTTTTGCCTAAAAAATCAGCGAAAAAGGAGACTTTGTAATCATGGAAAACACTGAAATCATGACGGTACAACCGCAAGGATTGTTTGTTAGCCCGATTGTAGGCATGGATGAGGCAAAAGCGAAATTTGAGGCGGTCCGGAAATTTACGGCGAAATGCCTGACTGAAGGCGTTGATTATGGAACGTTTGCAGGCGTGCAGAAACCGTCCTTGCTGAAACCGGGGGCTGAAAAGCTCGGAACACTGTTCGGGCTCAATCCGAAATTCCGGGCAATTGATAAAGTCCTGAACTGGACGGGTGAAGGTAACCCTGATAATGAACCTTTCTTCTTTTTTGAGTACAAGTGTGAGTTGTACCGAAACGGCGAGTATGTCGCAGAATGCGATGCGTCCTGCAACTCATGGGAAAAGAAATACCGCTATCGCCGTGGCGAATTGGTCTGTCCAAATTGCGGAAAACCGCTCCGCAAAAGCAAGAATGGCGACGGCTTTTATTGTTGGGCGAAGCAGGGCGGATGCGGTGCAAAATTTCCGTCAAATGATCCGCGCATTACCAGCCAGAATGTCGGCGATGTCAAGAATTTTGACACTGCTGAGCAGGTCAATACCTTCCAGAAAATGGCTCAGAAAAGAGCCTATATCGGTGCGATCTTGATTGCTTGCAATTTGTCCGAATACTTTACACAGGATATTGAGGATATGGCTGGGTTCGCCGTGGCGAATGATGTCCCGCCGATGATTGACGGTGATTATGAGCCAGTTCAGGAGACGCCAAAACCGCAGCCGCAAGCAGCTCAACAGCCCGCGCAGAAGCCAGCGTTTGATGAAATCGCATATTTGAAAAGTTTCTCAAAACCGGGCTGGGTGCAGGGCATGAGCCGCATTAATGCGGAAAAGATGCAGGACAGCAAGGGTCAGCCGTATGGAAAGAAATCGACATACGAGCTAAAGTGCATGTTGAAATCGGTCGTTACCGCCATTGAAAATGCTGCGGATGACCCAGAAAAGCAAGCTGATTACGGTCTGAAAGCGGCTGCAATTTGCGAAATTTTGCAGAATCGCAAAGTAGAAAAGACGATGCAGAATCAGGACGGAGACCCCTTCGTTCCCGAATCTTAGCGGACACCATCGAGCGAGGCAGATGATGTTGATTGACGTTGCCAAAAAACAGCTTAACAAAATTTCCTCCTTGCAAAAGTATAACCATCGGAGCGGAAGCCTCGCCCGCTCCCCTTTTTTTGAAAGGACTGCAGCATGAAACAGTGGATCAAGATGTACCCGGAAATGCTTCATGATCGAAAAATGAGAAAACTGTCTGAGCGGGATCAGCTTGTTTTTATGAAACTTCTGCTCCTTGCCGGACAGGAAGACATGAATGGCGCATTACCGCCGACAGAAGATATAGCGCTCGAGTTGTACATGAGCGAAAAAGACACAATCAAGTCCCTTGAGCACCTTGTAACCGCAGGCATCATTTCTAAAACCGAGGATGGGGTTACATATGTAACCAACTTCCAGAAACGTCAGGAATCCAATTTGACGAATGCGGAAAAAGTTGCGCGTTACAGAAGTAACCAAAAACAAACAGGCAATAAGGTTACACCTGTAACAAGTGATAATGATGATCCAGGTTACACATGTAACCATGATGTAACCATGGCCGGTTACATGTGTAATGAAAATGTAACCCCAGAAATAGATATAGAAATAGATAAAGAAATAGATATAGATAAAGAATTAAAAGAGAGAGTTAAGAGAGAAAATCCCGCGCCCGTAAAAGAATCAAAACATCAGTACGGAAATTTCAAAAACGTTTTGCTTACGGATCTGGAACTGGCAAAGCTGAAAGAGAAATTCCCGCTGGATTGGGAAAAGCGCATCGAGAATCTTTCTTTAGGGAAAGCGGCAAAAGGTTATGTTTACAAGTCGGATTATGCCGCAATCCTGAACTGGGGCAGGAAAGACGACGAGGAAGCCAGGCAGAAGCAGGCGGCGCAGCCTCAGAAATCCAGGTCTTTCAGCGACATCGCATCCGATTACCGCAATCAGCCATCGAAAGGGGATGTCATTGACCTATGACACGGGCAGAATTTTCTGAAATCATGGAGAAAATCGAGCATTATTATCCGCGGTTTTTCTCTGAGACCGATAAACAGACGGTTTTTGAAGACTGGTATGAGTTCTTTGCCGGCAATCCAAAAGACGCGGTCATGCGGGCGGTCAAAGCACATATCAGCACGAGCAAATTCGCTCCGACGATCGCCGATATAAAATCCCAGATGGTGGAATCCTTTCTGAAAGGGAAACCGACATCCATCCAGGCATTCCACACGATTTCAAACGCGGTCAAAAAATCCTTCAATCCAGAATCTGCGGTGAAAGCCTATAACGAGCTGCCGCCGATCCTGAAGAAACTGACAGACAATCCGTCTCAGTTGATTGCATGGAACAACGTCGATGATTCCGCCTTCCAGACAGTCATCATGAGTGCAATCCGGGAAAGCTATAAAGAGATCGCAAAGCAGGAAGCGGATTTCTTTGCCTTTCCGCTGGATCTGCAGATGACGGAAACTTGGCGAATCGAAGCGCCGAAAAAAGTCGCTCTGCCGGAACCCCAAAAGCGGATGAGCGTTGAAGAGATCATCGAGGATGCAAATCAGCATGCAGCCGCTCACGGAATGAAGATGACAGAAGAACTGGCACAGAAACACGCGTCACGCGTTGACAACTTTCTGAAGCCGATGACGGCAGACGAGAAAAAGCGAGTTGAATTGGCTGAAAGCCGGAAAGCGGAATGGAGTTTGAAATGATAGATCGGAAAAAACATTCCGTGGCGGATTTCCGAAAATCTGATCAAAAAGAAACGTTGGAAGATTGGACTGATGATGATCTGTTGGAAATCAAGAAGAAGATCATCAGGAAACTTGGACTGAAAGAGGATGACCCTCATGATGATGGGAGAAGAGAGAATGGTTGAAGACACTTTTTATGACGAAAGTACAGCAAACATGCGTGATCTTGACGAAGTTGTCAAAGGCGCAAAGCATTGCATGAATGGAAAGCTGTGTGTTTCCGGGGCGCATCGAAAATGCCCGTATTGGGATGCTAATCGGAAGCGGTGCTGCGGTGATTTTCGGCACGACCTGCTGAAATGGGTCGAGTATTTACGGAAAAGGGCAGGTTTTTGATGGGCAAGCAAGTAGGCGGTTTACCGGCATTTTTGAATCAGGAACAGCGAGAGAAGCTTGAAGAGCTGATGAAACGGAATCTGCTTCGGACGCCGAAAGAAGCCATTGCCTATTGCATTGATATGACTTGGTTCGAGCAGGTTGGTCAGTATAAAGATGAGAACGTCGTGGGTAAGTAGCCCGCGTTTTACCGGGGAAATAAAAATCATAATGACACGTTTTACGTATTATTGTTTTCACAGTCAAAAACTCATTGTGCCGCTCTGGTTCTCCGGCGGAGCGGTTTGTCGGCGCAGGCTTTCCACATTTGTGCCTGCAATCAAAATTATTAGACAGGGTTCAGGGCATGTAGCCCGCCTGACCGGGGCGGTAAGAAAGGAGATCCCTCTATGTTGTTGAATCTTTTTTACCAATTGTCGCAAATTAATCGTTTTTACCGCTGCGGATCGCACCCGGCGCGGCGGTTTTTTTAGGAAAGAAAGAGAGGATAAATGCGAGATGAATTAGTCGGATTTACGGTCGTAAAAGGACCGAAGTATGGATACCAAAAAGAAACGATTGCAATGAGTTTGAGCGTCAGCAATCGCAGGATTAGATTTTCGGCGAAAGCGATAAAAATTCTCGGTGAGCCTGATTACATTAACTTTTTTATTGATGAAATGCACAAACGGGTAATGGTGAAAGCAGCGGAGAAGTCATTTGCGAATCGGTATCCACTGAACGTGACGAATAATACTTACAAAAATTCTGTATGCAGTAAATCTTTAGCTGAGAAAATGGCTGATTTATTTGGGGCGAAAAAAATTATCGAAGGCTACGCGCCAGATGGCACTGAAAATACATTGATTTTTGTTGTGAAATGATAAAAGAAATAAGTGGCGAATATTACGACCTGCTTCATCGAGATTCAGGATTTCCACACTCTGAGGATAGAGGACTGTGGCGGGCTGTGAAAGTAAAGCAAAATGAAAGCGGTCATTGGTATTGCTGTGATGATGACGATTATATGATAACCGATGAGATGCAGATTATTGCGATAGAAGTCGGATGGAGACTGGAAAGGATAAAAGTATGAGTGTCGAATTGAAACCAGTCCGCTGTGGCTGCGGTGGAGAGGCATGGACTGATTATATTATCGGAGAGCCGAGTGAAGGCGTAGGATGGTTTGTCTGCTGTAAAAATTGCGATATACAGACACCTGCTGAATATCCCACCGAAGCCGAAGCCATAGAAGCATGGAACCGAGCGATGAGTGAGCGAACAGCGAAGGTGGAGAAGGTTACACGGGTCAGCAGTGTCATCAGAACCGGACGCTGTGGCGACTGCGGATATGATGTCATTGACAGCTATAAGCATTGCCCGAACTGTGGTGCCAAGCTGGATTGGAGTGGACATGAGTGATTTGATTGATAGAGTGGCTGTTCTTGAAGATTTGGAAAAGCGCATGGCTGATGATTATGTTGATGCCGCAAGATTTGCGGAGTATATCCGTACTCTCCCATCCGCAGAGCCAGAGCGACATCGAGGTGAATGGATAGAAGATGAGCACGAAAGAGGCTATAGTGAATGTTCAAAATGCGGTTATATAGCTGTAAGTGTATTGAG
>Ga0326513_10001681_pt1 | contig 16847 bp, 7 predicted proteins | sample 2_2465_0518_D_FD_203654 | JGI IMG/M metagenome (GOLD analysis project Ga0326513, IMG submission 203654) | Bovine rumen microbial communities from UC Davis, California, United States - 2_2465_0518 | ecosystem: Host-associated > Mammals > Digestive system > Stomach > Rumen | place: USA: California... | reverse complement strand
AGGCATAAATTTTATGATTGGGACATTTAAGTTTTCTTTTTTTCTTATTGGATACTTTCATTTTACAGAATTATCCTCACTTTCTATATTATTTTCTAATAATTTTCTGTTTGAGATAGTATTTTTCTTAAAATAATTATGAGGTAATGGTATTATTTACCATTACCTCATAAATTTATATGTTAAAACAGAAAGATACACCAACTTGTGTTGAAAGTGCTTTTGTATAGTTAGAGAATCCATTTCTATTCATATATACATATGATGTATTATTCATAATAGCCTTAGTACCTGTCCAATAACAGCCTGCTTTAGAATCTGATGTGAATTTCTTTACTCTATTAGGATAATCTATAAAATAAGGTAATTGATTAAAATATTCAGGATCATCTTGACCAAATTCATTAGTTCCTAATATTTCTCTTTCAGTAGGAAGATATATTGAATAAGGATTATCTTCACCATCATAATATCTAAGAACATCTGTAATATTTTCACTAAGATCAGCTTCTAAAGATTCTTTCATATAGTTATTAAGGTTACTATTAATCATAGATTCACTGTAAGGATATGTGTTTATATTTAATCCTTCAAACTGAATAAAATCTTCATAGATTTCATAAAGATTAAAGGTCATTCCTGCTAAACCTGTTTTATTATTATAAGAGTTATATTCTTCAGTGCCTTCTTCAAATGTAATTCTTTCTCTATCAAAAGCAACAAGAACCACTGTATATATTTTATCTTTAATAGTAATGAGTTTAGTATCGCCAATAGCGAACAATTCTTTTGCTCGACCTTCTTTAGATATTTGCTTTAATTCTGCCCATGTATAACTATTTAAAGAAATTATCTTATGTTTTAACATATAGTCTAAAGTCTTATCACGAAGTACTAACTTATCATTACTACTTTCCATGATAGTTAATAAATCTGCTGATGCCTGATTGTATTTAACAATTTCTTCAGTTATAAGCATAAAATTTTTCCTTTCTTAATAAGACAATATTATATAAAAGTTCAAATATTCAATATTGAACTTTTATATAATGAATAATCTATAAGATAATTATTGATTATAAAATTAAATTAAATATTTTAAAGAAAGGATGAATAAGCTATGCCTAATTTTAGTAAGAATGCTGTTAGAGCAAAAGCTACTGCAGGTCTTGAGTGTACTCTTAATCTGCTCTTCTCAGATGGAAGTCAGAAGATTAAGGATATTCGTGAAGGCGAAATAGTAAAAGATCTTACATACAAGGATGATAATGATAATCTTCAGACTATTGATGGTATTGTAAAGGTTATTAATTTCTCCTCAAATCTTAGTGAGAGTGCTGGAATTGATGAGAAGAATCTTGTTAATTCAAAGAGTGTTTTCAGTAATGTAGTAAGACCTATCTCACTTGTTATTGATACAAGTGAAGTTTATAAATCAGATGTTGTTAACGTACTTATTTCAAGTATCGTTAATATTAAACCTGATAAAGTTGTTGATGAAAAGTATCAGGGAACAGTTCATACTGTTGATGCTGAATCTTCATTTGCAGATGCTATTGCAGAAGCAGTTGATGGTGATACAATTCTTGTTACAGGTGGAACATATGATGAGGCTCTTGATGTTTCTAAGGCTGTTAGAATTACAGCTAAGAAAGATGAGAATAATGAATATGAACCTGTAGTATTTTCTAATCTTGTTACTATTAGTGCTGCTGAAGGTACAGTTGAAGTTGATCATGTATCATTTAAGGATATTACATCTGCTGAAGGTACTGGACCAAATAAGTCTACAGCTAAAGGAAATGGAATTGATGTTACAGGTAATGCTGATATTAACTTCCATGATAACTATTTTGAGAACTTCAATAACTTCTATAACATGATCTCTGTTAAGGGAACAGGTAAGGTTGTTATCGAAGATAATGAATTCAAGAATGGTAAGAACTATCATGTAGTTGAATTCGCAGTAAATGAAGTTCCTGTAGCTGAAGCTATTATTAGAAACAATTACTTTGGTAATATTTGTACTCATAATGTAATTAGTTTCTATAACTTCACAGATGATTCTAAGATAGTTATTGCTGATAATACATTTGAGTATTCAGGAAATGCACTTAGAGTTTCTAATACAAATAATGGAACAGCTAAGTTTGAAATTACAGGTAATGTATTCTTTGCTACAGATCATACTGATAGTAGTGCTGATGAGAATTGCTCATCTGATACTTATGGTGGTTTTTCAATCCTTCAGGATTATACAGGAACTCAGGATTTCAGTAAGATCAATATGGTATTCAGTCAGAACTACTATAAGCCAGTTGATGGAACACCTGTTCTTGTTTCTGATAGGACAGAAAATACTGAGGCTCAGGCTTATTATGTATACAAGGATAAGGCTGAATATGAATTCACATATCCTGTTGTTGAATACATGAACTAATGTAATATATGGAGAGGTCTTGCCTTTAAGTAGACGACTCATAAATTATAGAGAGAACCTATTAATTTAGGTTCTCTCTATTTAAAAATCTATGCTAATATAAAACGAAGTCTAACATAATTTGTTTTAGCATAATTTTCTAAATTATTTATACAAATTCAACATCATAATAAGACAACCTCAAAGAAAGGAGGAAATTATCTTGGCTAAAATCAGAAAAGAAGATACTAATAGAAATAACAAAAAGCTTAATAACTTTTCAGGTAAGAAAGATATTAGTAATGTTAAATTAAGTAATAATTACTTTAAAAATGTTTCTAAATCTGTTTCTTATGCTGTTGGTAAATCTGTTAGACATGATCTTTTACCTGATGTATTTGATAGATATGACCAAGTTAAAGATACTACTAGTTATGTTAGAGATAACTTTAAAAACTTTAATCAAGTAGATAAAGTTATTTCTAATAGAGTAAAAACATCACAAGCCTATAAAGATGGTCAACAAGGTTTAAAGAATATTCTTAGTGACCTTAAATCAGGTAAATGGTATAATAAAGAACGTGAAGAAAAAGCTTCTAATATGGCTTTTGAAGCTTTCGAAGATGATAGTGATCTCTTTGGAGAAGAATTCAAAGATGACTTTGGAAGTGATGAAGATATATTTGGAAGTAGTAATGATTCTTTTGATAATGATTTTAATGATGAAAGTGCATTTGATGCAGGTTCTTATCTTGATAAAAATAAAAAGAAAAGTCCTGTAAATGGTGTTACTCAAGTTGATAATCGAAAGAATGTTAAAATACAAAAATTCTATACAGCAGGTGGATCTTCAGGAGAATTAGATGTTTCTCTTACTAAGATTCAGATGGAAAATGCTAATAGAAATAATGATGTAATTAGTAATATCATGATGAGACATACTGAGCAAACTCTTGGTAGTTTAGATACTATCAATGGTAATCTTGGTAAAATTATGGAGTATACTAATACAGTCATTAATCCTTATATAGAGAAAACTACTCAGTTTTATGAGGATAATATTAATTCTCTTAAAGGAATTAATGAAAGTATTGCATCATTATTTGATTTAATAAAAACTGCTTATACAACCCAAAATGAAACTGATGAAACTACTTTGCAAAGTGCGTATGAGAAAGTATTTGGAATTGGTGGTGGATCTTTTGATTCAGATGCTTATAAAGAATATCTCAGACGTAATTTAGATGAAATATTATCTGAAAATATCATGGTCGATAGTGAAATGATTAAAGATATGATCGACATGATGAGAGAAACAGGTATGATTGATGAACTCATAGCAAATCCTATTGGTAATGCTATGAGATATGCTTTTCCTATGCTTATTTCTTCAGGAGCAAAGGAAGGATTTAATGTATTAAATGAAATAGCTAGAAATATTCCTGATATTATCAATACTAAACTTCTTAAAATGAAAAAAGAAGGAAGTATATTAGGAAAATTATTTGGAGTTGAACATACTGCCAAAAGTGGTTATAAAATGGAAACCACTAAGGCAGAACTAAATAAAGCTAAAGCATTTAGTAATCAAGATCATATCTATATTACTAAAGTAATTCCTAAATATTTAGCTGAAATAGCTATGAATACAGCTAAAACAGCAGGTGATAAAACTGCTAAAGCTAGATATTATGATGATATTTCAGGTAAGTTTGTTACTGAAGATGAAGCTAAGAGAAATATTGCTAAAGAAAATAAGGAAGAACTTGATAGTAAAACTTATAGAGCCAAATATAGTTTTGAAAAATTCCTTAATGAGTATAATAATTATGCAGGAAAAGATAATACAAAATTATCAGATAAGGATAAAGAAGTTCTTTCAGAAAATCTTCAGAAGTTCTTACAAGTTTCAGCAATAAATAATTATGATATTGCTAATGAAGATAACTTTAAAAATGAAGCTGATCGTAAACGTTTTAAGAAAGATATGAGAGATGCTGGCATTAATGAAAAGACATTTGAAAGTCTTGTAAATGTCATTCAGGCTCAGCAAAAACATAATATTTCAGCTTATAACGAATTAGTTAAGTCACAGCATGACTTAATGGATAGCTATCAGAGAACTTCTAGACAATTTAGTGAAAATATTAGCTTTAATGCAGGAAAATACTTTGTAAATAATGAAGAACAGTTAAAAGAATTAGGTAATGATACTGGTTTTATTAAAAATCAGAATGCTCCTAATCTTTCTATGTCTGCATCTAAACTTGCTTCAGCTAAACTTAATGAGAAATCTAAAGTTGCTGATGAATATGCTGTTGACAGATATAATCAAGAAATAGAAAGACTTACCTTTGAAATTAATAAACTTAAAAAAGAAGGTAAGGATGAAAAAGATAAAGAAGTTCGTAAACTTATTAAATCTAGAGATAAAGCTGAAAGAAAGCTTAGAGATATTAAGAATGGTAAGAGTGACGAAAATTCTTTCTTTGCTTGGCAAACTAATGCTGTTAATGCAGGTGTTAATTTTGTACAAGGTGTTCTTGGTTTAGATAGCAAAATATTAGATGAAGATGTTCGTGAAAGAAGCATTAATGCTGTTAATGAAACAAGTTCATCTAGAGATGTATATAAAGCAGCTCAAGCTTTAGATAAAGAAGATAATAGACCTGATGTAATTCCTACTAAAGAAAAAGCTACTCCTAAGAAAAAGAGAAAGAAAAGAAAAGAACCTACTCCTGATGAATTAGCTAGAATTGAAAGACAGAAAAGATATCATGATCTTAAGAGTAATGTAGGACGTATCAGACAAAAATATGGTAAAGACGTTACTTCTAAAAATTATAAAGAAAGAAAAGATGAAGAAGATTACAAAGCACTTAAAGAAAAATATGGTGATGTAATCACAAGAGAAAACTTCAGAGAAAAAGAAAAAGAATTTAAAATTAAAGAAGAACGTCAAAATAGAATAGCTAAACTTAAAGAAAAATATGGTGATGATGTTACTTCTGCAAGTCTTAGAGAAAGACAGAAGAAAGCATTAGAAGAAGAAAAAGCTCATAAGAAAGAATTAAGAGATAGAAGAAAATTGTATAATCAGTATCTCAAGCTTTATAATGGTGATGCTGAAAAAGCAATGGAACTTATGGGTATTTCTGAAAATGATGAAATCTTCAAGAATGTTAAGAAACCTAAGAAATCTACTAAAGGTAAAAAGACTAATCGTGCTTATACAGGTGGAACATTTGCTGGAGGAACAGCTTCTGCTATTGTTGGTGATAAGAGACATTCATTAGGTGATAGCTATGAAATAGCACAAGCTAAAATGGGTGTTGATAAGAAGGGTAATGTTGTACCCATGCTTAGTGTTATGAACCATGAAGATAGTAAAAATGCTGTTGAAAGTGGTAATGTTGTACCTAAAATGGCTGAAGGTGGTAATGTTATCAGAGGATACTTTGATATTGAGAATACTACTATAAGTCTTATTAATAGAGCTAGAGAAGTAGTAGTTGAACCTTTAGGAAAAATTGTTGATAATATTAAAGGATTTGTAAAAGAAAGTGTTGAAAAATTTAAAAATAGTAAATTCTATAAGAAAATGATAGAAACACCTATTGAAAAAGCTAAAGAATTTGCTAAAGATAAATTTGATAAATTTAAGACTTTTACAAAATCTAAATTTGAAAAATATAGAGATAAAAGAGCTACTGAGTTTGATGAATTAATACAAGCATTAGCAGGTCTTGATAGTGAAACTATTGCTAAAGATGAAAAACGTAAAGCTAAAACTCCTGTTGGAAGATTATTTAATACTTTAATACTTGCAGGAAAGAAAAAGATAAATGAAGTATCTAAAGAATTGACAGGTACTGAATTATTTAAATCTTCTAAGAAAAAGTTTGAAGAATTTCTTTTTGGTAGTTATAAAGTAGAAAATGGAACTCCAATGGGTAGAATTGGATTAATTCAGAGAATTGGTTATAAAGTTGCTAGGTCAATAACTCTTCCTTTTGCAAAATGGGGATTAAAACAAGTAGATGTAATAGCTAAGCTATTAGATAAGTCTATAATGCCTACTTTAATGAAAAAAGGTTATATAGCAAAAGCTACCTTTAGTTTTATTAAAGATGAAATTAAAGAGAGAATTATTGGACCGACAAGTCCTCTTGGAAAAGTTCTTATTAAATTTAGAAATAGTGTACAAAATTTCTTTGGTCAAGCTACTAAGATTATGATAGGTTTAACCAAAACTATTGGTGGACTTATTAAGAGATTACTATTTGGTTCTAAGGATGAAAATGGTAATAGAAAGTCTTATGGTCTTATAGGTGGAATTACTGATCCTATAGCTAGAGGAATTAGAAGACGTTCTGATAAATTTAAAGAGAAATTAGTTTCAAGAGGTTATCTATCTCAAGAAAAACTTGATAGTTTTAATAAAGAAGATAGAACTGTAGTTCAAGATGTAGTAGGAAGACTTACAGGTAAGCTTAGTGATAAAGTTGAAGATGCTGAGAAGAAAGTAGATCTTATGGCTACTTATGATCAGGCTTCATTAAAAGCTGATGCTGATGTTATGACTAAGCAGAATGATTATGCTAAAGAACAGCAAAAGAAATATAGAGAAGAGATTGATAAACTAGCTCAAGAAACTAAAGAAAAATATAGAAGACAAGCTTTAGCTAATCTCAAAGAAAGAGGATTAGAAGATCCTGGAAATGCTCTTGGCTTTATTAGGGGTAGAAAGAAAGATGAGTTTGATCATGAACTTAGTCAAGAACTTAATAGACTCATTGAAAAAGATGAATATTATACTCAAATCAGAGATAAGCGTAAAGCTGAAATTAATAAAGACATTGAATTAAATAAATATAGAGAAGGTTTAGTTGTTAATGGTCAACTTAGAGGAGTTGCTAGAAATAAAGATGGATTAGCATTTAATTCTAAAGAAGCAAATGCTTTCAATCAACAACAGGAACTTATTAAACAATTTGACCAAAATAAGATTTCTGAAGAAGAACTTATTTCAAAGATTAATGAACTTACAACTGAACTTACTAAAGATGAAACTACTAAAACAGTTGAAGAACTTACAAGTACAGTTAAAGATAAATTTAATCTTGTTATAGATTTAATGAAATCTAGAACTGGAATTGGTAATGGTAAATTTGGAAATGTTGAAAGAGTAGTTAATGAAAACGGTGAAACTGAGTATTACAATATAAGAAAAGATGGTAAAAGAGGAAGAAAACTTTCTGCTGAAAAAGGAGAAGAAAGGATTTCTAAATGGACTAAAGATAATAGCATGGTAAAGAAAGCTACTGCTAAAATTAAAGAATTCGTTAGAAAACCTGATGAAGAGTCCATTGAAACAGCTTGTGGTGGTGGTTTATTTTTACCTAAAATGGCTAAGGGTGGAACTACTACTGAAGGTGATATGTCTTCTATTAAAGAAGTTAAAGCGGCTGATGTTAAGATTAAGCAGAAGAGTAAGAAACTTAAATCATCTAATGTAAATACTGCTCTTATTGAAGGTACTGATAATAAAGCAGGTGAGTCTTTACAAGACCAATTAGCTGAAAAGAAAGAAGAAGAAAAGCTTGAACTTGAAAAGAGACAAACTACTGCCTTAGAAGGCATTTTTGCTAATCTTAAGGGCGGTGCTAAGTCTGTTAAAGGTCTTGATTTACTTGGATTACTTAAAGCAGGACTTGGAATACTTGGTGCTATTGCTAATTTCTTTGGTTTAGGTAAGATTGTAACAAAGACAGTTGGTACTTTAGCAAAAGGTGCTTTCAATGCTATAAAATCTGTTGTAAGTAAACCTACAAAGAGAGTATTTGCTAAACTAGTTAATGGTAAAAAATATGAATATGCTTATGAAGCAGCAGAAAGATTAGCTGATGAAAAGAATCTTACAGGTGAAGAAAGAGATCAGTTTATTACTAATCGTATGGCTAAAGTTGAATTTGGTGGTGTAAAAGGTTTAGCTAATAAGTTAAAAACCTTTACTAAAGCTAAAGCAAGTCAGGCTATGTCTAAGTTAAGTAGATTACTTAAAGGTGAAGAATATCAGAAGGCTTATAAAGCAGCTGAATATCTTGCTGATAGTAAAAAGCTTACAGGTGAAGAAAGAGATCAATATATCATGAAGCAAATGGCTAATGTACCTATTGGTGGTATTCATGGTAAGATGATTTCTATTAAAGATAAGATAAGTAATGTAAGAACTGGTGTTATGGGTAAAGTTCTTAAAAAGCTTTGGGGTAATGAAGAAACTTATGAAATGGCAGTTAAATCTGCTGAAAGAATAGTTGATGGTAGAATTAGTAGAGGTGAAATTAATCCTAAAGATAGAGATAAGTATATCTTAGAATTAGTTCAAGAACAAGCTACTAAAAAATCAGCTAGAAAAGCTACTGAATTCATAAGTGATAAGTTAACTAAAGCTAAAAATGCAGTAGTTACTCCTATAATGAAGAAATTAGGTCTTACAAGTACTAAAGAACAGTTTGAAAAATATATGATGGCTATTGAGAGAGAAGCAGATGAAAGAGGTCTTAAAGGTAGAGCTAGAGATAATTTCATAATGCAGAAATCTCAAGAGTTTACTCCTATAACATTAGCATCTAAGATTACTACTAAGATTAATGATGTTAAGGATAAATTAAAAGACAAGATTACTGAAAAGATTAATGCTATGAGATTAGCTCATGAGGCTAAGATGGAAGCATTAGAAACTCAAGGTGTTACTAAGAGAGAACTTCTTAAAGATAAATTTGAAGCTGTAAGAGAAAAAGTAAAGACAGTATCATCTAAAGCTACTGAAAAAATTAAATCAGGTCTTGAAATTGCTGGAACTAAAGCAAGAGAAGTATTTAAGATGGCTAAAGAAAAAGCAAGAGAAGTAGCTGCTAATGTATTTAGTGGTCTTAGAAATAAACTTGGTTTAATAATGCAGACAATAAGTAATGGAATAGGTGCTGCTGGAAATCTTGCATCTAAAATTATTCCTTGGGGTATTCCTGTTGCTCTTGGAATATTAGGAGCAGGTGGTATTACTATAGCTGCTTTAGCTAAGAAATTTAAGAAGAAAGCAGAGAATGTTGATCCTGAAAACCCTGAAAGTGGTTCAGTAAGTGCTGAAGAAGGAAATACTGCTGTATCTAAAGCTCAAAAAGAAGTTTCTAAGGCTCAAAAGAAACAAGAAAAAGAAGAAAGAAAAGCTCAAAAGAAAGCTGAACGTGAAGCTAAAAGAAAAGAACGTAGAGAAAAACTTCAATCTGCTGTTGAGAAAGTTAAATCTGGTCTTAAAGCTGGTCTCAAGAAAGGATTTGAACTTACTCCTGCTGGAATGGCTTTAAAAGGAATTAAAACTCTTCGTGATAAGATTAAAGCTAAACGTGAAGAAGATAAACAGAAGAAACTTGAAGAAGGCACTCAATTAAAAGATCTTCTTAATAAGAAACCTGAAGAACAAAATAAAGAAAAGAACTTATTCCAAAAGATTTCTGATGGATATAAGAATATGATGACATTACCTATTAAACTTTTAATAGGTTCTATTTCAGGTGTATTTGAAAAATATAAGAAAGCTTTTGAAACATTTAAGAAGATTAAAGAAAAAGTTACAGGTAAAGTATCTGAAGATAAAGAAAATGCTGTTGAGAAAGTAAATGAAACTAAATCAAATATTCAGAAAGGTGTTTCTAATGCAGCTAAATTTGGAAGTAGAGTAACTTCTAATGCAGGTGAAGCAATTAATAATCTGAAAAAGTTTGCTTCTATGTTCATAGTAAGTAAATTAAATGATAGTGAAATGGATAGTTTTTATTCAGGTAAAAATAAGTATATGGACTTCCCATTCTTAAAACCTGATATAAGAGCTATTCTTGCTACTCTTACTAGAATGACTCAAATTTTAATAAGAGGATTTGATTTACAAAGTGAAGCAGATAAACAAGCAGAACAAACCACATCTCTTACTAAGAGAAAAGGTTTCTTTGCTAGTCTCGGTGATGCAATTTTTGGTAATAATAAAGATACTGGTACTGAATCTAGTGGTCAATCAGGTAATGGATGGGGTTCAGGTTCTGTTCCTTATTATAGTCAAACTAATAGTAGATGGGGTAATAATAGATATGCTAATAGTAATATGAGTAATCAAGGTTGTGAGCCTACTGCTATGGCTATGATAGGATCTGGACTTACAGGTAAAAAGATTACACCTGATTCTATTGCTAACTTTAATAATCGTACAGGAACTTCAGGTAAACTTGGTACTCATTTCAACTCTGTTGAAAGAGCAAGTTCAGCTATGGGATTAAATTCTTCTAGAAAATATAATCCTACTCCTGCTGATATTTATACTAATGCTCAACGTGGTCCAATGATGCTTGAAGGAACAAGTTCTAATAGTGATATGTATACTAAGACAGGTCACTATATTGTAACTGATGGAACTACTTCTGATGGTAAAGTTAAAGTTAAAGATCCTAGAGGAAATGGATATAATAGGTCATATGATGCTCGTGATTTAGCTAGTAAGACTAATGCTGCTTGGAAATTTGGAAGTGGTCTTGGTGCTGTTATGCAGACTGATAGTGGAAGCTCTGCAGGTATTGAAGCTCCTACTCCTAAATCTCCTACAAATTTATCTCCTGAAGATCAAAGTAAGAAGTCAGCTCAGTCTATTATAAATATTGCTAAGAATGAACTTGGTTATCAAGAGAAGAGAAGTAATGAAAGTCTTAATGAACCTAATTCTAATGTAGGTGATAAGAACTATACTAAGTATGGTGCTTTCATGGGTGCTAATGGTCAACCTTGGTGTGCAAGTTTTGTATCATGGGTATTTGATCAAGCATATGGTGGTGATAGAGATAAGGCTAAACAGGCTCTTCATGGTGGATATAGTGCCGCAGTAGATGGTTTATGGGGTAACTTTAAAAATAGTAATAGCATGTCAAGTACTCCTGAACCTGGAGATGTTATTATTTATAAGAATGGTACTTCACATACTGGTATTGTTGAATCAGTTAATGAAGCTAATAAAACATTTACTAGTATTGAAGGAAATACTTCAGGAACACCTACTGGATTTGAAAGAGATGGTGGAGTAGTTGCTGAAAAGAAAGATAGACCTTGGAATTATTCTACTGTCACAGGATTCGGAAGACCTGATTATCTTAATGCTAAACCTGTTACTGATGTAGCTGTTAATAATCCTAATATTGGAGCATTTTCAGGAACAAGTGATTCTTCTAGTAGTGGTGGATATAGTGGAACTTCAGGAACAAGTGGTTCTAGTTCAGGAAGTAATAATTCAAATGGATCTCCTACTGTTACAGGTACAAATTTCTTAGCTGATTTAATTAGTGGATTTACACAAATTGTATCAAAAAGCTTTGGAATTCTTGGTAATAATAGTAATGATTCTTCATCTACTGGAAGTTCTACATCTAATAGTAATGTATCTAGCTATAGTCCTACATCTTCATCAGAAGGTGTTGTATCTGATACAGGTGCAAGAATGACTGCAGCTACTTTACCTGCTTCAAATGGTAATGAAAGACAGGAAATTTTTGATTATCTTACAGGTAAAGGACTTACTAGTGCAGGTGCATCTGGTGTTATGGGTTGTTGGGAAGAAGAATCTCAGAATTCACCTAATACTCTTGAGGGAAATTATAAGTTTAAAGAAGATGCTAATACAATTATGTCAGATCATGCTCTTATGAATGAATATACTCAAAGAGTATGGAAACTTCATAAAGTTGGTGCTAAAGGTCAAAAAGGATATTATGGTACTGATGGTAATTTATATCCTGGATTTGGTCTTGCTCAATGGACAGGACCAAGACTTGAAAAACTTATGAGATGGTCTAATGAGAAGGGTACTGATATGAGAACTCTTCCTGCACAGCTTGACTTCTTCTATAATCATCCTGATGAGTATAATTCTGATAAGAGAGCTGGATTAAGAGATTACTTAAGTAAAGCTGAAGATCCACAAGATAGTGCAACTCAATTCTTAGATCATTTTGAAATGAATAATAGTACATGGCATACTACTAAGACAGGTGCTAAGCAAAATGAAAAGAGAAGAGCTAATGCACAGGCTATATTTGATAAATATGCAAATAGTGCCCAACAGAAACAAGATCAACAAGCTAGTATTAAACCTAGTGATAATGTTAGTAAAGTAGATAATGGAGTTGCTATGTATGGTAGTGGAATAGGTACTTCTGATATGCAGACTGATAATGGAAGATCTAATCCTATAGCTACATTTAGCAGTACTAACAATTCTCCTACAGGTACTAAAGTAAGTCTTGCAGATTACTTCTCAGATGCTTCTCAAAAAATTCAAAATGCTCTTAATGCTAGTGATATTAGTACTAATGAAGGTATACCTTATGATAGAATTATTCAATTACTTGAGGATATCTCTAAGAATACAGATAATACAGCTAAAGCTACTGATAGATTAGCTAAAGATGGTATTGAAGTTAATGTAAATCAACCTCAAGGAAATGGTGGTGTTTCAGAATTTGATGATAAGGGTAACAGAGTAGTACGTATCAATGGTGAAAATAGAAATGATTTTAATATCTTTGCTCAAACAGGAAGATATGAAAATGCTAATGATACCAATTACAATTCTAACAATGCAGTAATGCAGAAAGTAAATATGATTGCAAGTGGTATGTAATATTATAGGGAACTTCTTAATAATAGAAGTTCCCTATTAATATTTCACAAAATTTAATAGAAAGGAGGGAATGACATTTATATATGGCTAGAAAAAGTAAAATTGATCCAACAAAACAAAATTCAAATGAAGTTAATGGAATACTTACTGATGAAGAATTAGCTAGATTAAAATCAGTATTATCTCCTGAACAATACCAACATCTTATTGCTAATATAAATGCAGCTATGGAAGCAGATGCTAGAAATAGAAGTTATCAATCAGATGATTACTATATAAGAACTTCTGAAACAGATAGTGATGGAACATACTATCAATCAAATCCTTCATTATCATATGAAGAAGGTTCATACTATCTTGAGAGTCTTGGTTTTGATAGTAGTAGTGCAGGTGATCTTAGTCAATATGGTATTATCAATATGCCTCATCAATGGAATGAAAATGCAGATCCTAGAATAGATAATTGGAGGGGAAGAGCTTATTTACAGCATATTATGTATAATGCTCCTCAAGTTATTTTTAAAATGGGTAGACCTAATTATATGCAGATGGGTAAAGATGCAAGAGCAAGTTTAGCTACTTTAATGAATATGGATAATGATATTGATAGAACGTCAATTCTTGATAGTCTTTATGGTAATTCAGAAAATGAAACTTACTATTATACATTTGAAGATGATTGGGCAAACTATGTTAATTATGCTAATGGTATGGTAAGATTTGTTGCTCATGCTATGGGTGTATCAGATTATGTAGATTATGATGTAGGTTCTTTAAGACAAAGAAGAGATAATTGGTTTACAGATTTCTTTGCTAATGGTCTTGGATTATCTAACTATCTTTCATTCTTTGTAGAAGCAAGTGGAACATCTGAATCAGATAGCGGTTCTAATAGTACAACTGAATCTCAATTAGCAAGTGGACTTAAAAATTTAGGTCAAACTAAAAGAGAATTAGACTTCTTATTTGGTGGCGATACAAGAGCTAATGCTAATGCTGATACAAATAGTGATGAATATGAAACTTGGGCTAATAATCTTAAAGCTAATTATTCTAATATTGCAGGTATTGATAATATTATGAATAAATTAGCAGGTGCTCATACATCAATAGCTACAGGTGCTAATTTATTATTTCCTGAGATATGGTCTGATAGCCAATTTAGATCTAATTTCAGTATAGAAATGAAATTTCATTCTCCATATGGTGATAAAAAATCAGTATTTGAAAATATCTATCTTCCTGTACTACTTTTATTAGCTATGACTTTACCTAGACAAAGTGGTAAACAAGGATATACTGGACCATTTATAGTTCAATGTTGGTCTAAAGGATGGTTTACAGTTAATTGCGGTATTATTGATTCTATTGATTTGAAAAAAGGTGGAAGTAGTGGTAAAGAATGGAATATAGATAGTCTTCCTACTGAAATTGATGTTACTGTAAATATAAAAGATTTATATCCTACTATTATGAATACATCATCAGCAGCTCAATTAGCATTTTCTAATAACATAGGACTTACTGAATATCTTAAAACTATGGCAGGTATTCAATTAAGTGATTTTAATCCTACAAGAAATATAGAACAGGCTTTAATTACATTGACTAATATAGTTAATGATATTCCTGCTAGAACCTATAGAAAAGCACAATCAACTATAGGTTATTCAGCTAGAAGATCAATAGCTAAAATATTTGGTGGATTGAGTTAATAAACTATGAAAGAGACAACTAAAAAACTTATAGAAGAATTAAATATCAAGAATTTGAAGAGAATTAAAGAAAAAATTAAAGAAATTAAGAGTGAAAAACCTCATACCATTAATTTAATAATAGATGGAATTCCTATACAAACTCAACGTCCTAGAGGTACTAAATTTGGAAGAGTTTATGTTCCTAATGCTGCTAAAAATAAAAAGAATATTCGAAAGCAATTAGAAGAACAAATAGACTTTAAAAATTTTAATATTCTAGAATATGAAGTTAAGATGTATATTAAATTTTATATGCCAATTCCTAAGAATTTTAGTAAAACAGATATAGTTTTGGCTGAAATGAAATATATTAGACCAACAACTACACCTGATATTGATAATCTTATGAAAACATATATGGATGGATTAACTAGTAAGATTTGGTTGGATGACGGTCAAGTAATTGAAAGTCATTCATACAAATATTACAGTGTCCATCCTAGAACAGAGATAAAACTAATATATTATAGGAATATTCATAGCCAAATTTTAAAAACTTATGCAAAAAAGAAAAAAGAAAACTATGATATGAAATTATAATTAAAGGAGTAATGAATTAATTATGGCTGAAGAAAACAAGAATAGTAAATTTAAACAGGAATATTACGATACTTTTGATATGATGAGTCAGGATGAAAGAGAAGAACTTATCTTAATTCAGAAAATTAAGAGTAATGTAAAATATTTCGTAGGTACTGAAAAGATTATTGAAAAGATTTCAGAACTCATAGATGATTCTAATACAGTAAGTTTTTCTGCTGAAAGAAATAGAAAATACATTAGTAAGAAAAATCCTTTATTTATATTAAAAGTAAATAAGAATAAAATTAAAGAAAAACTAGTTTATTTTGATAATGATGAAAAATGTAATGACTATTTTGTAGATAACCATCTTAACCAAAAATATGAGAGGGATGTAACTTACATTCAAGATCATATTAGAGAAGAAATTATTGAACCATATTCAAAATGGTTATTAGATTTTCTTCTCGATAATGAGAAATTTATGAATATTTGTAAAGAGAATGGTCTTGAAGAGATTAAACTTAATAAGGATATTCTTAAGCTCATTATTACAACATCTGCTGTAATGTTTGCAATTAAAGTAGATTTAAAAAATAATAAAGTCTTCTTAGAATATGCTATCTAATGAGCAATAACTATATAATAAGTAGACAATTTTATAAATAATCTAATTATATTATATTATTGAATTAGAAAGGAGAAACTTTAATATGTTAGATCTTCGTTTTGTTGGTGAAGATACAGTATATAAAGTAAAAAGATTCGCCAATATTAGTGATCATGTAGTAAGATGTGGTGAGTTAGGTGTTACTTCCACAAATGGATTTACTCTTTCAAGAGAGGGTAAAGAAGATAATTGGGATTACACTAAATTTACTACTGTATATGATAGAGTAGGAGACGATATTTACTTCTCAGATGATGGAAGTGTTAAACCTATTCCTGAACCACCTGTTAATGAGGAAGAAATTCCTGAAGAAGTACAGGAAGAAGAAGCTTAAAATAATATATTATTAGCGATAATGGTTATAAAATGACCATTATCGCTAAATTTTAAATATTAAAAATTTTCAAACAGATATTTAAGTTTATGAATGATCATTAAAATTTTCCAATAAATCATTGTAAAATATGGAGGGTAATTTTATGGTTGATAAAAAAGAACTTATGAATGAAATGTTATCTAGAATGGAAGATGAATTATCAACTCATCAGCTTGAATGTCTTAAAAATGAATTCATGAATGTACTATATAGAGATGAGCATAAATATAAAATTTATGCTAAGAAATCTAATATGGAACTTTATGAAGAATATGTAAAACAGAAGAAATTTGAAAATTTGAGTGATAAGACTTTACGTTCTTATCATTTTGTAATAGTTAAATTTTTAAAAAGTTTAAATAAAAGTTGTTTAGAAGTAACTAAAG